>Ga0105250_10000772_pt1 | contig 19370 bp, 18 predicted proteins | sample KBSS54metaG_FD_80425 | JGI IMG/M metagenome (GOLD analysis project Ga0105250, IMG submission 80425) | Switchgrass rhizosphere microbial communities from Kellogg Biological Station, Michigan, USA - KBS S5-4 metaG | ecosystem: Host-associated > Plants > Roots > Rhizosphere > Soil | place...
GACTTCTACCGGCTCTGGCTGGACGAGGGCATGGTCTACTCCTGCGCCTACTTCGAGAACGGCGACGAGGACCTGGCCACCGCCCAGCGCAAGAAGCTGGACCACATCCTCACCAAGATCCGCCTGCAGCCCGGCCAGCGCCTGCTGGACATAGGCTGCGGCTGGGGCGCCCTGGTGCTGCGCGCGGCCCAGCACTTTGGCGCGCACTGCGTGGGCGTGACGCTGTCGCGCAACCAGTTCGAAGCAGCCACCGAACGCGTGCGCGCCGCAGGCCTGGCCGACCGCATCGAGATCCGCCTGCAGGACTACCGCGACGTGCAGGGGCGCTTTGACCGCATCACGAGCGTCGGCATGTTCGAGCATGTGGGCCGCCGCAACCTGCCCATGTACTTTGCGCACATGCGCGAGCTGCTGGCCGATGACGGGCTGGCGCTGAACCACGGCATCACCTCCACCGATGCGGACGTGGGCGCCACGGCCCTGGGCGGCGGCGCGTTCATCGACCGCTATGTGTTTCCTGATGGCGAGCTGCCGCACCTGAGTCTGGCGCTGGAGGCCATGCAGCGTGGGGGGCTGGAGGTGCTGGATGTGGAGGGGTTGCGGCGTCATTACGTGCGCACGTTGCAGTTGTGGCTGGAGCGGTTTGAGGCTTGTGTGCCGGAGATTCGGGCGTTGGTGGAGGAGGAGAGGTTTCGGATTTGGAGGGTGTATCTGGCGGGGTGTGCTTATGCGTTTGAGCATGACGATGTGTCTATCTTTCAGGTTGTTTGTCGGAGGGCGGGGCAGGGGGTTGCTTCGTTGGCTTGGTCGCGGCGTTATATGTACGAGCGGGAGCTGTCCTGATGTCTTGGCGCGCGGGCGGTGTGTAGCTTGTTCTTGACCCTGCCGGGGGGTGTTTTTTCGAGGCCGGGTCTCGGCCCGGCGGCCGACCCGCTTTCTTGTCTCGCCAAGAAACCGGGCCAAAGAAGGCGACCCGAATGCCCGCGACCCTCCGCTTCGCTGCGGGCAACCTGCGTCGTGGCGCTTGCGGGGTTTGCCGCAGAACTCTCTGCGCGCTTCGCGCTCCGCTCAGACAACTGCGGCAAGTCAGATCACGAAGCAAGCCTGTCCTTCGGCAGGCTTGCAACCCCGCAAGCGCCACGACGCAGGCGCGGGCATACGGGAGGGGGGAGCGGAGTGGACTGCCGGGGGCAGGGGGGGGCGCTGGGCGCGGCTGATTGTTCTGGTTTTCTGGATGATCCATCCCGGCTGCGCGGGTTTATCGCGGGGGGCTGGCTGCCTAAGCTGGGTGCTTCATCCAAGCACAAGGAGCGTTTCCATGGCAGACCATTCCATTCGCGGCAAGGTGGCGCTGATTGCAGGCGGCGGCAAGAATCTGGGCGGGCTGATTGCCCGGGATCTGGCGGGGCACGGCGCGCGGGCCGTGGTGGTGCACTACAACAGCGAGTCTTCCCGGGCCGAGGCTGAGGCCACGGTGGCCGCAGTGCGTGCGCTGGGCGCCGAGGCCGTGGCGCTGCAGGGTGATCTGACGCGCGCTGGCGCTGTGGAGCGGCTTTTTGCAGAGGCCGTGGACGCCGTGGGCCGGCCGGACATTGCCATCAACACCGTGGGCAAGGTGCTCAAGAAGCCGCTGATGGAGATCAGCGAGGCGGAGTACGACGAGATGGCTGCCGTCAATGGCAAGTCGGCGTTTTTCTTCCTCAAGGAGGCGGGGCGCCATGTCAACGACCACGGCAAGATCGTGACCCTGGTGACCTCGCTGCTGGGCGCGTTCACGCCGTTCTATTCCTCCTACGCGGGCACCAAGGCGCCGGTGGAGCATTTCACGCGGGCGGCGGCCAAGGAGTTCGGGGCGCGGGGCATTTCTGTCACGGCCGTGGGGCCGGGGCCCATGGACACGCCGTTCTTCTACGGCCAGGAAGGCGCGGACGCCGTGGCCTATCACAAGAGCGCGGCGGCGCTGTCGCCGTTTTCGCCCTCGGGGCTGACGCATATCGAAGACGTGGTGCCCTTCATCCGCCACCTGGTCAGCGACGGCTGGTGGATCACCGGGCAGACCATCCTCATCAACGGCGGCTACACCACCAAGTAGGCCAAGTAGAAGGACCGCTGCACGGACTATGCTGCGTCCCATGGACCGACTCGACCGATACCGGATCTTCATGCAGGTGGCCGAGATGGGCAGCTTCATCAAGGCCGCCCATGCCCTGGACCTGCCGCGCGCCACGGTCTCCGCCGCCGTGCAGCAGCTGGAGGAACAGGTGGGCGCAAGGCTGCTGCACCGCACCACGCGCCAGGTGAGCCTGACGGCCGATGGCGCCCAGTTGCTGGAGCGTGTGCGCCCGCTGCTGTCAGAGGCCGAGGATGTGGAGCAGATGTTCCAGGCCCGCACGCGCCAGGCCACGGGCCGGCTGCATGTGGACGTGCCCAGCCGCATCGCGCGCCGCCTGCTGGCACCTGCGCTGCCGGGGCTCATGCGCCGGCACCCGGGGCTGCAGCTGGTGCTGGGTTCGTCAGACCGCGCCATCGACCTTGTGCAGGAAGGCGTGGACTGCGCTGTGCGCGTGGGCACGCTGCATGACAGCAGCCTGGTCGTGCGCCCGCTGGGCTGCATTGCCCTCATCAACTGCGCCAGCCCCGCCTACCTGCGCGAGCACGGCCTGCCCGAGCAGCCGCAGGACCTGCTGCACGGCCACTGGAGCGTGGGCTATGCCTCGCCGCGCACGGGGCGGGAACTGCCCTGGGAATGGAGTGGGGCGAGCGATGTGGATGGGGTGGATGGGGCAGACGGGCCGCAGACCCTGGCCGTGCCCAGCCGCGTGGTGACCAACAATGCAGAAAGCTACATCGCCTGCTGCCGCGCCGGCCTGGGGCTGATCCAGATCCCGCGCTATGACGTGCAGCACCTGCTGGACACGGGTGAGCTGGTGGAAGTGCTGCCTGCCCACCGCGCAGCGCCCATGCCCGTGGCCCTGCTGTACCCGCACCGCCGCCAGCGCTCGCGCCGGCTGGCGGTTTTCATCGAGTGGTTCGAGGCGCTGATGCGGCCGAACCTGGAGCCGTAGGCGCAACCCCGGCCGCCCCAGTCACCGCAGCCGCCCCGGCCGCAGGGTGGTGCTGGGCCCCGTCGTCATCATGAATGGGCCGGTAGCCCGGCCCGAAGGACACATCGCCCAGCCGCCAGCCCTCACGCCGGCGAAACGCCCCCCAGAACCGCTTGAGCGTATGCCACTGCATGGCCACCAGCCCGCGCTCGTTGTCGGCGTCCACCTCGGGATCGCTCACGCCCGTGGGGCGCACGGGCTCGTCGGTGTACAGCGCCGTGCCAAACAGCATGTCCCACCAGGGCAGCACCTGCCCAAAATTGCAGTTGTGGCGCGTGGGCCGCTCGGGGTCGCGCAGCATGTGGTGGTGGCGGTGGAACAGCGGGCCCACCAGCACCCGCTCACCCACGCGGCCCAGCCAGCCCAGGCGCAGCCGCACGTTGGCGTGCGAGAAGTTCTGCACCAGCTCGCTGAGCAGCCCCAGCAGCGCAAATTCGGAAGGCTCCACCCCCATCGCCAGCCCCACCGTGGCCAGGATGAAGGACTGCAGCATGCCGTCCAGGTAATGGCTGCGGTCATTGCTCCAGCAGCTCATCTGGCGCTGGCTGTGGTGCATGCTGTGCATGGCCCACCACCAGGGAATCACATGCTGGGCGCGGTGCATCCAGTAATACACCAGGTCGTAGACCACGTAGTACACCAGGAACAGCGCCACCGGATGGTCCGCAAACCACGGCACCCAGTGCTTGAGCCCCGTGGCCTCCTCGGCCGCCGGCCCGCCGCCCAGCATGCTGGCAAACGGCATCAGCACCAGAAAACTGAACAGCGGAAACAGCCCCAGCAGCATCAGCAGCGTGTAGTTGCGGTCCACCGTGGTCAGCCGCCGGTCGCTCCAGCGCTCGGCCGGAAACAGACTCTCCAGCGGCCGCATCACGCCCGCGATCAGGAACAGCTGCAGCGCCGCAATCAGCACCGCCTCGGCAATCTCACGCGGATCGCCGGCCGCCTGGGCGATGTCCAGCCAGTGAACGGTGGGGGTTACGGCGTGGGTGGCGAGCCAGGTGATGGCTGCCTGCCACAGCTCGGTCAGTGAAGTCATGTCTTGTGCCTGCAAGAAGGGCCTGGGGAGGGCTGAGGGTTGCGGGCCGGATTATGGGGTGGGGGTGTGGAGGGAGTGTGTGGGGGCAACAGAAGGGCTACAACCGGCCCGTTTTGTGGCATCTGTGGCCTGCGGTGTCAGCTTTGCAGCGGTTGCTGAACTTCGCTTATGTGCATGCGATTACGAATCTGTAGTTGATTCCTGCCCTTCGGCTCAGCTCAAAACGATGAACGATGGGTGCTGCTACCTCTTGATGATCGGGTTATACACTTCGGTTTTCCGGGGCAAGGTCAGAGGAGGCCCTGAAGCTTGGAGCTCAGGTCCTCAAAGTATTGAGCTTGCCACCAGACATCTGTCAAAGCGGTGTAGCTTGGTTGGAGCAATAATGGCAACTCAGTAGGCAGCGCTGCCACATTGCGCGCAATCGTAAACACTACAACTGCAGGCACAAGATATGGCTAAAAGGATCAGCGTCATAAATTTCAAAGGCGGAGTTGGGAAAACGACACTCGCCTATCAGTTCGCTGCGGGTCTCGTTAGATATCACGGTGCGCGCGTGCTAATGATGGATATGGACCACCAGAGCAGCCTATCAATCGTGAGCCTTACGGCTCAGATCTGGCAAAAGCTTGTGGCCGCGGAGCGCACAGTGAATCAAATTTTCAGTCCCTTCATTGGCAACAATGTAGCGTTTCCTGACGCGTCGATCATTGAGAATGGCGCCGTTAAGACCCCCAATGTTGCCGGACACTACAAGAGCTTGGACATTGTGCCTGCTAGCCTTCAGTTGGACGACGTTGAGATCGAACTGACGGCGTCGCATCACGGCAATGCCATCCGTTCAGAGTGGGAAAAGCGTACGCTGATTTGTCGGTGGCTCGAAGAGGCCAAAGTCGATGAAAAATATGATTACATACTGTTTGATTGCCCTCCGGCCACCAAGATCGTTTCGCAGAACGCGATTGCTGCGAGTCACGGCTACATCATCCCTGTGATACCCGAGGCGGTCATGGAACGGGGCGCCCCCCACCTCGCAGGGATGATTGAGAAAGGAATCGATGCTCGTTTGAACGCGTTGGCGCTCGCGAATATGGGCTTGGATGATGCTAGTGCTAAACGTACGATGTACGTGCCCAACACAAAACTGGCGGGAGTGGTAATCACACGCATCCGCACACATGGCCCGGCGAGCTCTGGCTACACCGATGACCACACACGACACCTGGCCTCGCTCAGTCGGCAATGGGGAGCCGACTTGCTGAAGCCATACATCGAAGAGGGTACGGGCATCTCTCAAGCCTTGGACCAGGGGGTCCCTGTCTATGACCGCAGGCACACGCAGAACATTGGCTACCGCGGCCTGGACACTGCGTACATGCAGCTCACGTCTGCTTTGAAGCAAAGGGTGGATGCTCTGTGAAAAAAATTCCGCTATCCAAGTTGCGTATCGGTACTACCTTGCCGAGAGTCTCCGATGCGGCTCTTGCCGCATTTCTCGATGACCTCTCGGAGGTTTACCGATCCAAGGACACCGGGAACTTAGCTTTGTCCAATTCTTTGCATCTCCTAGCGAAGGCGGTGCGGCGCAAGGTGATCCAGCAAGTTAACGACAATTCGGATGCCAGGGACGCGAAGCGCTTGAAACAATCGCAGAAGGAGCGCACTGAGCGGTCGGCGCCGTTGGAAGCCAAATTATTAGCCAAGCTAAGTCTCAAAGAGGTTGATGAGTTTTTGATGGACCCGAGGAGGTCTAAAAAGGAGCTACTTGACCTCGCTGCTGCGCGATTCTCGATACCCACATCTCAACTGAAGCGCTTAAGAATGGAAGAGGTTCTTGAGTCGATAAAATCGGCTCTGCACCACGAATACTCAATCGACATTCTAGGTATCGAATCTCGGAAAGATGGCGCTTCGCTTACGCCCTGACTATTTGCATGAATTTGGACAAAATTATCCTATCGCGAAGGACTGAAAACTATATAAATCTTGCGGCGTCTGCTTGGCTATATTCTCGTTGGTTGCAGCTGCCGTTTGTCCGTGGGTTCAAGGCGAATTCGTAATGACGTGGCAACGCTTGGGATAGTCTGCAAAACCCCTGTTTTCCGCTGCTGCTTAATAGAAATTATTGGTCTAATTGGATTGACTATTTAGAAGACGAGGTTTTGCAGACGGTCCCTTGTGCAGGTAAATCGTATTTTTGGCTGTGCACGGCAGTGCTCCTAGTCACGCCGCCTTCTTTGGTACTTTCGCGGTCCTAGGAGCTTTGGGCGTCGTGTTGGACGAGGTCCGCTTGGCCTTCTTGATCGTTGGCGTCGGATCTACTGTCGAAGCTACCATTAGCCCAGTCCTGAGTTTCTTTGCCTTTCGCGGCGGAGGGACGGCCATCGGATGCAGCTTCAGAACCACGCCCTTGTCTTCGGCGTCGGCCTGTAAGCCGGGCATCAGGACAGACTGATCCCGTCGGGCGTCGAAGATGCAGGCAAACGCGGAGTCGGTCTGCACGGTCTTCTTGTAGTCATGTGCCTGCTGGATACCCTTGTGCGCCCAAGCCAGGTTTTTGGCATCGTTGCTGCGAGGGTCGAGAACCTTCAGCTCAATCATGGTGAAGAACCGCTCATTGGATCTGTCGAAGCGACAGATCCTCACATCAACGCGTCCCTCGGTGAGCGGAATTTCCTCGTCGACGTTGGCCACTTTGTGCCGATAGAGTCCTCGGAAGTAGGTGACTAGGCCCGACTGCACATGCAGCTCTGGCGCCTCACGAAGTATCGACAGCGTGGGCTCCTCTTCGATCTTCCACATGAGCCTAGCGATGGTGCCGCGGTGCGTCGCCATTGCTTGGTTGTGGAACTCGTCGAGCTGCTTCTCAATCAGTTCAGGCGTGATTGCTGACTCGTCGACCAGTTGGACCTTAATGACTCTGGGTTCCTTTATCCACTCATCGAGCGGTACGCCTTGATCGTGCACGAGAACCCTGTTCTGCCCCATCATCAGCAGAGCAAACGTCTGATCGGCACAAAGGTGGCTGCGCACGAACTTCATCGCCTCGCCCGCGCCTTTGGTGAAGTTGGGTACGTGCTGGTAGACCTCCGCCAAGTTCATGCTCGCCACGGCCACGCCGTCGCTAAGCGTGCACAGACTGAGGAAGACCTCCTCAGGGTCGGCGCACAGTAAGGCAGGAAGTCCGGGCTCTAGCCTTGGGGACTCCGAATAGATGACCAACAGAGCTTGGTCGCTTTTCACTTGGCCTGCGGCGATATATGCCCCGTTGACTACCGACCAGTCGATGAAGTAATCCACCAGCGATTGGAAGAATCGCTCCTGAGGCGTGCCTGAAACCAGGGATAGATCAGAGGCCGCGTCGGCCATGTCCTGGGTGTTGATGAGCTGCTCACCAGCCATATCACGCCGCCTTTTTCATGAGTAGCCGCTGGTAGACCGTCAACACGTCGCGCCGGTTGACAGAAATCTTGGCGTCCAGGAACTGCCGGATCTTGCGAAGCCCTGCTAAGGTCGGCGTTTCTTGGTCGTCCGGATTCTCCTCGACGAACAGCACTTTACCCGGTCGGTTCAGCGCCGTCCGGTAGGTCAGGTCCTGTTCGAAGGCCCGCTCCAGACTGCGGCGCTCACTGCGCTTATGTGCTCTGTCGTCGTGCCACGCACCCTCGACCACGCTCAGGCACAAATCCAATAGGAATGCATACAACGCCTCGCCTCTATGCGTGCTGCGAAGGACGCGGCCGACCTTCAACCCCGACACGGTGGCGCCGAAGTGACCTTCAAACTGGAGATGTTCAGTAGATCGATGCGACGAGAACTCCGACACCTCCACCAGCCCCGACAAAGCCAGCCCACCGAGCGCGATATGGGCTGCTCGGTAGTACGGCCCTTGCTCAGTGCGCCGCGCTCGCTGACGCAGTGGCGCGATACCGTAAAAGCGGCAGGATGCGAACGACAGGAATAGCAGCAGGTGCAGCTGTTTGCGAGAAAGCCGTCCGATGCCGGCTGCTTCAGCTGCATTGATGATGAGCAGCACCCAGCGCGAAAATTGAAGCTTCTCCCGCTCGCCCTTTGGAATGGACTGTGAAATCCTAACCATTGACCCTCCTGAGCTCCTGCTCCAGCCTGGTACGCGCGGCCCCTTCCTTTAGCGTGTTGGAGCTCGCTGTCAGTTTCATCAGATCGACAAGGTTCGCGCCGTTGGTCTTATGCTTGACCTTACCGTTCTTGTCCAACTGCCCCAGAAGGGCGGGGATCATATCCGTACCGTTGAGGTTGGAGGTAGCGATCAGGTTGCGCATCGGCGCTTGATCGGCCGGTGCGAACTGGCGCATCAGCGCCGCAGCGCGCAGCATGAACCAGCTATCCAAGCTTGCTTCTGGTGTCTCGATGATCAAGCTCTTGGCGCCATCGGCACAGGCCATGTCCAGCAACGTGACTCGAAACGCCAGGTCCAGGAACTCCTTCTGCGACTCCGAGACGTTGTCGCTGCGCAAGCGCTCCTTGGGGGCTTGGTGCGTGCTGGACGTCATCGCAATCGAGAAGGATGGCATCCCTACCTGCCCCGCTCCGGTAGCGATCTTCACCTTGTCTTGCGCGCCAAAGCGGACATCAACCTTCTCTTGAAGGAATGCTTCCGCATAGCGAGTGAGGGTTGCGCGAAGCTTCTCCTTGAAGCCCTCAATCTCAACACGGCCCAGCCTAATTTGCTCGCGATAGTCTTCGGCGAGCTTCTTGCGATCGTCTTTGAGGACTTTGAGTGCAGCTTCTTCCGCAACTAGCTCGGCTTCCAGCGTGCTCGAGGCGTCTCCTAAGGCGGGCAGCCTCGCCTGAAGCGTCGCCAAATTAATCGCTGTTTGAGACTGGAACGCGGCTGCGGCGCGCAGCGTCTGAAGCTTCGCGGAGAGCTCTCGGTGCAGCGCGTCGCGCACCGATTCTGTCTGCTTGGTCTGCGCCACCAACCGGTTGATTCGCTGCTCCAGAGAGCGGACTTGAGCGGCGGCCAAAGGCTGCACCTTGGCTCCCGTGCCGCGGCCGACAATCGGGTGTTCGCAGACGAAGCAATGACCGCCCTTGAGCTGCTTTTGTACGGTCTCGAGCTGCCCCTTGTGGCGATTTCCGCAGACGAAACATCCTTGTCCTGAACTGAGTCCTGCCATTAAGAACTTCGCTTTGTCGCCGAGCGATGGGAGTGCCTGTGCGACGAATGCGGCGTCCGCATTCTCCAGCTCGTCTTCCAGGTCCGCGAGCGTTCCCTCGAACTGGTTGAGCTCGTTGTCGAGTTCGCGCGCGCGCAGCTGAAGACTATCGACGATCTCCCTCTCTTCAGCGTACTTCACCCCGGCCTCTTCGCTGGCCATCGTGGCTGCATCAATCTGCGCGTGCAGTGCGGCAAGGTCAGCTGCCATTGGTGTTTTGGCCTTAGCCTCTTTGAGGCGCTCGGTGCGAAGGTTTAACTGGTTGAGGCGGTTGCGATAATCAGAGTCGATCCGCTGAATTTGCCTGAACGTGTCATCAGTCTCCTTCGTCAAAGCCAGGTCCAGAAACAAGGTCTTGAAGAACTCGTACTGGGTCGCCGCCGACCACAAAATTGGCTGGCGCTCTTCTGTGAAGAACTGCAGGAACCGAACCACCACGTGAAAGTCGTAGTGAGTAGGCAGCCCAGCTTGCCTGGCCATCTCCTTGCCGAAATCAAGCTCTGTTGTGATAGATGAGATCGTGCGTCCCCTGAGCTTGACGGACTTCAGTTCCATCGTCTTCAAGTACCGTGTCACGATGTACTCACGCTCGCCGATCAAGTACTCCAGCGTAGCCGTCGCGTTGTCGTCAAGCTTTTCAGGTACGCGGTCCGCGAAGAAGGAGAAGTTGCGTTCGATTACTAACTCACGTTGGCTTACTCTTCCGAGGTCGCGATCACCCTTGCCTCGCTCGGTGGGTCCTAGCAACATCCGCATGAGCAGATTGAGCAACGTTGTCTTGCCCACTCCATTGATGCCGGCAAGCACCGTAACGCCCGAAGGGAACTCGAGGTCGAGCCCTTGGCCGTTGGCGCCGGGATAGAGCGAATAATTGCGAATACTCAGCCGGCGCATCACCGGCAGCTTGATCTTTGCCCTCACACATCCTCCATCGGTGCTTACTGCGACGTGGCGCTTATGACCTTAGACCTTCAACTCCGCCTAGTGTGTCATTTTGTACGGTGCATTCTAGGGGCACCGGACAAAGCTGGAGCATTGGGTAGTCTTTTCCGGTAGAGGACGTACATGCAAAGGGATGCAGCGACTGCCTCGCATTTGTCTGCACCTAAGGACGATGCGGCCTAACGACAGAAGCTCAAAGCCAAGGAGCTTCGCTCAACGATAAGCCCGCGTCAAGCAGCCCATCAGAATTTGAAGCGAGACGATTTTGCTGACCGGTCGTATCGAGAAAGGCACGAGCGGCGTTTTCATCCACAGCCATTTTGCAACGTCAAGCTTGATGTCCATCGAGGGTGGTGTAAAGGTATTGGACAAAGTGGTGGCAAAAATGGCTCAGGCAAAGCAGTTTCTCCTGTCAAGAGCTTTTCGCCCTTCCATTCTTTGAAAAATGCATCGCCTCCGAATCTTTCGTCGGGCTGTGCGGCATCCGCTCAAGTCCATCCCTCGATAACGAGCTTCGTTTGTGCCCTAGTCGAACAATTGCCACCGGGTCTATCGCGTCGAGCCCTGCCACTCTCCCATGCCATTGCTGCGACTGCATGAGAATGGCGCACCCGCGCCCGATCAAAAACATCATAGTTGCGCACAGCCTGGTCCCGCGGGGTGCCAGCATGATCAATGTGGTACGCGGCGAAGATGTGGTGGACAAGGACCTTATCGCAGCCTGCGACGGCAGCCATGCCTCGGCTGCGTTTTTCGACGTGTTCCGCACCCAACCTCTTCCTGAGATACATGCGTTCTGGCGCCACCCGCGCGCTCCATACCTCGGCGCGCATCCTGGCGCGCGACAGCGTGGAGCAGGTCGTAGGCCAGGTCGCGGCGCTCAGCCGAGGGGAGCCCGTGAGGGGCCGCGTGGTCCTGCAGTAGTCCAGTTGCAGGTGGCTGAAACTTGCCGTCCAGCATCATGGTGCCAGGTGAAGCAACGCTGCTTTCGAAGTCTGGGAACCCAAGTCCGCTACCCGCGCACCCAAAGGTTGCAGCGCTCGCTGAGCGCGGCATCAGACAGGTCTGCGCTCTGCAGTATCAAGCTCAGGCGTACGGACACCAGAGTCAGTAGATCTGGGACTTTCTCGGTTCGTATCACGCCATGTGAATAACTTGATTTTTTTATAGCATCATCGTCGCGTATAGTTGCCGCGCCATGAGAAATCCACCAGACCGCTACCTCTCAACGCTGCAGCAGCATTTTCCTGCGGTGCCTGCGTTCACTGTGGACGAACATAGCGGCTGGACTAGTACACCCGAGGCGCAAAATGCACCGCCGGCAACCACCAATCAGGCGGCTCAAAAAATCGCCTTTCAGCGCTGGTTCCACTTCAAGGAAGCCTTCTCGCCGTCGTTTGTCACGACAGCCATCGAGACGTTGGGCTTTCAGCCCAGTCACGTGATTGACCCCTTTGGGGGGTCTGGGACTACTGGAATCACCTGTCAGCTGCTGGGCATCAATGCGACCACGATCGAAGTCAATCCTTTCTTGGCCGATGTCATCCGCGCCAAGACCACACACGTCGAGGCGGAGACGCTGATTCATGCGGCTCGTAGCTTTCGCCACGGTTTGGCGCGCACGAAGGCTGATATGGACGTGTTGGCACACCTTCCCGCGACGTTCATCGAGTCCGAGGATAAGCAGCGATGGATTTTTTCGCGCTCTTTCGGAGAGCGTCTGTCGCAATACCTAAAGTGCATTCGCCAGATTCGGGATCCCGCTGTGCAGCGCTTCTTCCGTGTCGCTCTGGGTGCGGTCCTGGTGGAGTGCAGTAACGTCTACGTCAACGGCAAGGGCCGACGCTACCGACGTCGGTGGGAGGAGACGCAGTCCAACAGCGAGCTGCTCGATTTACGCTTCCTCAACCAATTCAACATTGCGGTTGAGGACGTACATCGCTTCGCCGCTCGCCCTGACACGCGCATTGACGTCGTGCATGGTGACTCCCGGCTGGCAATGCGGCGCCTAGAGCGTGAGGCGGATCTGATCGTTTTCTCGCCGCCCTACCCCAACTCGTTCGACTACACCGACATCTACAACGTGGAGTTGTGGACTCTCGGATATCTCTCGTCCTCACGGGACAACGCGCAGCTGCGTCGCTCGACGCTGCATTCGCATGTGCAAATCCAGCGGGTTGTCGAGCACCCGCTTAACACCAGCCTGACGTTGCAGGTCGTGGTGCAGGGACTAAACAGGAAGCGAGATGAGCTCTGGGATGCCAACATCCCGGAAATGGTGCTTGGCTATTTCAGAGACCTTGAACGCATCCTCGAAGAGTCTTTTCGTCTCATTTCTAGGCGGGGCAAGGTTCTGATGGTCGTTGGCGACTCTCGCTACGCAGGCATCCTGATCGACGTGCCGACCGTACTGGTTGAGCTTGGTCGCGCGATTGGCTTCACAAAGGCGCAGATCTACGAGGTGCGCAAGATGCGGGCAAGTGCTCAACAAGGCGGAAGTCACCATCTTCGCGAATGCATTGTGGAGCTCGCCCGCTGAAGGGCTGCACACAAATCTCTAGCCACATGGCAAGGCGTGGCATACAGACCTATATGCCGAGGGGGAGGGCCAGCGCGACTATCCGCCCTTGCTTGGTAGCCGGCAGGAGCTTTCGCCGGCCGCACTTCTGCCGCCGGCCTTTTTTCGGTCACCTTGTTGATGAATCAAAACGACGGCAGGCCCGCCGAGTCGGGATTGAACAGACCCGGCGATGAGCTCAAAGCTCCGATGCCCACCGAATGCTGCTTAGCAATGCTGTTGGCAACGATGGCGAAGCTTCATGAGCAGGCGGTTCTTTGTATTTACGGTAGCAGCGGCAGCTGTGACCCATTCAACGCGGTAGCGACAGCGGCGTGTAGTCTGCCGGATCCTGGCTCAACTAAGTGTTCAAGCGAAATCCGGCTCAATGCTGTGAGAGCTTGCCCCCAGAGCGCGAAACAGTTCATTTCGTACTGCTGTGCAGATCGATAAACAATACCGGAAAATCCAGCAGCAAGAGCTTCCGCAGCAAAAGCTTGGGTCTGGTGAAAACGAAGGGATTGGAGTACGGGCCAGTTAGGTGTATTCGGGCGCAAGTCAAGCAAGGTTATCTTGGCTTTAGTTTTCACGCTGAGCAAGGAGCGTTTTTTTATTAATGCAAGAGAAACCCCGGTTACCTCGCGCCGGCAGATCGCTTCATAGATAGCGGTTTCGGGTCGTTCTGCAAAATAGGCAACTGGCTGGCCTGTAATGTCAAAGCGCCCTGAGAGCAGATTTGAGGGTGGCAACAGGAGTAGCTGTCTACCAATTTTCACAGTGCCTGCACTAACGCTTGAGTGCTGGACGCGGAAAAGAAGTTTAGGAGGCAGCAGATCAAAGTGGAGAGAGTTCTGAAGATCTACGATTCTCATAGGGCAAAGAGAGGTCAAGTGCTCTCAACACCCGCCAATTCAACTACACGTGCCAAATTACCTTGCTCGATCGCCTGACGTGGTGTTCCACCGCCCAAAGCGCCTAATGGTGTCTCCAGGAATGTGAGCAGTGCCCAGCCTTCATGGGTACCTAAAGCTTTGGAAAGCTGGGGTATGGCTTCCCAGAGAGCAGGTTCAAACTGCCAACTGGGTAGCTTAAATCCGCGTCGGGTTTGGGTCAATCCAATGGCCCGCCCTTTGGCGATCCAGGCATTGATCGTCACTCGAGTGGTGCCCACCAGATCGGCGGCCATGTCGGTGCTTAGCATGTCATTGGCTTCCAAGCGAGCCATCCGGACTGCCAGACTACCAGCCATCAATGCCTTGGTCTGAGCAGCAGATACGTAGGGGGACGGATGTGGAGCTGCGCTTGTGGTGTTGTTTGTGCGGTGACGAGTGGTCGAGGTTGATGTTGTCGAGAGTGTTTTCATGGAGACTTCATCAATGACGCCTTATGGCGCGTTACGGCCATTGACCTTGCTGCTGAAATAGGAAGTACGAGGCAAGTTCAATCCAAGAGCATGTTTGAGTTTGGCCACGGAGGACACAAACGAGGTGAGGGCTTCAACACTATGGCGAGCCAACACTTCAAGCGCAGACACGCAAATTTCCGGTATCAAAGTGTCCAATTGCCCAGTTCGACGGATGAGCACATTAGCCAAGGTGGGGGGGCGGCGTCGCTCTAGGATGCCAGCTACAGACTGCAAGACTGCTAGAACCTTGTCTTGGGTTGCCTTCAACACAATCATGATAATTTTGATTAGTTGGGATGTTTCGTTAAGTTCGATTGTCTCATGCAAACCTAAGCAATGCAACAGGCGTACGCACCCATGACTCCAGCCTCAACCGTCACAGGGAGTGAGGCATGGACCGCATTGCTCTACATGAGCTTCTCAGCAACCGACCTCGGAACTTCATCCGCCTTCTATAAAGCCCTGGGCTTCAGCCAGCACCTGCAATTCGTCAGTGAGAACGGTTCTGGCACGGCCTGGATCTGGGCGATCTAGGTCAATTTGATCATGCATGTCGAGTGGCGTACCTTCACGCAGCGACCTCTACCGCCTGACTGTTGAAGTACTGCGTTCTGCCGCGAGTGGCATGTGAGGGTCGATGTGAACCCCTCGGTGCGTGCGAAGAACTAGTCCATCGAACTGGTGCGCGGCGAAGGTCGCACGTTCCCCAGGGTGAAGCGGTCGTTCAAGCTTGGCAACGTTCAAGGGTTGGTATCGGCCATCGCCGTTACTCAAGCATTGCGCCGTGAATGGCGCAGATCAGCCCGAAGCCGTCGTTCGGTGATGCACTGCGGCGGCCCGCTCCTGGCTGCTTGCCGGCCTCGGATATCAACACTGCATAGATGAGTTGAGTCGCTTCGAGCTTTTCAGGCAAATCACTGAATTTCTGATTTTGCAGACCAAGCCCTCGCTCCCAACTCCTCCTCAGCCCTCCGCATCACCTCAGCCACACCACACCCCAGCCCCCGCGCAATCTTGAACACGATGACCAGCGTGGGCATGTGCTCCCCACGCTCCACCTTGCCCATGTGAGAACGCTCGATATCGGCGAGGTTGGCCAGTGATTCCTGGGAGATGCCGCGCTCGTTGCGAAGGGAGCGCACCGCCGCGCCGAAAGCCCGGGCAATGTCTGCATCGAACGAAGTGGCTCCGGCTGGACGGCCGCGTTTGACAGGACGCTTTTGCATGGGCAAGAGCGTCAGTTTTTGATGCAATTTAAACCACGTTATATTTAACTCTTTTGTTGATCTTGGGCTGCTGCTGCCTTGCATCCGGCACAGCTCGGTACGAGGCCGAGACGCAGGCTTCAATCATCAGAGGAGGCTTCGATGGATCAAGACATCTGCACCATTTCCGAACCCAAGCTCGACGACCTGGCCATCGACGCCGTCCTGCACCTGGGCGCTGCCCTCGAAGTGCTGGAGCTGCACGCTCGCCACAAGGTCACGGCCATCAACTGCGTGTGCCGCGACCTGCTGCGCATCTACTACGCCAAGGCCGATCAGGCGCAGTCGCTGGAGCCGCAGGACAAGGAACTGCTGGGCCTGCTGCACGACACGGCGGTGGATCTGGGCTATGCCGTCGAGGTGGTGGACCATCTCAATGGCGACGAGGCCGATGACCCCATCCTCTATGCCGTGAGCTATCTGCTCAAGGCGGCCAAGCGGTTTGCGGATGAGGGCGTTGCTGCGGCACTTGCCGTGAAGGGGTAAGGCGCAGGGCTGCCGCCTGCGTTGCGGGGGCCGGGCTTCAGGGGCAGGGTTTGAGGTGCGCTGCCGTGGTCTGTTCGGTGAGCGGGTCTTCGGCCAGGGCCTGCAGCAGCGCGTCCAGCAGGCCGGGAAAGCGCGCATCCAGGTCTTCGCGGCGCAGGGAGAGCAGGTTCTCGCGGCCATCGGGGCGCTGCCAGATCACGCCGCTGTCGCGCAGCACGCGCCAGTGGTGGGTCATGGTGGATTTGGACTGGCCCTGCAAGAGCGAGCCGCAGGCGCGCTCATGGCCTGCGGCCAGCGCGCGCACCACGGCCAGGCGCAGGGGGTTGCCCAGGGCGTTGAGCAGGTTTTCCAGGCGTATCTGTTCGCGGTCGGGGTGGTTGGCAAGCATGAATCGTCCAGTCGATGGGGCGCCACTGTGCCATGGAAGCAATGCCGCACGTCGCTGATGCGGCGTGGCGCGGGCAGTTATCTGGCAGACAGGGGCATGGCGTGGTGAAAACATGGATCGTTCTGCAAGAAGTTGCGGAAGATAGTACGATTGTCTTCGTACATTCAAATTGTCATCAACCCTCATTCAACCCCCGCGAGAATCCGAGCCCACGGCAGATCCACGCATCAACGCTTATCAGCACCCAGGAGTCCTTTCATGGCCCGCCATACCCCCATAGAACGCTATCGCAACATTGGTATCTCCGCGCACATCGATGCCGGCAAGACGACCACGACCGAGCGCATCCTGTTCTACACCGGGGTGAGCCACAAGCTGGGCGAGGTGCACGAGGGCGCCGCCATCATGGACTGGATGGAGCAGGAGCAGGAACGCGGCATCACCATCACCTCGGCGGCGACCACCTGCTTCTGGAAGGGCATGGACGGCCGCTTTGACCAGCACCGCATCAACATCATCGACACCCCGGGCCACGTGGACTTCACCATCGAGGTGGAGCGCTCCATGCGCGTGCTCGACGGCGCCGTGATGGTCTATGACGCCGTGGGCGGCGTGCAGCCGCAGTCCGAGACGGTCTGGCGCCAGGCCAACAAGTACAAGGTGCCGCGCCTGGCATTCGTGAACAAGATGGACCGCACGGGCGCGGATTTTCTGCGCGTGCGGCAGATGATGATCGACCGCCTCAAGGCCAACCCCGTGCCCATCGTGCTGCCCATTGGCGCAGAGCAGCAGTTCACGGGCGTGGTGGACCTGCTCAAGATGAAGGCCATCATCTGGGACGAGGCCACGCAGGGCATGAAGTTCGAGTACCAGGACATTCCCGCCGCCATGGTGGCAGACGCCAGGAAGTGGCGCGAGTCCATGGTGGAGGCGGCTGCCGAGGCCAGCGAAGACCTGATGAACCGCTACCTGGAAGAGGGCGACCTGCCCGAGGCCGACATCCTGCGCGGCCTGCGCCTGCGCACCATTGCGGGCGAGATCCAGCCCATGCTGTGCGGCTCGGCCTTCAAGAACAAGGGTGTGCAGCGCCTGCTGGACGCCGTGGTCGAGCTCATGCCTTCCCCGCTGGAAGTGCCGCCCGTGGAGGGCCATGCCGAAGACGGCTCCATCATCGTGCGCCATGCCGATGACAGCGAGAAGTTCTCTGCCCTGGCCTTCAAGCTGATGACCGACCCCTTCGTGGGCCAGCTCACCTTTGTGCGCGTCTACTCGGGCGTGCTCAACAAGGGCGACAGTGTGCTCAACTCCGTCAAGGACAAGAAGGAGCGCATCGGCCGCATCGTGCAGATGCATGCCAATGAACGCCTGGAGGTCGATGAAATCCACGCCGGCGACATTGCCGCCTGCGTGGGCCTGAAGGACGTGACCACGGGCGAGACCCTGTGCGACCCGTCCGCGCCCATCGTGCTGGAGAAGATGGTCTTCCCCGAGCCCGTCATCGCCCAGGCCGTGGAACCCAAGTCCAAGGCCGACCAGGAAAAGATGGGCATCGCCCTGTCGCGCCTGGCGGCCGAAGACCCGTCGTTCCGCGTGCGTACCGATGAGGAATCGGGCCAGACCATCATCGCCGGCATGGGTGAGCTGCACCTGGAAATCATCGTGGACCGCATGAAGCGCGAGTTCAACGTGGAAGCCAACGTGGGCAAGCCCCAGGTGGCCTACCGCGAGACCATCCGCAAGAAAGTCACCGACGTGGACGGCAAGTTCGTGCGCCAGTCCGGCGGCAAGGGCCAGTACGGCCACGTGGTCTTCACGGTCGAGCCCCAGGAACCCGGCAAGGGTTTCGAGTTCGTCGACGCCATCAAGGGCGGCGTGGTGCCGCGCGAGTACATCCCTGCGGTGGAAAAGGGCGTGGTAGAGGCATTGACCAGCGGCGTGCTGGCCGGCTACCCCGTGGTGGACGTCAAGGTCACGCTGACCTTCGGCTCGTACCACGACGTGGACTCGAACGAAATGGCGTTCAAGATGGCAGCCATCTTCGGGTTCAAGGAAGCCGCCAGGAAGGCCAGCCCCGTCATCCTGGAGCCCATGATGGCCGTGGAAGTCGAGACGCCTGAGGACTACGCCGGCACCGTCATGGGCGACCTGTCCTCGCGGCGCGGCATGGTGCAGGGCATGGACGACATGGCCGGCGGCGGCAAGTCCATCAAGGCCGAAGTGCCGCTGTCCGAAATGTTCGGCTACGCCACCTCCCTGCGCTCGCAAACGCAAGGCCGTGCCACCTACTCCATGGAGTTCAAGCACTACGCCGAAGCACCGCGCAACGTGGCCGAGGCCGTGATCAACGCACGCGCGAGGTAAAAGAGGCGGCAAACGTGCAGTGGGCAGCATGCTGCCCCTGACCGTGGCCCCCTCTCACCCCTCCCGTATGTCCACGCCTGCGTCGGGCTGCCTGCGGGGTTGCAGTCCTGCCGCAGGACAGGACTGCCTCGTCATCTGACTCGCCGTGATTGTTTGAACGTAGCGCGCAGCGCGAAGTGAGTTTCACGGCGAACCCCGCAGGCGGCCCGGCGCAGGTTGCCCGCAGCGAAGCGAAGGGACGTGGACATTCGGGTCGTCTTTCTTTGGCCTACGTTTCTTTGACGAATCAAAGAAAGGTAGGTCGGCCGCCGGGCCGAGACCCGGCCTCGAAAAACAACTTCCCGGCAGGGGCAAAAAGCGCACCGAACCCACGCCCAACGAAAAACAGCTCCTTGAAGGAGCTGTTTTTCATAAGAGAGGAGAAGCCGGAATCAGGCCTCAGGCTGCTGCTCAGACTCAGCAGTTTCAGCATCAGCGACGGGAGCCGCCTCACCCGAATCCGCCAAAGCCTGCCGCACACCAGCCTTCTCACCAGCCGAAGCAAACTTGCTGTACTTGCCAACGATGCCGACCAGGGCGCCATAGATGCGCGGATTGCCCGCCAGGCATTCCTTCTGCTCCAGGA
>Ga0105250_10000773_pt1 | contig 19360 bp, 14 predicted proteins | sample KBSS54metaG_FD_80425 | JGI IMG/M metagenome (GOLD analysis project Ga0105250, IMG submission 80425) | Switchgrass rhizosphere microbial communities from Kellogg Biological Station, Michigan, USA - KBS S5-4 metaG | ecosystem: Host-associated > Plants > Roots > Rhizosphere > Soil | place...
CGAAGCGGCGGGCTCGCTGGTCGGCATCCTCGGTCTGGAAAGCGATGACATGCTGACCTTCGGCGATCTCGCCTTCGGCGCCAACACCCAACTCAGCTACAACGCCAACGCCTCTGGCGCCGGCGGCCTGCTGACGGTGGATGACGGTGTGCACCGGGCTGAAGTGAATCTGCTGGGGCACTACTCGGTGAATGACTTCCAGGCCACCGACGGCGGCGAGGCCGGCACCCAGGTCAGTTACCACGGCGAATCCAGCGGCACACTGGTGGGGACTATGGCGGCGGACGTAATCAGTGGCGGCGACGGCAACGACATCATTGTGGGTCGTGGCGGGGAGGACACGCTCAGCGGTGGCGCGGGAGCCGATATGTTCGCCTACTTCAACGTGAATGAAGGCGGCGACCATATTCTCGACTACAACTTCGCCGAAGGTGACACAGTCGACCTCTCTGCGCTGCTCAACGCCAACTTCGTTAACGGCACCAGCCAGGTGTCCGACTTTGTCCAACTGGCGCAGTCCGGCAGCGACATCACCGTGAAGGTGGATGTCGATGGCGCAGCCAATGGTACGAACTTCGCCGATGTGGCGGTTCTTGCCCACACGGGCACGAGCGGTACCGATCTGGTGCGTACCTGGTTTGGGGAGGCGGACCATACGCTGACGGCTTGAGGTATTGGGCTGGAGTTGAGCAGTTATTGATAGTGGTGTCCCAGGGCAGGTCGAACCATTATCTGGCTACTCAACTCCTTAGGTCACGCTGCACGAAACCGCCGCCCCTGCTGGTCGAGCCCGACCGCAGAGTCTACTTTTGCAGAGCTGTTTGTGGATTCAACCGGTGGATGCAACACGTTAGATGAACCTTTGGGCTGCGTCTCATAGTTTAATGTGCACCTCCCTGGAAAAGGATTTCATCGTGTACATCAAAGGACGCTACATCGTGTCTGTCTGCGCGCTGCTGTTTTTCCAGCATGCACTAGCGACCGGAATGGACTGCACAAAAGCGGCAAACGCTGTCGAAAATACAATTTGCGCAAACAAGGGGCTGTATGAGCTGGATACGCAAATGGGTTCGGCCTATCGAACGCTGATGAACGCCACTTCGCAGGCGCAGGTTGAACTGAAGAGATCCCAGCGCCAGTGGTTGAAAGTGCGCAATGAATGCGTCGAAGACGTCGCCTGCCTGGACCAACACTATCGCGAACGCTTGCAGGCATTGTATGCGCAATGGGTCGACGCCGTTGCCTACCAACCCGACGACGTCGATAAACAAGTGATGGAGGATTTGCAACAACGCATCCAGGACCTGAGCAAGGACAACCCGGAGTTTGCGTTGGAGCGGGCACTCGACTCTATGGCGCTCGACAGCGGCGCAACGTCATTCTCTGGCGCCTCGGGTGAAGATGAGCAATCCCTCTTTCCCAAGACCATTCCCCAAAATGTCACGGGGGACGAGTGGAAGGCACTGAAAGCGTCCGACATCGACGGCGCCGCTGAATCCGGGCAGACCACATACACGCTGATGGATATGGATGGCGACGGACAGCGTGACCTCATCGTTGAAACCTATTCTGGCGGCACCGGGATGTTCAGTTACACAGAACCCTACCGTCGCAATGAAGATCGGTTCATCAGCACAACATCGGGGCCAGCTCATGAATCCGGCTCACTTTTCCATACCAATGACCGCGGCGCCAACCAATCCGTGAACTGGATCAAGGTTCGCGGAAAAATGTACTTCGCCTACCGAAACGGTAGCTACGGCGTTGACCAGGTCTTTCTTCTCAATCCCCTGAAGATCAACAACGAAGTGCCTACACTGACCGTTCGCTACGACTATCAACTGACAGTGCCCCACACTCAATATCTGGAGGACGGCACCACCCCTTTCGAACTGGATCCCGCCCTGCAAATGGTACTCGCGAAAGCCTTGATCAAAGTGAATGCAAATGATGCCCTGGAGACTGGCCAGCAGAAAACCCCGATCTGCCCCATCCCCTCTTCAGTACAAGACAGTGATGACTATTACAGCTTCGGGGCGAGTTACTACGCGGTCGAACCCGTCGCCGATATGCCGGTGGTCATCGGCAATGAGTGCTTCATCGCAAGACTGATTAATTGGTACGGGAGCTACAGCGACAAGGACGGACTGTTTGCCCAACTGACGTTGCGCAAACCGGGATCTGAAGACCAGGCACGCAGTTATTCGGTCTATGGACGTCGACATATCACACGAGTGAGCACATCGATTGGCAAGGCCGAAGGTGGGGCTGAAAACTTTTAGTCAGTTACCCACCACTGTAGACAGCCACAAAAAAGCCCCACCAGATCACTCTGCGTGGGGCTTTCAAATTTATGGTGTCCCAGGGCAGGTTCGAACTGGTATCTGGCCCCCCCTAGTGATAGACCCATCATTCAAGCCGCTAAGCGCCTGTATAGTAAAGTTTTTTGCATACGAGAAGACAACCTAAAGCATGCACCTAGGTGCGCATTTGGAAAAACCTTGGCCCCAAGCTTGGAAAGAGAGTCAGTTTCGTATCAAAAAGCCTATAACCAAGCTGTTAGCCCTTCAGGATGAGCCAACTACCATCCGCCGTTGCGGCGGTGAGACAAAAATTTCCGTGCCCCAGGAGCGCTCATCGCTCCTTTGAGTCGCCTCTGGTTTCGTTGAGGTCTCCGAGACTCATATTAGGAGGTGCCATGAGTTGTCATGCTGCAACCCGAAAATTCAGCTCGACTCGGTCAAGCAAGCGACTGAGCGCAATCCTCTCGTTGCCGGTGTAGCTGAACGTCTGGGAATGTGGGTGTACAGTCTATAAGATTGAATCACCTCTACAGCAAGCCTCAGCAACAGCGGCAGCAAAACGATGGTCAGCAGGTTGAGCTGCGCGGGCCGAACTCAAGCGGGTCACTGAAGAGCGGAACATCCCACAACCCGCCACTTACTTTGCTAGGGAGCGTGGCTGAAGTGCGCCTTCATCAATCAGTTTCTGCGGAGCGTTCCATCCGACGGCTGTGACAGACCGTTGGAGTCCATCCTATTGGCTACTACGCATGTTTGGCAGAAGCAAAATCTATGCGCACCAAGGACGACCGGGAGCAGCACGGGCTAATCAAGCATACTTGACTGGGAAGTGACGGAGTTTTGGCTAACGCAAAATATACGACAACCTACGAGCGGTGAGAGAGAGCTCGCTCCGCATGACGCTACCAGAATGATGCGCATTAAAGGTCTGCGGCCTAGACCGGGCATCGGCATCACCCTGGAAGGCATGGTGGTAAATATGCCTTGGTCTCTACGAACTTACCGAGCGACAGCTCGATGTAATTTTAACTTATAGCGAGCATGTCGTAATTTTTCGGGTGTTTATGCCAACGTATGGCACGCCCGACTTTTTTCAAGATATAAGCTTGGAGCGCCACTTCAAATATGACGAATACAATGAGCCATTAACAATGACAGGTCTCATAGCACTCGGCTCGACCAGAGCACCATTATCCACAATATAAAAACTCCTAAAATGTTTTAGGAGACTATCAACTATCATAAAACCTGCCTCAGATTCATAAAGAGCCTTAGAATTTTTACTATCAGCAGCCTCATCGGAGTCTGAGAGCGCCATGAGCTCCAGATATTTTCTCTCTAGCAGATCATACTTGTTCGACAGCACTAGCAACTCAAAACGTAATTTCCTCTCGACCGTACGCTCATGCTTCGCATCCAACTCAGCGCCAAACCAGCTGTCTAAATATGGCCTATACACCCTAGAACGCAACAAAGTTGACGAATGACAACGCTTGGACAATTGGACACGGCTCAATGGGTTAAGAGCCTGCATATTTTGTTTTTCAATCGCTGTAATATCCTCAGCAACAGATCTAGCCAAATAAGTAACCTTATCAAATTTAAGCTTTCTACGACGATAGCTAGCAAGTATTCTTTCTATCGTGTCACACCTTTCGCTTAAAGAAGCAGTTTTCCAAGAGGATGGATCATCCATACTAGCCCCCTACTCCATTTCAATTTCATTAATAATCTCAATATTACCTTCATGCGATACCGCAAAATGTAGTCGCCATTCGTCTTGCCCCATATTAATTAGTGAAACAAACTCCTCAACATCGAACTCGGTAAAGCCTATCCTCGCTCTAAGCATGGATGCTAGCCTCGTGGCGGTCGAAAATTGTGCTGGCATCAACGCGGCCTCTAAGAGCTTTTTATCCTGGACTAAAAGTAACCTTGTAGCCTTTTCAATTTTATATTGAAACTCAACACTAGAGGAGTCCTCGTACATACAAACTTCCGCCAATCGACTAAAAAAGAACTCAGCCGAATCCACAGCCACCTCATAACGCTCAATTTGCTCTAACGCTATTCTGCGATCAATTGCAATCAAATCAGACTGTTTTTCCGTATCCCTACGAATGATTTGGATTTGAGCCCAAAGCGACTCTTCCAGAGCGAGCCAAGCCACAGCAAGCTTGGCTTGTTGATTTAGATGTAGAATTAATGCATCTAAATCTTCAGTAGTGAAACCACTTTTCATCCGACGCTTTTCTAATGCATCAGATAAATTAGAAAAATCTTCAACTGCCTTCTGTCTTGCTGCTGATACCTCTGGTAAGTGAAATATCGAAAACAATGCATACGGGCATGCGGGACAAATTTTTGTACCGCTAAAAGCTTTCAAAATTTCCGATGGGCAAATAAAACCCTTTGTGCAAATGTGGCTAAAGCATGATTTGATATTTGATTTAGCATCAGATGCAATAATGTCAGGCGCGAAACTCTTACCACCATCTAGATAGCTAAAACTAGGAGACAATAAGCCATAATACTGTAGATCGAGTGGTTCATTAGATAAAAGCTCTTTACAAATATCATCCATCATCTTGCCAAGGCTAATATTTTTTGTGCCGCCAGCAAGTGCACCGAGCATGTCTTTTCCATTGAATGCACCCTGAATTTTTCGTCGTAGCAAGTAATCTCCCTTGTTATATTTGCGGACAGTTCCAGCTGTTTGCCCAGTCAACAACACCATAGCCTCGGGACAAAGAGCAACACTCATAGAGGTGACAAATGAGGCCCTCGCACCATGCGGTGTGACCTTACAACGAAAGGAAATTGGGCAATAATCCCCGGCGTAAATTTTTGCGTTCGCAGCGCCCTTTTTGACTTTGACATCAGAATCAGAAACCCCTAGTAAAAATTCATCCCATGTAAAAAAACCTCCATTTTTCTTTAGAGGTAAATACGCAACAATATTTGGCATCGTAACGCCCAACCCCCTAACCCAACTCTGAAAACTGAAACATTGATAGGCCCAGAACTCATAATACGTATAATCAGAGAAGGGTGCCCCTGTTCGGGGGTCATGCGCAAATATAGGCGAAATCAAGCCCCACTTCGATTTATGATTTCGTTCGTAGAAAACTTTTTTGCCAAACCCCGAAACACCTAAGCACTTTAGATTGTCGCGCCACTCAACTTGCGCATCAAGCAACCACAACATTTGCATAACGGTTATGACAACTAATGGAACCTTGGATATTTTATCCGTATTTAACCAAAGGCTAACCAACTGAAGTGGATGCTTCGATCCCATGTAAGCGACCAAATTATAAGTTGTTGAGCAAAGCCATTGAGCTGTTTGAGCTCTAACACCAACCTCCAGCATAAAAATACTGAATCTCGTAGCGCCCGGATTAAAATACGACCTTCCGCCATGATCGAAAAATATGAACATTATCGGATGAACACACTCAACAGGCCTAAACCGATCATCAACTAGTAAAACAGGGATATAGCCGACATTAGAAAAACTAAATAAACGATTTTCTTTTTTTGCGCATTCAAATTCTTTTCTAAAAGCCACCTCATTCATAGCAGCCCAGTCGGATACCGACTCTATAGCAAATAAAAAATCGACAAACAATAACAATTGCTCACCTGGAAAAATTTGTTTTACCACTCGAGAATATGATTTGCTTTTCGGAAGCCAGTAAATAGGCTGAACTATACCATCACAACCGGGCATCATCGGCAGAGCTATCATTACCTTAAAAAAAACCCTAAGCGGGTTAAGCATAGCGTATGATTTTGGCCACCCCATTGCGTCATAAAACTCAATAAGTGAAAGAGCCCGACTCTCATTCCCTCTCAACTCGCATCGATAGTGTACAAACCCTCTAAATAGGTTCGGCGCGCTTGGGTACAAAAAACTTGTTGCAGGATTTGCCTTCATCCAAAGAGGCAAATATATAAACAAGTATAAATTCAATCTACCAAATGTTGTCTGATAAGCTTTACTATTCTCGAGCCCTTTGTGAAGTAAAAAAAAATCAAAAGCTTCCGCCCAACGCTTTATTGCCAACGCAACATCAATGGCAGGATTTACCAAACCTGAAATATTATCGATACTGAACGCAGAAATATTATTAAAAAAGAATAAAGAATCAGATATTTTATTGTTGGATACAATTTTTCTCACCACAGAAAGAGGATCCTTGCACTCAATAATTGCACTCTCTACAATATTGATCAGATCGTTGGTTCGCAATCTTTCTCTGAGCAATAATTGATCTGAGTTTTTCCAATTCTTTACATCCTCAGAGATCCCATTAGGGAAGAACTCCACTAAACTATTTAAGATGGCTTGAACGGGAAGCCTAGCAGAGCCGGTTTCTTTGTGCTTTACCGCTTGAAAGATAACCCACTCGTCAAGATCCTCACAATTTATGCATTCTGGGGAGTACCATGCTGATGCTAAAATCAATCGGCGCCCCGTCTGAAACAATCTATTATTGCTATTTTTCAATGAATCAGAACGATGCTGGTAGTTAAGAGTTTGACTTCGTAGTAATTGGAACCGCTCTATCAGCGGACTATACAATCCACCGTTGGCCGCATAGTCCTCTAACCACCCTGCAAGAGGGGGAGAAAACTCTACAGGCAATAGAACTGCCTTATATTTATGCATCAAAATAAATAATAACTTCAACAGAACTCGCTGGGCTCTAATATGACCAATCCCTGCTAGTCGATTGCTCACTTCAAAACCTTCAATAACAGGAAATTTCATATCCTCTTTCTCTGCGACGCGTGAACAAAACAGCAACCATAATTCCATAACCTCTTCTACGTTCCGCCCCTTACCTAAACAGCACTTCATATCCTCCGCTGCGGTTTTGAAACTCGTACGTCGTTTTACGCTGGGGGCGGTGCAGTTCACGCAGATCTCAATTGCTTTTGATAAACACTTATCAAAAAGCAAAGCAAGTTCGCGCCCAACTTTCAGGAAAACCAAACTTCCAGTTTTATTTATCATAAGAACTTACTCCGATCTAAGCTAGCGCGAAAATCAGCCAACCGCTCTTCCAAATACTTTATTCTCAACCCAAGTTCTGATTCCGGATTATTATTTCTCCGAGAGATATTTGCGAAGTAGATTTTTTCGAGCAACTTCTCATAATCGGTTACAGCGTATACGCGTAATGCCTCAACACTTGTGTGACCTGTAAGAGCCATCAACTCAAAATCATCTAAGCCTATCCCTGACGCGTGCTCTACATAGTTTTTCATAAAATATATATAACTGTGTCTTAAGCTGTGGGGAGCCAAACTTGAATAATCGATACCATACCCTTTACATGTAATCTTCGCCGCTCTGACAAATGGCCTATAAATCTCAGAGCAATAATCCGACAAGAATAGAGGTTTACCTGAATCAGACTGAAATACAAAGTCATGACTTACACCCGCTTTTGCCTCATGCTTTTGATATTGCTCTAAATGTTCAAAGAACAATCTTCCATAAGGCTCGAGGAATACTGTCAAAGGAGTATTCCTACCTTTCCACTCTAATTTTTTTACTTCTCTTTCTGACAACCCAACGTAGCAAGATCTCTCTCTAGATCTAGGATCAACAATTAGTACAGTCCGCCGACTGAAGTCAATATCCGCCTGTAGTATCTGATCAGCTTCTGACTCTCTTATTCCAACCCCTGCAAGTAGTGCCCACAGAGCTGCATCACGGTGACAACTCGCTGTATCTATGAGTGCGCTGATACATTCCAGCGGGAAAAACTTTGGCGGAACAATTAAACTAGATTTAACGCCCATATGAGCAGTCAAGCTTGCTTTATTTTTCAACTTCTCACTAAAACTCCCCGTATCTGCAGTAGGAGCTTTTTTTACCCCGATAGTTTTTAGCTCAACCAAACTACTTAACCAGACAACTACTTCATGCTGACTCGTATCCTCAACATCTATTCCAGACTCTGAATACTCAGCAAACTTTAACTTTTGCCTGGCTGCAACGTCCACTAGTACTTTTACTGCGTCGTGATAGGCAATTGCGCTATTTCGGCTAATCATGGGGGAACACTTTACATCATTAATTTTGATTACTATGCTTGTCGTGGATTTACCTCCATAGATGAGATAGTCCCCATAACAAAGATACAGAGTTTTTACCGACAGTTCGCTCGCGCCTAAAATTTTTAACCCCGTAAAAATATAATCCAGAAAAGTCATCACTCGATATATGTAATCACCGATTGTATTTCCACTATAATTGGAATCAACTAATTGCTTGCAAAACACATTAAAGAATACAAACTGTGCGCCCACCATTCCAGACCTTAGAAAATATAACTCAACGATATCTTTTCCTCTGTATAAGCTTCTTATAGAGATGAAATTGCGCAACATTTCCTTACTCCCTTAATAGGCTATAACTTCATTTCACCACGAAGAACCTTCGGCTTGCTATTAGCTATAGAACAACCGTCAAAAGAAGTCAAAGGAAAATATTATGATTAAAATAATTACTAAATATTGACACTTTCAGCACTCCATTAAGGGGTGTGCACATATCGGTAAAATTGACGAAATAATGATCTTCAATTGACACGTCAATTTATATAAATCATTCAATACATTTCATATAAATTGACTAACAGTGGGCACCCTCATCACCACAAGAACAATTAATAGATATTGACGCTCCAGCGTTTATTACTAACCATCAGCCATAAGCATGCTCTCCCGACGCGACAGCACCACCACAAAAAATCATCATCAATTACGCTTGACAGAAACACAGCGCTGAACTTTATTTATGCAACACACAACCATCTTTACTTTAACCAACTCAACTCAAGCAAAATGAACAAGCTGTATTCGATACATCAAGTTACAAACTGTCATAGCTGAACGCATTCGTCACCAGCACCGATCTTAGAGACAACTAACATGACAAATTTAAAGACAATTAAACATATATTCCGGAACCCAGGGCCTTCTGATATCCCCTGCTCACAACTACCGACAATGTTCCCGTCTTTTTTTGAAGTTGGCTTTCACGACTTTCACTGCGGATTCGGATGGACATCCTTAATTCATTATATGCTCTTGATACTTAAGAAAAATAATTCAAACTTGAGAATCACTTACATCAAAGAAAAATATCGATTTTTACATATTTCCTATACAGGAGATGATGACTTCGGCGAGCAGGTTATCAGGCTCGCCGAATCAGCATCGGCTTATATTTGTGAGTCATGTGGGAAGGCAGGACGCGAGAAAGACCTCGACGGTTGGTACAAAACCCTATGTGACGATCCTCAATGTCATAGCTACGATTAACCTTTCTTCAAGCAAGGCCGTGGGTATAAATCTGCAAAGTCTGAGAAATGCGTATCGGTGCAGGATAATCTGCAAAAATACTTATTCGTCGAATGAGAGGACACGCACTCAAGGAGTAGTGTTTTTTTACTGGTAAGTGCTTAGGTAAACTGAAATGACAAGCCCTATCGACAATTGAACACTCCCCTTTCTTTCCTTAGCTCGCGAGGATAGCCAAATGCTAATGGAGGAAGCTCTCGGCACACGCCTCATGAAACAGAGCTCCATCAGTCATGGAATGAGATCTATCACAAGCGCACACCTTGGGATTGCTGGCTGCAGCAGGGGACTTTAAGCGAGAGATTGTCGCCTTTTTTACGACTCTGGATCGCCAAGATGCAGAACATCGCATAGGGTTATACGTTTAGTGCCTGATGGAGCTGTTTGTGAGTTCAGGATCGTCTGCGGGTTCCAGACTACTGAAGACGATGAAATAGGCCATCCCGATCTCACACAAGAATTCCCAGTTCCAGTTGGCCAATAACATCGAAGACAGCTTTCGTCTCCACCCTCGTCCCGAGCATGTCGATAGGACGCTTTGACCCGAGCCCTCGCACCGGTGAGGTCATCCATTCCACTGCTCCGGCCTTATCGTAATCGAAGAGGGCAAGGGCCTCGCCAAAGAGAGCTACCAATGCAACTAAGCGGTCGCTTTCTACCGTGTTAAATCGCCCTGCCTTCGCTCTACGCGCCAACGTTGTGGGTGACAAGCCAATGGCTCTGGAGATCACTCCTCGCTGCATTTGAATTAGGGTCGCAATCTGATCAAGGTGCTCGAAAGGCAGGCCCTGGTGAATGAGCTCATGAAGTCTTGTACCGCGCGAAGGCAGCCCTAAAGCAGACCAAATGCAATCAGACATGGGAGGGCCAGGCTCGTATCCCTTGATCGATGGCAGCACTTTCACCACCCTCTGACAGACCTCAGGCTAGTCGGGCTACACTCGGCGGTAGGCACCACTTTGTGACTTCCGAAAGCAGCGCACGACAAGCACTTCACCTACGGATAATGTCTGTGCCATGAACGACTCAAATCCTACTCCACCTATTTCCAGGATCCACTCCGGCTCTGAGCCAGAGCGCTCGGACGCATCAAATAACGACCGGGAGATCTGCGAGTTTCTGACGTTACTGGAAGACGACATCCGGAGTCACCCTGAGAAACTGGTCGCCCTCGATTCAACTCTCCTGGCTCGCCTCAATTCTTTGATCGGCGGTATCGACGTAGACATCAACGCTCGGCTTTCAGCGGATGATGAGTGAAGCAATGCCCTGCTACAGACACTCATGCTGATGACTGAGCGCTGACTTCTCCCCCACCGGAATCCTGTGTACGCCGACCGGAATTTGGTGTACGGCCTGGTTTACGTGGCCTGCAGCCGAGCAGACTCGAATATCGGAGGTTTTATCTCCCACCCCCTGAGATAGGGCACCGGAAGTACAAAACACTCCAAAAACCTAGATCCAGCTCACCATAGTCTTAACCGCCACCGACCTCCAAGGGTATATAAACTATCCAAGCACCAACATGCGTCGCAGCTCCCCCGAAAACCAAGCCGTCAGATGGACAATTAATGGACTATTCAAAAATCAGCGGAAAAGACTGTGGTCAGCGGCTAGCGTTTGAGGAGCTCACCTGCCAGCTTGGGAGGCGCGAGTATCCATCAACCTCCGGGGAATTTAGGAGAATCGAAGGGGCTGGAGGCGATGGCGGTATCGAAGGCTATTGGTTGTTCGAAGATGGCAGCGAGGTCGGTTACCAAGCCAAGTATTACCTTAAGGTTCGGGACATAGCCTGGGAGAAGATTGACGACTCTGTAGAGCGAGCCTTGAAATCCCACCCCAGCCTCAAGAAATATGTCGTGGCCATCCCTTGTGATCTAACTGATCGAAGTGGTCTGCAAGGCGCCGGCAAAACGGGTTGGACACACTGGGAAAATCATAAATCAGCGTGGGAAAAACTCTGCGCCGACAGCGGTCGACCGCCCATTGAATTCGTTGCTTGGACAGCGTCCGACGTGTCTGACAGATTGATGCACCCGAACGCTGAGGGTTTACGTACCTATTGGTTTGGGGATGTAGAATTTTCACAGCGGTGGCTTCGTGATCTTGTGGAGCTCGCCGTAGAGTCACTCGATGAACGATATCATCCGGAAGACCACGTTGAGGTCGGGATTGAACGCCTCTTTAAAGTCATCCTCCGAGATGAGGAAATTCTGTCTGAGCTCAAAGTCGCTTTCTCCGATCTCGTACAATCATCGCGGCTAGGACGGCTCATCAACAAGGAGATCCACGCGGAGATCTCATCCGATATACAAAAAATAGAATCAGAAACGTCGAAGGCCACGGCGCTGAGCGATAAATTCAATAGCGACTATTCGAAGCCTTGGCCTGTTGCCGAATGCCTCAGCTGTATGGTGGAGGCATCAGGTGCACTCCACAAATTGAGATCGTCAATTTGGCGAAATAAGCAGAACTCCCCCTCCGAAACCAGCCACACGTCCAGCGATCTCGACTACATCATTCACAAGCTGGACAAGCTCGGGGAAGCGGTGTATCGCCTCAGCTCAGTGCTTGAGAGTCGGTACTTTCCAGCTGAGCAGTCTCGTTGCGCTCTTCTTGAAGGAAAAGCCGGCACGGGTAAATCACATACGCTCGGAACCATCGCTCAAAAAGCAATCTCGGATGGGCGTCCGGTGCTGTTAATTCTCGGCCAACAATTGGGCAGTCAAAACTTTTGGGGCCAGCTCACCAACAAACTTGGTTTGGGCAGCCTCTCTCCCGAAGCCTTTTTGCAGGCTTTCAGCGTCGCCGCTGAAACAGCCGGAAAGCGTGGCTTGATCTTGATTGATGCAATAAACGAAGGGGCTGGGGCGACGCTGTGGCGAAATGAACTTCCTGAGCTGATGGCTAGAGTAAAAAACTACGAGAACATCGCCCTTGTTATCAGTTGCCGTACGGAATACACCCCATATGTCATTCCGCCGAAGGTACGAGGAAACCTCCAGTCATTCAGCATTCGTGGATTCGAAACGGATGAAGAGCAGTCAAGGGCGGCACAGATTTACTTGGGACGCAGAGGCATATCTCAACCTAACACGCCATGGCTTTCAGCCGAGTTTGTGAATCCATTATTCCTGCGAAGCGCCTGTACAGCACTGGCCCGTGATGGGATTAAGCAGTTTCCGAAAGGGCTGCACGGAACCAAGGTTGTCTTTGCTTTCTACATCCGCAGTGTTGCCCGCAATTTAGGCGTTGGAAGAGATGGTAGCGAAGAATTAGTAAAACCTACGATAGCCGCTGTCTCAGCAATCGCTGCACTCATGGCAAGCAATCGCACAGACTACATCAGCCTTGCAGAGGCTGGGCGCATAGCGTCTGATAAATTCAGCCTGTATCCAGCGTCGCCTTCCATGACGTGGTTCGAAGTACTTCAAAAAAACGGCATCTTTCGACTTGATCCGCCCCCACGTCAAGGTGAGACCGACCCGTTCTCCCCAGTGGAAGATATCGTAAGGTTCAGTTTTCAACGATTGCAAGATCATCTCATGGCGAGTGTTTTGCTGGATGGCGTGACAGATCCACGCCAAGCCCTTGATGGCGGCACGTTGAGCTTCATCCACGGAGGTGACGGACTTAAATGGAAGTGGGCAGGTTTGGCCGAAGCACTATCTATCCAAATACCGGAAAATTTCAGGGTAGAGCTCATCGATGCGATGCCGGGCGAAGCAAATGCCTGGGCGAATGACTATTCAATAAGAAATGCCTTTTTAGAAAGCTTGCGCTGGCGAAACGCAGTGGGGTTCACAGATCGCACACTGCAGATCTACAACGCCTTCTTATCATCTGATGATGACCAGTTTTATATAGTCATTGAGCTTAGCGCTAGCACCGACCATCCCTGGAATGCTGAGTTCTTGCATAAAGTATTGATTAACAAAAAACTGCCAAATCGTGATGCTTTCTGGACATCGAGAATCAATGTTTTATCAATGAGTGAAGGCAGTACCTTACGTCGACTGCTGGACTGGTGCGCGTCGAGCCAGAACGAAAACACAGACCCTCAGGTTCAGACTCTTTGCGGGCTGACGGTTGCTTGGCTGACAGCTTCTTCGCACAGAGAAATCAGAGACAAAGCTACCAAGGCTCTTTCCTCACTGCTACTGTCGAACATCCCGCTATATAACGATCTGTGCGCAAAACTCTCCGACCTCGATGACCTGTATGTGCTGGAGAGACTGCATGCTGCCGCTTACGGGGCGTGCTGTATAGCCCCGTCCCCACGTAGATTGGAGCTGTACTCCACAACAGCTTACAACTGCGTTTTCGGCCAAAAAAGCGTGCCGTTGTCGATAATGCTGAGGGACTACGCCTTGGGGATTATCGAGTTGGCGGCGTCGCGTGCCTGCTTACCGGATACCATCGATATTGAAGTATGTCGGCCTCCCTATAAATCCAAGGCAGTAAGACTCTCTGTTTCAAAGGACATGCTCGATGAGACGGCTAACAAGGCGGGTGGTGAGGAAATAAAACGCTCCTGCACTGGCGGAATCAGTGATTTCGCCGATGAGATCAAATCGCGTATTGGGGCGTTCTCGAACGTTCCGCTGTCTTCCCCGATGCCGTATACGCAAAACGAAAAATATGATCGGTTCCAAATGGAGGTTATTGACCCACACCCTGATCGTAGCGAGATCGTGGAGAAGATGCGTAGCCTGTTTTTTAACCCGTTCCTTGCGTTACGGCTTTCAAAGGCAATCAAGGAGATTCGAGATAATACTGAGGAGCTGGAAAAGTGCGAGACGGCCCTTTTCGACCTTCTGAGCCCCAAGGAAAAGCTTAGATTCAAGGAGGAGTTTAAAGGTAGGTTTACCAGTTCCAACAAAAGCGCGCCCCAGTTGCCACACATCGATATCGGCGCAGCCCAACGCTGGGTGGCCAAGCGTGCTTACGATTTCGGGTGGACAGGACAGCTCTTTCCTGGTGATAGCTCTCATCGCCATGGTTATTCACGTGATAGACCACTATTCGAGCGCATTGGTGCCAAATATGAATGGCTGGCCCTGGACGAATTGCTTTGCCGTCTGGCTGATAGCAAATGGATGACCGAGATTGGATTCGATGGCTCCCGCCGCTACCGCACGACGTTGAACCTGGATTTTCACAGAGACATTGATCCCACCATACTCACTGATCTTACTGGTGTAGAACAGTGCTCTGTAGACACGAAGCCTGTTGCGCTAGAAGAGGTAGCAGAGAACGATCTGCAAAAGTGGCCGTTTGAACAAGATCCAAGCTCAGGTATGGAAAGTATTGTTTGCCGGACTGACCAAGCTGGAGATGAATGGCTTGTGCTGTACGAACACCGCTCTGCGATGGATCGCTATGAGGATCAAGAAGGTCGTGAACATGGGCTACGCCAACAGGAATGGCGATATCTGTTGCCGGTGGTGGTAAGGAAAAAAGATCGTAAACGACTGGTTGACTACCTATATAGCCAATGCTCGATAGACGTTTCAACCTGGTCGGGCAGCCGCTCCACCGATGCCGGTTACCTACTTGAAGCACCATGGCGGTCTACGTGGGAGCAGAAAATGTGGACACCACAACACTTCCACCAACAAGGGGAAGTAGAAGTCGCGTTCCCTTGTTTCAGCTACTGCTGGGAATCACACCTTGATGCCTCACTACCAGAGGGCGCCGCTGCACTCTTACCTGCCCCGTGGTTGGCGATGGAGCTATCGCTTACACCTCTGGCGTCCGACTCGCAAAGCTACGCTGACTCTTCAGGTAGGCGTCAATTTGTCAGTAGACAGGGCAGAGACGACGGGGCACACGCCTATGTTCGTCGGGAACTCTTCGAAAACCTCTTAAAAAAAGATGATCTGGAGTGCGTCTGGATTTTTGTTGCTGAGAGAGGCGTATGGCCGGGCGGGAGCAATACTTACGCAGCATGGCGAAGATCAGAAGGCGTTGTCTGGTTTGAACGAGGTAAGTCAAAAATGAAGGCGTGGAAGGACGATCATCGCAATGGAATTCCCAAGGCGCTTCCGGTTTACCTCGAATCATCCATGATTAGTATTGATGTCGACCTCAACACACCGTTGTTGGCGGATGACGAATGAAAAAATGTCCTTTACAGATAGCTACCCAGATGACCATTGATCAATGGCTTATTCCGCCCCTCTCCGATTCGATCACTCCGTCGATTCTGGCGAGAGCAGGCTTGCTTGTAACGAAGACAGCCTTTCTCGCCGGCATGGCCGCGCCTGAAACGGCAGCGTGCTTAAGCAAACTGCTGATGGTCTCTGAAGCCCAATACTCAATAATTATTGAGGGGCACCACACCGAGCCAGGAGTTCAGAAGGATGCCCTGAAATCAGCGGACAAGTATTCCACGTTGCGGAAGACGCCTGAGCTACGTCGTTGCGGCGTTAGTTCATCACTACTGCGTACTACAAACGCGACCACTTCCAGATGGAAATGGCGTTGTGGCGAGGATGAGCCTTCACCAGCATTATTTGGCTCAGCTCGGGCTACATCCTCAGCTTTGGTCGCTTTCTCGCGGCTTGGCCCGAACACATGGAGAATATCACGCTCCCATGAACACGACTGATAGCACTCAAAATGTTCCGCTTGCAGGTGGTGCGCAACGATCTGACAAAGCCCTTCTTGGCTTCATTGAGCTCGTGCTTGATGTCTGTCATGAGGAAGTGGATTACATGACTGCTGCCCTGAATCGTCGCAGGCTTCGTGAGTCCGTCACTCGTGCGTACAAAACAAACTCGCGTTTGAAGGAGTCAGGCATTCGACCAGAAACGATGCCGGCGTTGTTAGCGCTGCTGATCCAAGGCGCATTGCCTCGCAACGAGTTCCTAAACTTTACCGGTCTTCCAGCTGAAGCAGTGAGCGACCAGCTCAACCGGCTGCTCCAACCTCGGCATAGTGGTGAGCCCGCCATCTAACCTTCATAGGCTGGAGGTAGGCTTACCGGCCTGGTTTGCACTCGATCTCCTTCCTGATTTCCATTTTGCATAGCAGGCGGAGCGCGCGGGAATCTCAACCAGATTAACTTCCCCAAACCCTTGATCAGGTGGGGCGACCATCTGCGTTTACTTCTGCAGTTTACTTTAGCTACGAAACAGCTCATCCAACTCGACAAATGCAGCGCCGGTTTCTGCAGCAGCTCTAACTTTACGCTCCAGCACGTCACGGATGGGGTTACGTCGCCCCAATGCCTTGCAGACATCCTCACCCGACATACAGATAACTTTCTTCCCCCTGGCAAAGGTGTCGTTGGCAGGTATCCACTACCCAGACACCACCGACTTTTTTGGCGGAGCCGGAGTTTTCGACGTGACCGACCAACTCACGAAGCGCGGCTGTTATGCGGTGGGTCACAGGCTCTTCATGGCGGATCACTATAAGAGGGCTACAGCGGACAACATTGCGAAATGGGCACTTGGCGACTCGAAGCATTGCAGCGTTGAAATTGACGAGTGGTTTCCGACTTCAAACGATAAAAAGCGGTTCGTAGACCTCGTTACTACTGGGAGTGCCTAAGATCGACCAGTATGCAAAGTCGGCGAAAGTTGAATATGGTTGAGCTCGCAAACAAGTTGTTCAATTAACAGATGAGCCTGGCATCGTCAGCAGCCCACTGACGCATTGCCTCAAGCTGAATTTCCTTTTCAGGTAGCGCGTGAAGCGGGGAGTCTGGCAAGGACAAATCATCCGCTAAAACTCACAGTGCTTACAGGGCCTACAGTGCCTACAGGTAGTTGATTATTCGATTGAGGTTCTGTCAGCGGCGCCCAGCGTAACCCCAGCCCCTTGATCAAATAGCGATTAGTCCGGTCAAAGTCCTGGTCGTCCGAGACGGTAAAGCTGCCTGAGCGAAAGGAGACAAGATTCATCTCCAACAAAAGGGTTATGGCCGGGCTTATGGCCGACCGAGGCACACCTGTCAAATCCATAATCCTGTCGTAGCTGACGATTGTCAGCCCATCGCGTCCTGTTAAATCTCCTTCGGTACGCCGATCTTTGTTCCGAAGAGCAAGAAGGAGAATGTAGATTTTCAGTGCCATTAGGGACAGCAAGCTGTTGAGCTTGAAAGCTCGGAGCTTGAAAAGATGTTTTTTGCTAACAGCAGGGGCATCTCCCTCCTTTCCTCTTACACGGTACAGCCAGCTCTTCGGAATCTTTGCGTAGCCTTCATCCTCCAGCCAACGGCAGACGTAAAGCTGCGAGCCGTCACGAGCCTTTGCGCTGTCACTCCGGATGAGCCCATTGGCCAGAAGAATCCGCAGAGACCTGGCGATCACCAGCCGGGAATGCCCCAGCAAAACTCCGAGCTCTTCATAAGTGGTCTTCGCGAGACCTGAACGAAAGTCAGTACGCGTGCAAATAGCTAGATAGGTCTTGAGCGCAGCAATCGATGTATTCGTATGCAGCGCGCTAACCATATTTCGAGCGTCCCTGTGCTTGAACTCTCGCAATCCCCCGGCCATTGCCCAGCGATTTGGCATTTTGGCCCAGCTCATCTTCATTTCGACCTCCTCAGCAAAGCGAAGCTGAGTACAAGGGCAATACACAAGGCAAGATTCAGCGGGTCTGCCATCAGTGCCTGCTGAACCATCAAGATCATGTCATTCATCTGGAAACCACTCCTTCGAGAATTAGTGGTTCGAAAATACGATCTTCGTAAACAGCGTATCTAGATATAGGCGCATTCGCTATTCACCTGAGATAACCCCCATATCTATTGGATCATATGCCTTCAGGTCTCAAATTCATCAGTTCATCTGACAGGTACAAAATCAAATCAAATTTGACTTTTTGATACTCAAAATATTAATAATGATCAGGGTGCTTTTGGGATATGAACGAATGATTCCGGTAACAGCGTTGCAGCTGCCTTTTCATCTAGGCATCCCTGGTGTCAGGGTTCAGCTAGTCGAGCAAGCTGATGGGTTTGCCATGAAGATCTATCACAGTGGTATGACCCACATACTGCACGCCCAGCGCCAGCACGTGCGGCTGTTCATATCTTTGACCAGGGCGGCGGCTTTCCTCAATCGTCAAAATATCCATATTTTTTCCGTCGCCACATTAGGTGCAACGCCCGTTGCCATTGAGAGCGACCTGGTACGCGAACTCGCTGTAGCAACCACTTCGATGTCACCAACGACAAGCAAGCCTGACCCACACCAAATCAAAAACGCGAACTCCATTCTTAAAAACGCTCCCTCGGCCTTAGACGACGATCTTGCGGATCACTTCCTCCAAGAGCTTGAGGACTACAAAAACTCTCTGTAGCTCCACGCCGGCCATCGGAGGCAAAGGTAATTCGTCATCGTAACTCACACGCAGGACGACCTGGCCTGACCAAGCTTTCAGATTCATGCTCCCCCTCAGCTGCGCAATGAGCCGAGCCTTTGGGCTGTTGGGAGCAGGCGACGGTCTCAAATGTCGCCAACTGCCGCCGCTGTATCGACGGGCAAAAGAAACTGGTAGACGGGCCCATCTGGTGACTATAGGTTCGTTGCAAATAGTCCGGTTTCGGCTTACGGAACCGTGACGAGCCTGACTCTATAAGTCAGGCAGTTTTCCATCATTCTGATTTTTCTCAGCTCGGGGCTAGACATGCACACCATAAGGAAAGTGGTAATTCAGAA
>Ga0105250_10000775_pt1 | contig 19352 bp, 17 predicted proteins | sample KBSS54metaG_FD_80425 | JGI IMG/M metagenome (GOLD analysis project Ga0105250, IMG submission 80425) | Switchgrass rhizosphere microbial communities from Kellogg Biological Station, Michigan, USA - KBS S5-4 metaG | ecosystem: Host-associated > Plants > Roots > Rhizosphere > Soil | place...
ACCAGCGCATCTACCAGCAGATGTCGGCGCCGAAAATCATCGCGCTGATCCTCGACGAGCACGGCATCAAGGGCAACGCCTACAGCTTCCAGCTCAGCCAGCCATGCCCGGATCGCGACTACTGCGTGCAGTACGACGAAACCGACCTGCACTTCGTCCAGCGCCTGTGCGAAGAGGAAGGCATTCACTACCACTTCCAGCACAGCGACAAAGGCCACCTGCTGGTGTTCGGCGACGACCAGACCGTGTTCCCCGACCTCGGCCAGCCAACTGCGTACGTGCAGGGCAGCGGCATGGTCGCCGAAGAACCGGTGATCAAAGGCTTCAAACTGCGCCTGGAAACCCGCACCAGCCGCACCACGCGCCGCGACTACGACTTCGAAAAACCGCGCCTGCAAATGGAAGCCGCCTACAAACCCGAAGGCGAGAGCACTGAGCCGGATCTCGAAGACTACGACTACCCCGGCCGTTTCATCGACCGCGCCCGTGGCAAATTCCTCAGCCAGCGCGCCCTCGAACGCCATCGCGCCGACTACCGCCAGGCCGAAGGTCGCGGCGACCAGACCAAACTGGTCAGCGGCCACTTCATGGCCATGTCCGACCACCCGCGCAGCGAGTGGAACGACCTGTGGCTGCTCACCGAAATCTTCCACGAAGGCAAACAACCGCAAGTCCTCGAAGAAGGCGTGACCAGCGACACCACCGACAACAAAGACGACTTCCACCAGGGCTACCGCAACACCTTCCTCGCCACCCCGTGGGACGTGTTCTACCGCCCGGCCCTCGAACACCCGAAACCACGCGTCCTCGGCAGCCAGACCGCCATGGTCACCGGCCCCAAAGGCGAAGAAATCCACTGCGACCAGTACGGCCGCATCAAAGTGCAATTCCACTGGGACCGCGAAGGCCTCGCCGACGACAAAACCAGCTGCTGGCTGCGCGTCTCCAGCTCCTGGGCCGGCGACCGCTACGGCGCCATCTCCATCCCGCGCATCGGCATGGAAGTCCTCGTCACCTTCCTTGAAGGTGACCCCGACCAGCCCCTCGTCACCGGCTGCCTGTACCACAAGGAAAACCCGGTGCCTTACGCCTTGCCGGCGAACAAGACGCGCAGCGTGTTCAAAACGCTTAGTTCACCGGGGGGAGGTGGCTACAACGAGCTGCGCATCGAAGACAAGAAAGGTGCGGAGCAGATCTACATCCATGCGCAGCGGGATTGGGATGAAAACGTAGAGCACGATCAGAAGATTCGGGTCGGCAATGAACGTCACGACACGGTGGTGAAGAACACTTACACCGAGCTGAAGGCCGAGGAACACCGCACCACGATCTCCGATCGCAAGATTGAAGCGAAGCTGGATGATCACCTCACGATTGGGCAGAACCAGCATGTGAAGCTGGGGACTGCGCAGCTGACCAGTGTGGGGAAAGAGATTCACCTCAAGGCTGGGGACAAGATTGTTATTGAGGCGGGGACGGAGCTGACCATCCTTGGGGGTGGGAGCTTTATCAAGCTCGATGGCGGTGGTGTGACGTTGGTTGGGCCAGTGATCAAGATCAATGCGGGTGGCTCGGCTGGTTCCGGCACCGGGATCGGGATTAAACCGCCGGTGCTGCCGGGGGCGGCGGATAAGGATAAGGCGGGGAGTTTGATGGATCAGGCGATTGCGAATGCGCCTGAGGAACAGGTCAAACGCAAACCGAAACGAATGCTCAATTTTTCCGGGTAAAACATCGACGGCAATCCAAGCCACCAGGGATCAGAATTCAGGTAATTGGTAATGACAGAGACAACTAACAAAATTCAAAAATGGTCGTATCCCCTGAAAGTGGGGACAGCTGAAGCGACCGATCCGCAGCAGTTTTATAAGGCTTTAGCTAAAGCGAAAGATGGTTACTACCCATTGGGGGCTAACGGTCTTTGGCATGGTGGCGTTCACTTTGATGAAGCTTCGGGATTGGTGAAGGATCTGACGGAGGTCAGATGCATCGCTGATGGAGAGGTAGTAGCGTATCGCATTGACGAGAAGTACCCGACATCTGATTTTGGCTCGACGCCCTCGGTTTATTCGACTGGGTTTGTGCTGGTAAAGCATCGCCTTGAGCTCCCGGCACCTCCTGCGCCTGCATCCGGGGCGGCTCCTGCAAGCACGCCGGGAGCTGGGCCAAGCCTGACGTTTTTCAGTCTTTACATGCATCTTCTCGACTGGGATGGGTACAAGGCAAACCCAGCACTCGCTAGGCCAGGTTTTTGGGGTAAAGGCCTTTACCAAGTGAAGGAAAATCTTCGAACCAAATCATTGGGGCTTCGGGTTCGTGAAGGAAACTCGTCACACACACCCATCTTGGCCGTACTACCTCGCGGAACGACCGTTCTCACAAAACCGGCACCGGCCACACAGCAGTGGGTGGAACTTGTCAGCGCAGATCCTGAATTTCCAGGATTGGCACCTAATACCGGATGGGTATACAAAGGCCAAATGAAGCCATTGGGAGGAGAGCGCTATTTTGTAGGAGAGGACGCAAAAGATGCTCCCCCCGACCAAAAAACTGGAGCCACCGTTCGCGATAAAACTAGCAACGGGCTACCGATCTCGTTCCTACCATCGGGTGTTCAGATCAGGATCAGCGATGAGCAAGCGGAAAAAAAATATCGCAAGTTGGTGGAGGTCGTCAGCGGACAGCCCTCTCCTGTTTTAAAGGCTGGTAGTGATGGGAAAATACCTGGATTTGTATGGCTAGATGATTTGGAAGCGAAGAGCGAACCACATACCCCTATTGGGCAAGTAGTGCCACTGGCTCAGAGTTTCAAAGTCAAGGCCGGGGAGGTTTTGGGGCATGTCGGAAAATACCAAACTCACGCAGACGCGGCCCCCAAAAATCTTTTTCATCTCGAAGTTTTCAGCTGTGAGGACGTGAAGTCTTTTGCCGGTAAAAGCCAAGAAAAGGCTGTCGGCCTGCCCGCCGCAGAAAAGACATTAGTCAAGATACCTGCGGGCACGTGGCTAGTAACCCATGCTCAAAGCATGAATGCCACGAACCCTCCTAAAGCAGCAGATCCAGGTAATAAAGTGGGATATGACTTCTATATTCCTGTTGGAATGCTTGAGGCGTTGCCCGTGGAAAAGAAAATCAAAGAATCTGTTGTGATGGGGACGTCAACCTCAACTACTTACTGGTGGCGTCTAGATGGTCTATTAGGCGACAAAGACGGTAATGGAATTGATGGATGGTTTGCAGAACCCGACATCGTGCTCTCGCGGCACTCTCCTTTTGAATGGAATGGATTCACCTTTATTGATGAAACTACGAGCAATGTCGATCATCTTGCAGCTTTTCTTCATGCGCAAGAGGACCTCAGTGAAACCGAGCGTGAATCTTATCTGCCGAATGTAGCGGCCGCTCTCGCTGGCTCAGTTAACGAAACGTTGTACAAAATTCTCGACAGGAATGGTGATAAAAAACTGGCGCCGTCAGAGATCGCAGAAGCGCTCGGAAAACCATGGTTCTCCCAACCCATATCGCAAATGGTGACGCGCTATGAGAATGAGTGGGACTACAAAAAAGAAAGCTGGGATGCTTTGGATGAAATTATTGGTCATAGTGAATCTGATCCTCATAAAACGTGGGTCGAGGAAAAGGCGAGAATTGAGAAATTAAGTTGGTGGGCAACATTAGTTGGGCAGAATGGAATAAGTTCCGAGACTAGCGTGCAACATATTCATCCTATCGGCTTGGTTTCAAATTTTTTGACGATAGCGTTGCCTAGCTCTTGTAAGAAGTGCGGTAAAAATATCGCGTTAACGCCACAATTTATGAGAAAGATTGTGGCTTCCTCGGTTTCAGATGCGTTCGTTGAAAGCTTTGCTGAAGTCGCTAATGTACAGTTTGCAAAGTATGGGATTACTACGTGTACGCAGGTGGCCCTGATATTAGGGCAGGGGAAGCTTGAGACTGGAGAGTTCAAGAAGTTCAGAGAGAGTTTGAATTATTCTCGTGCAACCTTTACAGCTGCTAGTTTGTATGCTTTGGCGACAACAGCGATTAATGTTGGATTTACCCGTAAGGGATTGAATTATAATCAGCAACAGAAACTGCAGTATATAGATGATCATTTGTTGGGTAATGACCCGGCGTATGGTAAACACAGTTTTGGTAGTAGTGATTATCCTGATAATGACTATCGAGGGCGCGGGCTTTTGCATTTGACTCATTACGAAACTTACAAGAAATGTGCAAACGATATAGGTATGAGGATCGATGCAAATCCATTGCTGGTTGAAACAGATGTGTATGCGATTGTTGCGTCAGGTAGCTGGTTCTGGAAAGATAAACATATTGGGCTTATTGCAGATGATAGTTCGCTGGATATTGACTTGAAGATTCGGAAGGTCACAAAGGTTATTAATGCTGGTTTGGATAAACTGAACCTTAGGAATTCATATAGTAAAGAAATTATAGAGATTATAAATACTGATTTTGGTGGGTGTGCAGGATGACAATTAAAAATAGATTGCGCGTATTTTTTTCTGCTTTTCTTTTTTGGAGTTCGTACGCTGTTTCTTGCGCAGCTCCTGGGGATGTGAGTTACCCGCCTTTTACGGTGGATGGAGGCATGATTATCGTAAGCCCCGTTCCGGTTTTAGAGGATGAGGGAAAGCAAAACCCAGAGATGGGATTGGGGTTGAGTTTTCTGAATTGCTCGACCGGTACGTTGAGGTTAATTGCGAGGCTGCCTTATGTTGCGGATCCGGGCGAGGTCAGAGATATCTTCACTGAACAAGTAGAGGGTGGAGACCGGAAGCTTTTTGTGATTCATAGTGCGCCAATTCGTGCTTTTACTGGAGCCGTTTATGGAAGCGATTATTTCAGTGTTATGGTTTTCCATAAAATTGGAGATACTTATTCTGCTGATAAAGTTCTGACGGGTTATTTTGGAAGTGGAGCCGATGTTTTGGCTTCTGATGAAGATCAGGCAAAATCTGTTTATACATATCCCTATAAAACTCGAGATTTAATTTTGGCTCAACTGGTATCCAAAAATTATCTAGGCTGGGCTAAGGGCGAGTTGACGGATTTAGTTATTAATAAAAAGACTTCTATCTACTCTCTAACCTCCCCGGCAAGCGTCACTAAAATGTACTTGGTTAGTGGGGATAAAGTGAAGCAGGAATCTATTTCGGCAGGGTGGATTTCAATTTTATATATAACGAAGAAAGGAAAAGAGATTAGAGGTTGGGTGCCATGTGAGAATGTCGATGGGTGCTAGTGTGCTGAGTGCGAAGTGGTGTAGATCATGTAAATGGTACTGCTAATTAATCTGATCTTATTTCTATTCTTTTCTGCAGGATTAAATGAAAGGTAACTGCATTGGGCGGTCACCGCTAGGTTCAGAAATTCGATAGGTATACAGGCTGAGAATGGGTGCAAACCACGTTTTATTAATGATAAGAAAAACGTGGTCTGTCCCATTTTTATTCAAGTGGGAGTAGGGCGAGCGCATGCCATTCAAAACTCTGGCGCTATCACTGCTCGGGCTGCTGTGGACAGTGCCGGTGTGGGCCGAAACCACGACGTTTAGCCCCATCCAAGGCGTCGAAGCAACATTGGTTCTCGAAGGTTCCACGCTGAACGTCTCGGTTAAAATCGCAGCCCATAGCGAGTGGAAAACCATCGTTTTTCAAGCGGAAAAACCGCTGCATATGCAGATCGGTGATTTCAATTTCGACGGTATGAAGGACTTTTCTGTCTGGCAAATTGATGACGGTATGGGCTCTTACTCCTACTTCCGAGTGTTCATCTACCAACCTGAGACAAACCGTTTCGAAGAGGCTCAGCCAAATTGCGGCGATGGCTTCGTCAACCTGCGCGTAGACAAAAAGCGTAAGGCGTTGCTCAGCACTTATTGGGGCATGAACGGGCCAGAGCAATGCATTACCCGATTCACCAAACGCAAGACCTGAATGGCTCAAGGAAGAACGCTGTTGAAACGATTTTTTGCGGTACCGATTTGCGGTATGACAACACGGAGGCTGAATCAGTGGCTTTCTATCGCATTGTTGAGCACCGGCCTGTGCACAAGCGCCTTCGCCTCTACTGAACAGCAATGCCCGGCTAACAACTTCGCTGACTTCGTCAAAATCTTTTCATCGGACTCGGCGGTACAGAAAGCGTTTACCGCGTCGCCGATTAAGGCAACTCATGTCGTGGCTGAAGGCAACATACCCAAGGTTGTCGTGCGCAGCGTCAAGCATTTGCCCGCCGATGAATTGAGCGTGCTGGGTACGGAAAATGCTGCCGCGTTGAGCCTGTCTACCGAGATCGCGTTTCCGAACAGGGTGGTCGTGCGTGATCAGCAGGGTACTTTCTTGAAGATTTTCGTCTTCAAACACAGCGACTGCTGGGTGCTGAACAGTGTTGAAGACTGGACGCTCGAAGCGGTGATGGATGACGTGGCTCGAACAGATCGCCCTTCACCTGGTGAGCGCGAGTTGAAAAAAGGCGTGATGTTCGATCGGCTGGTCAACAAGGCATCTGGAGAATCCGGTGTCTCTTTGTACGCGGCTGCGCTGGATAGCTATGTGGACGGCGCCCGCAAAGGTTCGGCCCAAGCGGCGATAGCAGCTGCGGGGATCAGTCTTTCCGGGCAGGCACCGCGATTGCCGAATGAACAGATTCTGAAGCTCATGAATCAGGGATTTCAGAGCAATCCCGACGATGGCGTGTTCCTCTCCTTGTTTTACTGCGATGAGGGTGAGTACGGCAATGACAAGGCCTGCATCGATCCGCAAAAGTCGATGGCGACATTGGAAAGCGCCGCGCTACGAGGCTCTACCCACGCACTCCTGCGATTGGGTGAAGTCTACGAAACCGGCACTGTCGTCGCTGCTGATCTACCCCGCGCAATGGCCTGTTACCGCGAGGCCAGCAAGACCGAACTTAAGTGGAGCCCTGCTGCGGTCGAGCGTTTGCTGGTCCGAGGCGTCGTTATGGACAGCTCAATTGAATGTATTGGCGCAGGTGGCACTCAGTGAATGTCGCCCGTTTGATGTTCTTTGCATTTATGGCGATGTCAGTCTCGTCAGTCAGCTTTGCCCAAGATGCGGATTGCGAGGCCGTGGCCGGGCAACGTGCCGAGTGCGCAGAAGAAGCGATGAAGGCTGCGGCTCGCGTGCTTAATGACCGTTACGAAGCACTGATTGATAGAGCAGGGTCTCGGTATATTTTTCAATACCAGTCTCGGCATGAAGAGCATAAGGCGTTTCTGGATCGACTGAAAAACTCCCAGCGGGCGTGGATAAAGCTGAGGGATTCGAACTGCAGGCTTGAGGGGTTTGAGAATGAATGGGACAAGCCATCCTATTCTGCAGATCTGAATAGGTGCACCGCGAAGATGAGTCTGGAGAGAGCTTTATATTTGGACGGCATCCTTCCGGCACATTGATGTTGTGCTGATTAATGTTTTTGCTTGGTTGGGTGGTGATATGGAAATGCGTAAAAGGGCCATTCGATTGAGCGTGCCCCAAGCTTGTTTCACCTGGGTGTTCTCGTTTTGCGCGGGACTTCTATCACAGACAGTGTTTGCTCAAGAATCCACCTGCGCGTTTCACGACGTCCAGTCAACGCTCGAAGTGGTCAGTTGTCTCAGCGAAGGCGCCGTGGAAGTCCTGAAGCTGGCGCCACGCAATCATCCAACTTATGAGAATGATGTAGATCGCCTCCCAACATTTATCGTGCGGGGTAATGATCTCAACGAGGTCAAGAAAACGGTGGGAATGAGTGCTTTGTCGTCGCCCTACAACTTGCTCGTCAAGTTGCCGGATACTGAGGGAATCATGTATTTCGATCAGTTGCCCGAGTCAGCCACTAAAAAACTGGCAAGGCCAGGCTGGGTACTGATTGATGCGCGGGATGTCGTGTATGAACGACAGGGTGGCGGGGAAGGTTTTGCACTTGTATGCAGTACCCACGAAAAAGCAACCGGCTCTGTATATGTAGTCGTCACGCAATGTAGTGACTTTTACGAAGAGGATATTGGCAGGTTGAAGGATTTACTCAGCGTGATCGACGCTCACACCGTGCGATAGCGGTCACTGAACGCGATCAATCGCTTATCTTCGAGCGACTGATGCCCCGCGTTTTCCTTTAAACTCCCCACCCCCAAGGAATGCGCTCAGGACACGGAATGCCAGCCCCCTCGATCTCCCTTCGCCCCGCGTTAGTGCTCTGGTTATACGCCGCCGCAATCGTGCACATTCTCGCCGGTCTCACCCTGACCTGGGCCGGTCACTCCGGTTTACTCGACGGCTATCTGCACACCCTCGAACTCGCATTCTGGGGCGCCGATGCGGTACCCGCTGCCGGCCACGAACAACAAGTCTGGTGGCTCGCGCTGTTCGGCGCGACGCTGCAAAGTTATTCGCTGTACATGCTCGCGCTGGTGCACTTGGGCAATCGCTTGAAAGCCCCGGCAGTCTGGGGCTGGTTGAGCGCCGGCATCCTGTTATGGGCGCCGCAGGACATGTGGCTCTCGGCGCAACAACAGGTTTGGTCGCATCTATGGCTAGATGATTTTGCATTGCTGGTGTTGTTGCCGCCACTGTTCTGGCTGTATCGGCATGACCGCCGAAAGGCTTCTTCAGTAAAGGCACCGAGCCAATCCAGCCCGTTTGCCGGCAGCGCTTTCAAGCGTGTGCTAATCACCGGCGGCACCGGGTTCATCGGTGAAACCTTGGTCAATCAATTACTCGATGCGGGCCACTCGGTCAGCGTACTGACGCGCGATCCGTTGAGCGCGGCCAATCTATTCAACGGCCGCGTCCGCTGCGTGCATTCGCTCAGCGAACTCAGCCACGACGACACCTTCGACGTAGTGATCAATCTCGCCGGAGCACCCGTCGCCGGCCCGCGCTGGACTCCCAAGCGTCAGGCGCAACTGCTCGCCAGCCGAGTCGGCACCACCGAAGCGTTGATGACCTGGCTGAAAAACACCAAGCACAAACCAGCGCTATGGATTCAAGCCTCGGCCATCGGCTTCTACGGCGTGCGTGATGCCAGCGAAAGCCTCGACGAACACGCCAGCAAGGGCGATGGCTTCATGGCCGAACTCTGCGCACGTTGGGAAGCTGCCGCACAACCAGCCACCGAGTTTGGCGTGCGTCAGGTGGTGCTGCGTCTCGGTGTGGTGTTCGGCCCGGGCGGTGCGTTGACGCCGTTGCTGCTGCCGTTCCGTCTGGGGTTCGGCGGGCGCATGGGCGACGGTCGGCAGATCATGAGCTGGGTGCATCGCGACGATGTGCTTCAGGTGATCGCGCGGGCTTTCAACGACGACAGTCTGCGTGGCACCTACAACATGGTCGCGCCCGAAACGGTCAGTCAGGCAGCGTTCGCCGAGCAGGCTGGCAAGGTCCTCAAGCGTCCGGTGTGGTTGCACATTCCCGCCGCGCCAGTGCGCGCATTGGCAGGCGAGATGGCGCAGTTGTTCTTCGACGGTCAGCGCGTGGTGCCGCAGCGTTTGACCGAGGCTGGCTACACATTCCGCTATCCAACCCTCGACGCCGCTCTGCGCGATCTGACCTGAGTGCCGCTCATGAGCAAGCCGTTGATGTACCTGCTGGCCGGCAACGGCAGCGCTGCCGATTGGTGGGATGACGCGCTGCCGCACTTCCAGCGCTACGACGTGGTGCCGCTGGAGTTGCCGGGCTTCGGCGCGAATCCGCAGCCGCCTTGCGAGGATCTGGCGGACTACGCGCAGATCTTGTTGGCGATGACGCAGAAGGGCAGCGCGATCATGGCGGTCGGGGTCAATGCCTTGCTTGTATTGCATGCGTTGCAGCGTCGGCCCGGACACTTTTCCCGCAGCGTTTTGTTGGCGCCGGTCGGTGCGTTTTTGTGGCGGCGGCGCTTGCCGGCACTGATGTCGCCGCTGCCGATCCGCAAGACCATCCACTGGCTGCTGTCGAACAAACCCACGCTGTTCGCGCGCAAGTTCTCCAACCAGACCTGGACGCCCGAGCAGTACCAGCGCATGGGCGCCGGCTATGCGCGCTGCCGTGCGTTTGTACCGCATTGGGATCTGATTCGCGCCGACACCGCGCTGCCGCTGCTGGAGTGGATCACCGATCCGGTCGAGTTGGTCTGGGGCGATCAGGACGCCGTGCTCGGTATCGAGCAAGCGGCGGCATGGTCGGCGATTCTCGCCCGCGCAGATCTGACCATCAGCCTGAAACCCGGTTGGGGTCATTACCCGTGGATCGACTCGCCCGCCGAATTCGCGCAGTGGCTGGAGTCGGGCAAGCGAGGATTTGTCGCGCACACCAAGGGCGGGCGTTTGCGCTTGGCTGAACTGGCGCGGCAAGCGGTGCCGGCGGCGCTGACGCTCAACGATTGCGCTGATCCGCGTCTGCCTGCGTTTCTCGCCGCCCAACCCGACGTGACCTGGGCGGTGCGCTCCTCCAGTTATGGCGAGGATCAGGCCGACTCGGCGAATGCCGGTTTGAGCACCACCTATCTGCGCGAGCCGACCGCCAACGTGCCAACACGCATCGCCGAACTGACGGCCGAAGGCGTTGAGGAAGTGGTGGTGCAGCGCTTCATCACGCCGGTCGTTTCCGGGATCGCTTTTGTGCGCCATCTCTCGGTAGAACTGGAGTGGGTTGAAGGCCATCTCGAATCGCTGGCCGACGGTCACGTCAGCCCTTCGCGAGCAACGCTTTCGCGGGTTGGCGATGCTTGGCGAAGCGGCACGTTCACGCCATCCCATGGCTTGACCGAAGACCTGCTCTGGCGCTTTCTGCAAGACGTACTGCGCGTGTTCCACTACGTGCCCGGCGACGTCGAATGGGCCTGGGACGGCGCGCAATTGTGGCTGCTGCAATACCGGCCGATCAGCGACTACGGCTGGCGCCGGCACCTGACCGCCGCGAACATCGCCGAGATCCTGCCGCCGCAACCGAGCGTGCTGGTGGAATACGCCCAGCGCCGAGCAGCCGCGAGTATTCCGGCGATCATGGCGCGTTGGGATGCGCGGGTGTTGCAGGACAACGAGCCGTTCACCGCAGTGTTCGGCGGCGCGTCCTATATCAACAATGATCTGTTTCTTGCCCGGCTGGCCGACTGGGGCATCAGCGCCGCGAACTACGCCGGTGAAGTCGGTGGCGCGACTCCGCATTTGCCATGGCAACCGCTGAAGATGCTGCGTTCGTTGCCGCTGTTTTTGCGTATGCAACGCAAGGCTCGCGGCCATTTGCTGAACCTTGAAAATGGCTTGCAGCGCTTCGATCAGGAACTGGCCGAACTCGTCGCCCAAGCTGCCGATGGTCAACAACTCGCAGACTGGTTCACCCGGTTTTACGTGTTCGTGGTGCAAGGCAATCTGTGTATCGCCACGGCGCTGGCCAGCAGTGGCGGTGATTGGATGGGCCGCCCGCCGACCGCTTACGACAATCTTGAAAACAGTCCGCATAGATTGCCGTGGGAAACCGATCCCGCTACGCCTAGACCCGCGTCGAGTGAGCTGCCATTACAACCATTCCCGCAATGGTCAGGGCTGATCCGCCTCGCGCATTCGACCGGCCTGCCGGGCCTGCGCGGTTACTACCTGCAAGTGCGCGAGTGGTATCGCGACAACCTCATGCGCATCTTCTTCCGGCTTCATCACGCCATGCCACTGGCGGACCGCGAGCATTGGTTCGCGCCGCATCCCGACTTGCGCACCCGCGATGGCAGCTTCTGGCAGGACGGTCGCGAAGGTGCGGAGCTGGCCACCGGGTTCATGATTTATCCGGGGCAGGTGCAGGGCATTCTGGGCGAGGATATTTTGCTCGAAGACACCCTCGATCCGGGGCGGCATGCGCATTACCAAACGGCGCGGGCGGTGATTGCGCGGATGGGTGGGCGCTTGTCGCATGGTTCGACGTTGTTGCGCGAGTTGCGCAAGCCGTCGGCAGTGATACCGCAGGTGGATCCGGCGTGGGTGGGGTGTGAGGTGTTGTATCGGGATGGTGAGTTGGAATTGATCAATTCGAAGGATGCGAAGTGAAACGACTGTTGTTGATGTGTTTGGCTTGGTTGCCGATGGTGAGCATGGCAACGGATCTGTGCAATTCGGAGACCGATACGAAGAATTTTCTCTCGCAATGGGTGGAAAGACCCGATTACGTCCTGGACATACATTCAAGTTTTCAAACTGATGGATTCAGTCTGGAGGAGGGCAAGGTGGTGTATCGCGGCGATCTCAACGGCGACGGTCAGGAGGACTTCATTTTCACCTCCTACTCAAGCCGTGGTTCAGCGGGTGACTCGACCTTCGCCTTCCTAATCCAGTGCCACGGTTACTTGAAGCATGTCGGCGGCGATTACTTCGCCGAGGTCAAGGTTCTGGACGGTCCGCCCAAGAACGGCGGCGATGTAAAAGACATCGAGATCTACTCCTACATCCGCGATAAGCGCGACCAGATCCGCTACAAAGGCAAAGAGGCCATGACCCGACCCCATCTGTGGCAATTCAATCCGCAGACACAGCTTTATGAAGGGCAGTCTGAGTAAGTCGACGGTCTCCACTGCATTTACGGAGTTACTACGTGAAAGGATTTTCGGTTCTTCTCGGCAGCTTGATATTGGCTGCCGCATCCATGGCATTCGCTGCCGATCCAACCTTCAAGGATTACACCATCACGCCAGCTTTCACCGGCCCCAACCATAAACTGGTGCCGCAAGAAAGCAGCAGCCCAATGATGGATCAGGCACGGGTGCAAGCCCTGAAAGGCAAGGTCAACTTCGCCGGCCATTACATCCTGCACAGGCTCGGCTGTGGCGGTAGCGCCATTTGTGGCGAAGTGCTGGACGCTCGGACCGGTGAAGTGGTTGGCGGTCTGCCGAATGCTTACGACGGCAGCACCTTCGGCATGGTCTACCAGCCCGACAGCCGCTTGATCATCGTCTCCGGCGTCACGCTCGACGGTGAAGAGGACGCCCAAGGGAATGCGTTGGAAAGCGGTAACCGGGATCGTTACTACAAGTTTGTGAACAACGAATTCCGGCTGCTGAGCATGACCGATGTGGAATCATCGCCGATGGATGAGGAGTGAGTGGATGAACCGTCTTCTCGCGGGCAGCCTTTCGCTGCTGCTCTCTCTGCCAGCCTTCGCCGCGCCTTCGGACGCCTTTACCCAACGCGATGTCATGCAGTGCGGCGGTGTTGAAGTGGTGTTGGTGTCGTCCTGCCGATCGGTGACGGTGGATGGTGCGCAAACCCACGTCATCCCGGTCTGCTCCGACCAGACCATCAACATCGGTAGCAAGGTGCTTCGACGTGATATCGGCAAAGTTTCACAACTCACTTCCGACGGTGCGAAGACGAAGATGTTGAGCAATGTTGTTGTGGCGATGGATTGCGTGGAAGGCACCCAGGGCAGTCTTGTTTCGATAGGCGGCTATGGCGGTTGTGGTGCCTGCGCGGAGTGGCACGGGTATTACTCGACAGCAGGGCGATTGGAGCAATACAGCTTCGATAATAACCAGCGCTCATTTGGCTCGAAGGGATCTCGGGACGAGCTGATCAAGGCCTATGGCGTTACGAAGAGACAGTTAATGTCAGAAAGCCCGGCGGTGAAGAGGATCGTCTATGGCCAGCCTTAAGTGGGTGTTGATGATCAGTTGCCTTCTTACCGTCACAAGTGCCCTTGCCGAGGACCCGCCAATAGTCGGTATCGATGGGCACACCGTGACGTTTAGGGCGACAGAATGGACGATGCCCGGTGTGGATTCGGCGACCGCATGGTTCACCGCCAACGGCAAAACCTTCCCGCTCTTCAGTGCCGATGTTGGCGCCGATGGACACCCGGACTGGCTCAGTCCTGACAAGAAAACCTTATTGCTCGACCCGGTGGTCTTCGGCATTTTGTCGGACGAGAATCAAGAAGAAAAACTCGTGTCGCAACAGCATTGCGATGTGATCTCCATGGAAACCGGTTGCGTGCTGGCCGAGCGTTCCCCTCGTTTTTGTCTCGGCAAATGGGTGGGTAATCAGTGGTTTTCGGAAGATGGCGAAGTCCTCACACCTAGCCTGGAAACGGAGTCCCCGAAGGAGTGGTTGAAATATATCTCGACCATCAAAGCTGCGCAGTCCCGCGCTGACTCCATCGAATCGAGCCTGACTTTTTTGAGTCCAGAGTCCTACATGGCGTGCCATCCCCCGGCGCAAAATGTTCAGGCGTACAACGATCTGGGTTTTTATCTGGCCGAGGGCGGTAGAGATGAGCTGGCGCTGAAGTTTTATCGCGGCGTTGAGGCCGTTGGTAAACGCACGGTACTGATGTTGAACATCGCCGATTCACTCTGGCGCCTTGATCGGAAAGAAGAAGCGCAGCGTTATTACCGCGAGTACCGCGACGCGATGAGCGCCGACGGTAAGGCGCAGAAAATACCTCAACGTGTCGTTGAGCGATCTGCCATTCAGGGAATGAAAAATTGAACAGGTTTGTGCGTTTTATCGCGTTGTCCTTTGGATGCCTGTTTGCCTCTTTTGCGATGGCCGAAGACGACTGCAAAGAAATCACCGTGAGCGCCCAGGTCGATCGGTGTGTGGAGGCAGCTCGCAAAGAAGCCGACACACAACTCAATGCCAGCTACAAGAAGCTGCTGGGACGGTTTGAGGCTCAACAACGGCGCGACCCTGAGCAGGGCAAGGCACTGGTCGCCATGGCCAGAGAGTCTCAGCGCGCCTGGATCAAGCTACGCGACACCACATGCCCGCTTGAAGCCACGGAAATCGAGCCTGGTGTGGCAGCACATGTCACGACGATCAACAACTGCATGGCCAGACTGAGTCTGGAACGTGCGGCTTACCTGGACACAATCGTCGCTGATGAGCCGGGTAATGTGGTCGATCTCAACAAGGTGTACCTGTCCGGCTCCCAGCGCTTCGGCGATATCGTGGCACGTTATGTCAGCACCTTTGGCAGCCCATGTCTGACGGTCCAGATACTGGCGCCGAACGGCGGTTGGAGGGTGCTGTCCTCCAAGCGGTTTTGCAGTTTCGAGGGCAAGGCATTTTGGACGGACTATGCCGATGCCGGGTTTGAGGATCATGTGTTTGCCGAGGATGGGTTGCACGTGACGCTCAGTTTGATAGAGCTTCGCGGGCTCGGAGAGAAGCGCCTTGTCTGTGTGATACCGATTCAGAATGAGCAAATCAAAGAGCTGAAATGCGGCGCGCCTGAATCATCGTAAAACCATCAGCGTAATCATTTGAAGATTGATCAACAGGGAAGTGAGTGGAATTGGCCAAGCTCTTAAGTTGTATGGGTGCGTTCGGGCTCATGGTTGGCCTGTCGGCTCAGCCGTCATTGGCGGAGGATCCACAAACCATTGGTGAGTTGCATCCACCAGTAGTTGCTTCCGTAGGCGATCAAAAGATCACGGTGTTCTTTTTGAAGAACAACCTTAAAGATCTGGAGAGGGTGGTTCACGTGCCTGATGCCGAAATTTTCTATGCACCCATAAATGCGGTGACGCCTTCGTTGAATTATGTGTGGAAGGTCGAAGGCGAGCAGATCGCCTCGGTGTTCTTTTTTGAGCGCAAATTCCCTGAGCGGGCGGGGAAGTCCATGTTTGTTCTGACGGAGTCACGTGAGTCGAACAGCGGATTTCGGGGCGTTTCCTATTCAACCCAGGAGTTGCACCTCGTCGAGAGTGGAGGTCGGCTGTCTTTGGAATTTTTTCGCGGCAATGCCTATCCCCCTGAATTGCAGAACTGTTATGAAGGTCGTGACTTGGATAAAGGGGTAGACGTGGAGTGCGCATACAAAGACGCGGCAAGTATTAAGAAGTTTTTGGCCATTCAGGATGCGAAGATGATTGCTGATTCAAAACTGGATCAGGACAACCGTCAGAAACCAATCAAAACCAATGACGACTCGGCCGACACGGCTTGCCCTTCGACCAACTTTGCAGCATTTCTCACAGCCTTCTCCGAGCGCGCCGATGTACAGAAATCCTTCGTCCAGCAGCCACTGAAAATGGTTACAACTGTGGCCGGCGATCCCGAGCCCGAGATGGAAAAGCGCAGTCTCAGCGGCGATCAACTTAAGTTTCCTGTCATTCCGGATCAAGCAAAGCGAGAGGCCCAGGGCCTGACGTTGACCGTCAAGGAAGAGCGGGGCGACAAGGCAATTGCGATCCTGCAGAAGCCAGATACCGACTACGTCTTCGAGTATCGGTTTGTCCGTGGGCAATGCTGGCAGTTGGAAGAAGTGATGGATTACTCGCTTTAAAACGCAGAGAACTGGGTTGAAGAAAGAAGTCTGTTCAATCAGATCCGTAAATCATGAGCAGGGAAGCAAGTTGAAAAAAATAGTCTTGATCGCGTTATTGCTGTGTTCTTTCTCTGTGGCTGCGGGGCCGATGTTCCCGTCCCTCAAGTCATGCATGAAGGCCGACAGCGGCTGCGCGTTGGCGCTGAAAGATAACGTTCTTGTGGACGCAATCTCCGGACAACGTTTCTCCGAGGAAGCAGAGTCGGCCGGGGCAATGAGTGGTTTCTGGTTGTATCGAGATGGCAAGCGTTACATCCTGGAGAATGAAAACTACTCCCAAGCAAAGTCCCGACGTTGGCTGGTTTTTACCTATGACAGCGGAAAAGTAGTTCTCCACGGCGCCTATATTTTCTCGATAGACATTGACCCGAACACCGGACCCTACTGGCACGGCTACGACTGCCGAGGTGATGCCAAGCCGTTCGCAGTGCCAACGAAAGAACCCTTCAGCGACGTTGCCTTGGAGGCGTTGTGCGGTGGTGCTGAGGGCTGGGTGGTCTCAGGAAAAGACAAGGCAGTGCCCGTATCAGCCAAGGGGCTGGCCGTCAGTGTTCCCGTTTACCACGCCCGCAACCGTGACGGTTCAGCGACGTACCTGTTTACTGAAAGTGATGTTCCGGAGCTTTCGAAGCTGGTGTGTTTGTCCAATTGCGCCGATGTCACTCAAATACCAGAACGCGTCTCGCAAGAAACAGCGCCTTTGAAGGGCGGGCAGGATGGAACGTTGTGCTCCGCCGAAGAAGACATCTACTTCAGCTGTCCTTTGTCGGGGGGTAAAACGGTTTCTGTTTGCGCGCAAGGGAACAACAAGCCCACTGCCGGATATGTTCAATACCGTTACGGTGTTCCGGGAAAGATAGAAATGCTCTATCCGCAGAAAAACGTGCCTCCCAAGGGCAAGTTCTTCGTAGTGGATGCGTCGGAAGGCAGCGTTAACCTGAACAACATCAAATTCAAAAAGGGCCCGTATACCTACCTCGTTAATCAGGCGTTTGTGAGTTTTCTGACGGTGCTCAAGGATGACAAGGTGGTGTTCCGGCAGTCTTGCAGCGCGGGTGGTTATTCATTTGTTAGTCGGGTTGCCCGTCAGGGTATAGAGGCACTGCCTAAAAGCGCTGAAGACTTTAGATAGCGAAGACGACTGCAGAAAGGGGACTTAACGTCCCCTTTTTTCATCCGCAAATCTCGCTACGGCTTGGCCGCCACGCTTCGCACTTCAATCTGGTCGAGCGTCCCTTCCACCATCAATCTCACCCCGTCCGCCATCCTGCTCAGGGCCAGCGCCACCGAGCGGCGAGAGCCGTGGAGGTCGTCGGCGAGGTCGCAGGCGATGACGCTGATGGACAGGAGGTCTTCGGAGGCGTTGGCCATGAGGGCTTCGGCGTCGGTGCCGGGGGAGAGTTTGAAGAGGCCGTTCTCACGTTTGGGATGTGGATCGACGGCTGGTTTGAAATGGTGGTCGAGGGCGCGCTCGGCGGCTTCGTGGAATTTCTTTGATTCCAGAGATTCGTAGGGCGAAATATCCGGGTTTTCTGGGGGATTGGGTGTTGGTTTGATCATTCGGTCTTACTCCAGTTTAAGGAGCCGACACCGTTTCGCTCGCACTTCGAAAGTGGTGGCAGCTGTGCATAGGTGTGCAAGACCGGTGGAGTAACCCGGCAGACCCGAAGGCCTCCCATACACAGCCGCCATAACGATCCGCGAGCATAGGAAAACGCTCGGCGAATTGCCATAACCAATGTGTACTCCAACCGGACTTGCACGTCCGTATCGCCAATCTGCGGCGACACACAGAGCCTATCGATAGCCAGCCAACTCGCCTAGTTCATGGACAGCACCGCACTTTGCAGGAAATTTCCCATAGATTCGCGGGCCGGAAGATCAAAAGATCGCAGGCTTCGCCGGCTCCTACAGGGATGTGTTTCAACAGGTGTAGGAAAGGTGAGTGGTGAGACGCGGAGCGTCTCGGGATGCATCCCCACGCGGAGCGGGGGAACGATCAGGGGGGGAACATTGAACCGTGACTTGGCAGTCATCGTGCGGGAATTGGTCTGCATCCTCTTCCAACAGTGTCAGATACTGGCGTTATCGTCCGAATCCCTTACACTGCCCCGGCCGTTCATTTTCCTTTTGAGGCTGTGCGCATGAAATTTCGTTTTCTTCTGTGGATGATGGGTTTGTTGATGGGTAAGGCCAGCCGGACAAATCCTGCGTTCCAGCAGCAGTTGGGTGACAAGGATCTGGTGTTTCAGCTGCAGACGCTGGACGGGAAAGTGGCGCGGCATTTCGTGGTCAAGGATCAGCGCATCACCAGCAAGTCTGGCGTGGTGGCTGAGCCGGCGTTTGCGATTGCGTTTAAAGATGCCGGTTATGGTTTTGCGACGATGCAGGCGAAGAACAAGCAGTTGGCGTTTATGCAGGGGATTCAGGACAAGTCGATCCAGCTCAAGGGCAATCCGGCGCTGGTGATGTGGTTTCAGGGGTTGATGAAGTATTTGGTGCCGAGGAAGGCTAAGCCGAAAGCTTGATGCGGTCAGTTGGACCGTGGTGGATTCATCGCGAGCACTCCTACAGGGATTACCTAAACCTTGTAGGAGTGAGCCTGCTCGCGATTGCGTTTAGGCCTGGCTGAACTGCGAGGCCAGTTCGCGCAGCAGGACTTCGGCTTCGAGGACTTTGCTGACGACGTCGTTGGCCTTGTCGCGAGTCAAACCCACACGTTCAAGCAGCGCATCCGGAATGTCTTCGTCCGGGCCGGAGCCAATCCCGCGGCTGCGCAGCAGGCGTACGGCCAGGCAGACGAGGTTCGGGGTATTCGGCGTAGGCGCCGTCGTAGCTTGGGTCGTGCTGGAAGCGCAGGGCGGTGGCCAGTTCGTCGGGCATGTCCCAGTAGCGCATCAGCCACGAGCCGATCTGTTCGCGGCTGATACCGAGCAGGTGTTGCTCGATGTAGCTGTGGCACAGGTGCGGGTTGACCTCCAGGTGGCGGCAGATCAGCGAGAAGTGCGGCGGGAACACGTGGGCCAGCAGCAGGTA
>Ga0105250_10000776_pt1 | contig 19340 bp, 16 predicted proteins | sample KBSS54metaG_FD_80425 | JGI IMG/M metagenome (GOLD analysis project Ga0105250, IMG submission 80425) | Switchgrass rhizosphere microbial communities from Kellogg Biological Station, Michigan, USA - KBS S5-4 metaG | ecosystem: Host-associated > Plants > Roots > Rhizosphere > Soil | place...
AAAATCCAGGTAACGGGTAGTGAAGGTGAACTGGGTATTTTCCCGGGTCACGCACCGCTGCTCACCGCCATTAAGCCTGGTATGATCCGCATCGTTAAACAGTTCGGTCATGAAGAGTTTATCTATCTGTCCGGCGGCATTCTCGAAGTGCAGCCTGGCAGCGTGACCGTTCTGGCTGATACCGCGATTCGCGGACAGGATCTCGATGAAGCGAGAGCCCTGGAAGCGAAGCGTAAGGCTGAAGAGCACATCAAGAGCTCTCATGGTGACGTGGATTACGCTCAGGCATCTGCGGAACTGGCCAAAGCGATCGCGAAACTGCGCGTTATCGAGTTGACCAAAAAAGCGATGTAACACCGGCTTGAAAAGCACAAAAGCCAGTCTGGTTGCCAGGCTGGCTTTTTTTATGGTTTTGTTTCAGTGAAAGTGGAACTAAAAAGCTGTTTTATTATTTTGTGATTTGTGTCACAAAAATATTGATCGGTTAAAAGATGAGGCGTAGACTCTTTTTTGTGTGATGTGTGTCACATAATTAACTCAGATAAAAACAGGATACCAACATGAAACTGATTAATAAAATCATCGCCCTTTTCAGCAGCATGGAAGTTTAGTCTTCCCGACCTGCTCTGTGGCGCGATGCTTCATACGGTTATCAGCCCGCGCCAGCTGTTATTAAATTCCCCTCCTCCGCTTTATCGTTTGTCCTCTTCCCTTTTAAAACAGTATTTTTCTGCTTCTCGCTGAATCACATTAATAAAATTATACTTTTCTTTTGTAACTCTTTATTCATGCAGTAAAAAAATAGCAAAAACATTAACCTAGGCTTTAATAAGAGCAGACTCCTGGTTTTTGGGAGACAAAAGACGCCGAAATAGACGAAAATAGAGAGTTATCAGAGGGGAAATTTCCCCGATTGAACGTTTTATCTTCGGTCCATTTCACGATGAAAAAAATGTAGTATTTTCAATGTGAAACGGTATAAATTCGTTCTCAAATTACAGTCAGGACGTGTATGTTGAATAATGCTATGAGCGTCGTGATCCTTGCCGCAGGCAAAGGCACGCGTATGTATTCCGATCTCCCTAAAGTGCTGCATACCCTCGCAGGAAAGCCGATGGTTCAGCATGTCATTGATGCCGCTAATGAATTAGGTGCGACTCACGTACATCTGGTCTACGGGCACGGTGGTGATTTGCTTAAGCAGACGCTGAAAGATGGCAATCTAAACTGGATTCTGCAGGCAGAGCAGTTGGGGACCGGCCATGCAATGCAGCAGGCAGCGCCATTCTTTGGTGATGACGAAGACATTTTAATGCTCTATGGCGATGTGCCGCTGATCTCTACCGATACCTTACGTAGCCTGCGTGATGCTAAACCGCAGGGCGGCATCGGCCTGTTAACGGTAAAACTGGATGATCCATCCGGCTATGGGCGTATTACGCGTGAGAACGGTAACGTCACCGGTATCGTCGAGCATAAAGATGCAACTGACGAGCAGCGCCAAATCCAGGAAATCAACACCGGTATTCTGATTGCCAATGGCGCGGATATGAAGCGCTGGCTGTCCAAACTCACCAATAACAATGCGCAGGGTGAATACTACATCACCGATATCATTGCTATGGCGTATCAGGAAGGACGCGAAATTGCTGCGGTACATCCGGCACGTATTAGCGAAACAGAAGGGGTGAATAACCGTCTTCAGTTATCCCGTCTGGAGCGTGTTTATCAGTCTGAGCAAGCAGAGAAACTGTTGCTGGCGGGCGTGATGCTGCGCGATCCTGCACGTTTTGATCTTCGCGGTACGCTTATTCACGGGCGCGATGTTGAAATTGATACTAACGTTATCATTGAAGGTAACGTAACCGTTGGTGATCGCGTCAAGATTGGTGCTGGCTGTATCATCAAAAACAGCGTGATTGGTGAAGGTTGTGAGCTTAGCCCATACAGTGTGGTGGAAGATGCCCATCTGGAAGCCGCTTGCACCATCGGCCCATTCGCGCGTCTGCGCCCGGGTGCTGAGCTGCAGGAAGGCGCGCACGTGGGTAACTTCGTCGAAATGAAAAAAGCGCGTCTGGGTAAAGGTTCTAAAGCCGGTCATCTGACCTATCTGGGCGATGCGGAAATCGGCGATAACGTGAATATCGGCGCGGGTACGATTACCTGCAACTACGATGGTGCCAATAAGTTTAAAACCATTATTGGTGATGATGTGTTTGTGGGTTCAGATACTCAGTTGGTGGCGCCTGTCACCGTGGGTAAAGGTGCCACCATCGCTGCTGGCACTACCGTAACGCGTAATGTCGCCGATAACGAACTGGTATTAAGCCGTGTACCTCAGGTCCATAAACAGGGCTGGCAGCGTCCGGTGAAGAAGAAGTAAGTGATTTTTGCCGGATGGCGGCTTTGCCTTATCCGTCCTACGTGCGGTGACGTTCTGTAGGCCTGATAAGCGTAAGCGCCATCAGGCAGACAAGAGATGAGGGGATAACATAATCCTCCGCTCAACAAGCAGTACCATAAAAATAACCCCACTCTCTACAAGGCTCGGGGCGCCCGGAAAGGGCAAATACAGGTCAGCGACAACGACAGGCAAATGCCTAAATTCGGAATCAAAAAATATGTGTGGAATTGTTGGCGCTATCGCGCAGCGTGATGTAGCTGAAATCCTTCTCGAAGGTTTACGTCGTCTGGAATATCGTGGTTATGACTCTGCTGGTCTGGCCGTTGTCGATGCTGAAGGCAACATGACCCGTCTGCGTCGTCTGGGTAAAGTGCAGATGCTGACTGCTGCTGCGGAAGAACATCCGCTGCATGGTGGTACAGGTATCGCTCATACCCGTTGGGCGACACACGGTGAACCTTCAGAAGCGAACGCGCATCCCCATGTTTCTGAACACATTATTGTGGTGCATAACGGCATCATTGAAAACCATGAACCTCTGCGTGAACTACTGAAAACCCGTGGTTACACCTTTGTTTCTGAAACCGACACCGAAGTGATTGCTCACCTGGTGCATTGGGAACTGGAACAGGGTGGTACGCTGCGTGAAGCCGTACTGCGTACTATTCCACAGTTGCGCGGTGCCTATGGCACGGTGATCATGGATACCCGTAACCCGGAAACGCTGCTGGCGGCCCGTTCAGGTAGCCCGCTGGTGATTGGTCTGGGGATGGGGGAAAACTTTATCGCTTCCGATCAGCTGGCGCTGTTGCCGGTAACCCGTCGCTTTATCTTCCTGGAAGAAGGTGACATCGCGGAGGTGACCCGTCGTTCAGTCTCTATTTTTGACAAGTCTGGCGCACAAGTGAAGCGTCAGGATATCGAATCGAATCTGCAGTATGACGCGGGCGAAAAAGGTATTTATCGCCACTACATGCAGAAAGAGATCTACGAACAGCCGAACGCAATTAAAAATACGCTGACCGGGCGCATTAGTCACGGTGAAGTGGATTTAAGCGAGCTGGGTTCACGTGCCAACGAGTTGCTGTCTCAGGTTGAGCATATCCAGATTATCGCCTGCGGTACGTCCTACAATTCCGGTATGGTGTCCCGCTACTGGTTTGAATCGCTGGCTGGTATTCCTTGTGATGTCGAAATCGCTTCCGAGTTCCGCTATCGCAAATCCGCCGTGCGTCGTAACAGCCTGATGATTACCCTTTCCCAGTCCGGTGAAACGGCGGATACCCTGGCAGGTCTGCGCTTATCTAAAGAGCTGGGCTATCTGGGCTCGCTGGCTATTTGTAACGTACCGGGATCTTCTCTGGTGCGCGAATCCGACCTGGCGATGATGACCAATGCCGGTACCGAAATCGGTGTGGCCTCCACGAAAGCATTTACCACCCAACTGACCGTTCTGCTGATGCTGGTGGCGAAACTGTCTCGTCTGAAAGGCCTGGATGCGTCTATCGAGCAGGAGATCGTTCACGGTCTGCAGGCACTGCCGAGCCGTATTGAGCAGATGCTGTCTCAGGACAAACGCATTGCCGCTCTGGCGGAAGGTTTCTCAGACAAACACCATGCGCTGTTCCTGGGCCGTGGCGATCAGTACCCGATTGCGCTGGAAGGCGCGCTGAAGCTGAAAGAGATCTCTTATATTCACGCTGAAGCTTATGCTGCAGGCGAACTGAAACACGGTCCGCTGGCGCTGATTGATGCCGATATGCCGGTTATCGTAGTTGCACCGAACAACGAACTGTTGGAAAAACTGAAATCCAACATTGAAGAAGTTCGCGCCCGTGGCGGTCAGTTGTACGTCTTTGCGGACCAGGATGCTGGCTTTACCAGCAGCGAAAACATGCACATCATTGAGATGCCGCATGTGGAAGAGGTGATTGCACCGATCTTCTACACCGTTCCGCTGCAGTTGCTGGCGTATCACGTGGCGCTGATTAAAGGCACCGACGTGGACCAGCCGCGTAACCTGGCAAAGTCGGTTACCGTAGAGTAATCCGCACTTAACTGAACTGAAAATGCCCTGCTGTAAGTGGGGCATTTTTTTAGCTTGTTCTGTTTTTAATCAATTATCCCGCCTGTTTTATGTGACAAACCGTCATCTTCAACTACTGTTTTCAGTGTCATAAAAAGAAAATTTCAGCGAAATGTTATTGTCATGATGGTGATTAACATTCTGTTTTAAATGTATTTTTAGATAAAAAACTTCCCAAGTTTTTCATTGTCATAAAACTGTCATATTTCGTACATTTAACTGTCACCTGTTTGTCCTATTTTGCTCACAGTAGCAACTCAAACAACGATTTACGAAAACCGTGCAGGAGACATTATGAAAGTTATGCGTACCACTGTCGCAACTGTTGTCGCCGCGACCTTATCCATGAGCGCGTTTTCTGCGTTTGCAGCAGCGAGCCTGACAGGTGCAGGTGCAACCTTCCCTGCGCCAGTGTATGCCAAATGGGCAGATACCTATCAGAAAGAGACCGGTAGCAAAGTAAACTACCAGGGTATCGGCTCCTCCGGTGGTGTAAAACAAATTACGGCCAATACCGTTGATTTCGGCGCCTCTGACGCCCCGTTGTCTGACGAGAAACTGGCGCAAGAAGGCCTGTTCCAGTTCCCGACTGTTATCGGTGGTGTGGTGCTGGCGGTGAACATCCCTGGCCTGAAATCCGGCGAACTGGTGCTGGACGGTAAAACGCTGGGTGACATCTACCTCGGTAAAATTAAGAAGTGGGATGATGAAGCCATCACCAAACTGAACCCGGGTCTGAAGCTGCCTTCTCAGAATATCGCCGTTGTGCGTCGTGCTGACGGTTCCGGTACTTCATTCGTTTTCACCAGCTACCTGGCGAAAGTGAACGAAGAGTGGAAATCTAAAATTGGTTCCGGCTCTACCGTTAACTGGCCGACCGGTCTGGGCGGTAAAGGTAACGACGGTATCGCTGCGTTCGTACAGCGTCTGCCGGGTTCTATCGGCTACGTTGAGTACGCTTACGCTAAGCAGAACAACCTGGCGTACACCAAGCTGGTCTCTGCTGATGGCAAACCGGTAAGTCCGACCGAAGAAAACTTTGCCAACGCTGCAAAAGGCGCTGACTGGAGCAAAACCTTCGCTCAGGATCTGACTAACCAGAAAGGTGACGATGCGTGGCCGATCACTTCCACCACCTTCATCCTGGTGCATAAAGAGCAGAAGAAACCTGAGCAGGGTGCTGAAGTGCTGAAGTTCTTCGATTGGGCGTACAAAAATGGTGGCAAACAGGCTAATGACCTGGACTACGCCAGCCTGCCGGACAGCGTGGTTGAGCAGATTCGTGCTGCATGGAAGACCAACGTGAAGGACAGCAGCGGTAAAGCGCTGTACTAAATACCCGTCATACTTCGAGCCGCAGCTGTGTTGGCTGTGCTTGTTCACCCCAGTCACATAGTGAATCTATGCTCCTGGGTATTCACAAGCTTGCCGCCTTGCTGCAACTCGAATTATTTAGGGTATGGCATTACGTTAGCCGGGAAGCACGATAAAATGCGTGCTTCCTGGCCCAAACTTAAAGAGTGATTTATGGCTGCAACCAAGCCTGCTTTGAACCCACCGGGTAAAAAAGGTGACATGATATTCAGCGCGCTGGTAAAACTGGCTGCGCTGATTGTGCTATTGATGTTGGGTGGCATTATTGTCTCTCTGGTTATCTCCTCCTGGCCAAGCATTCAGAAATTTGGCTTCTCCTTTCTGTGGACTAAAGAATGGGATGCGCCAAACGATATCTACGGTGCATTAGTACCGATTTACGGTACGCTGGTCACCTCGCTTATCGCACTGCTGATCGCCGTTCCGGTGAGTTTTGGCATAGCCTTATTCCTGACTGAACTTGCTCCTGGCTGGCTGCGTCGCCCGCTGGGTATCGCTATTGAATTGCTGGCGGCAATTCCGAGTATCGTGTACGGCATGTGGGGCCTATTTATCTTTGCCCCGCTGTTTGCGACTTACTTCCAGGAGCCGGTCGGGAACATCCTTTCCAACATTCCGTTTGTTGGCGCGCTGTTTGCGGGTCCGGCATTTGGTATCGGTATTCTGGCCGCTGGCGTGATCCTCGCCATCATGATCATCCCGTACATTGCGGCGGTTATGCGCGATGTGTTCGAACAAACGCCGGTGCTGATGAAAGAGTCAGCCTACGGCATCGGTTGTACTACCTGGGAAGTTATCTGGCGCATCGTCCTGCCGTTCACCAAAAACGGTGTGATCGGCGGCGTGATGCTCGGTCTGGGCCGCGCGCTGGGTGAAACCATGGCGGTGACGTTTATCATCGGTAACACCTACCAGCTCGATAGTGCCTCGCTGTACATGCCGGGCAACAGTATTACTTCTGCGCTGGCGAATGAATTTGCCGAAGCGGAATCAGGACTGCACGTTGCCGCGTTGATGGGACTGGGCCTGATTCTGTTTGTGATTACCTTCATCGTGCTGGCGGCGTCTAAGTTCATGATCATGCGCCTTGCGAAGAACGAGGGGGCACGCTAATGGCTACGCTTGAAATGCAAAACACCGCTGCGCTTGCGGAATCCCGCCGTAAAATGCAGGCGCGTCGTCGTCTGAAGAACCGCATCGCGCTGACGCTCTCTATGGCGACCATGGCATTCGGTCTGTTCTGGCTTATCTGGATCCTGATGTCCACGATCACCCGCGGTATTGACGGTATGTCACTGGCGCTGTTCACCGAAATGACACCTCCGCCGAATACGGCTGGTGGTGGTCTGGCGAATGCCCTGGCCGGTAGCGGACTGTTAATTCTGTGGGCGACCGTGTTTGGTACACCGCTTGGTATTATGGCGGGCATCTACCTGGCAGAGTACGGACGTAAGTCCTGGCTGGCTGAGGTGATCCGCTTTATCAACGACATCCTGCTTTCTGCGCCATCAATCGTGGTCGGTCTGTTCGTTTACACCATCGTGGTAGCAAAAATGGAGCACTTCTCCGGCTGGGCGGGCGTTATCGCGCTGGCGCTGCTGCAGGTGCCCATTGTTATTCGTACCACGGAGAACATGCTCAAGCTGGTACCGGATAGCCTGCGTGAAGCCGCCTATGCGCTGGGTACGCCGAAGTGGAAGATGATTTCTGCGATCACCCTGAAGGCTTCTGTCTCAGGCATCATTACAGGCGTTTTACTGGCTATTGCACGTATCGCAGGTGAAACGGCTCCGCTGCTGTTTACGTCGCTCTCCAATCAGTTCTGGAGCACCGACATGATGCAGCCTATCGCCAACCTGCCGGTCACTATCTTTAAGTTTGCGATGAGCCCGTTTGCTGAGTGGCAGCAACTGGCCTGGGCCGGGGTACTGATTATTACCCTGTGCGTACTGCTGCTGAACATTCTGGCGCGCGTCATTTTCGCGAAGAAGAAACACGGTTAAGACGAAGTGCCGGATGGCGGCGTAAACGCCTTATCCGGCCTACGATTGAAGACATTTGTAGGCCTGAAAGCTGCGCGCCATCAGGCATGATGAGGAAAAGATTGAAATGAGTATGGTTGATACTGCCCCGGGTAAGATTCAGGTTCGTGATTTGAACTTCTACTATGGCAAGTTCCATGCCCTGAAGAACATCAACCTGGATATTGCCAAAAACCAGGTAACGGCGTTTATCGGGCCGTCAGGCTGTGGTAAATCGACGCTGCTGCGTACGTTCAATAAAATGTTTGAACTGTATCCGGAACAGCGTGCGGAAGGCGAAATCCTGCTGGATGGCGACAATATTCTCACCAACACTCAGGATATCGCTCTGCTGCGTGCCAAAGTGGGCATGGTATTCCAGAAGCCGACGCCGTTCCCGATGTCCATCTACGACAACATCGCTTTTGGCGTGCGTCTGTTTGAGAAACTCTCTCGTGCGGATATGGACGAGCGTGTGCAGTGGGCATTGACCAAGGCCGCGCTGTGGAACGAAACCAAAGATAAATTACACCAGAGCGGGTACTCTCTCTCCGGTGGTCAGCAGCAGCGTCTGTGTATTGCGCGTGGGATCGCCATTCGCCCGGAAGTGCTTCTGCTTGATGAGCCGTGTTCAGCGCTCGACCCTATTTCTACCGGGCGTATCGAAGAGCTGATCACTGAGCTGAAAGAGGATTACACCGTCGTTATCGTTACCCACAACATGCAGCAGGCTGCGCGTTGTTCCGATCACACGGCATTTATGTACCTGGGCGAGTTGATTGAGTTCAGTAACACGGACGATCTGTTCACCAAGCCCGCGAAGAAACAAACTGAAGACTACATCACCGGTCGTTACGGCTGATTCAGGAGCTTGTTGTGGATAATCTTAACCTTAATAAACATATTTCCGGCCAGTTCAATGCAGAGCTGGAAAGCATCCGTACCCAGGTGATGACCATGGGCGGCATGGTCGAGCAGCAGCTTTCTGATGCGATTACCGCCATGCACAATCAGGACAGTGAGCTGGCGAAGCGCGTCATTGAGGGCGATAAGAACGTCAATATGATGGAAGTGGCGATCGACGAGGCCTGCGTGCGTATCATTGCCAAGCGTCAGCCGACCGCCAGTGACTTGCGTCTGGTGATGGCGATTATCAAAACGATCGCTGAGCTGGAACGTATTGGCGACGTTGCGGATAAAATTTGCCGCACCGCGCTGGAGAAATTTTCTCAACAGCATCAGCCGCTGCTGGTAAGCCTGGAATCACTGGGGCGCCACACTGTACAAATGCTGCATGACGTGCTGGATGCGTTTGCGCGTATGGATCTTGACGAAGCGGTACGTATTTATCGCGAAGATAAGAAAGTCGACCAGGAGTATGAAGGTATCGTGCGTCAGCTGATGACCTACATGATGGAAGATCCGCGTACCATTCCAAGCGTGCTGACCGCGCTGCTCTGCGCGCGCTCCATCGAGCGTATCGGTGACCGTTGCCAGAATATCTGCGAATACATCTTCTACTTCGTGAAGGGACAAGACTTCCGTCACGTGGGCGGTGATGAGCTGGATAAGCTGCTGGCGGGCAAAGATCCGAAAGAGTGAGAAAGATACTCGTCATCCGTCACGTTGCTGGTGTGTTGGCTTTGTTACCCGGCGCACCCCGCCCTCAGTGAGGGCGGGGTGCGTAGCGTAGCCGAAGGCTGGAACGCACTGTCAAAAGAGACGCAACAGATCCTGAACTCAGCCGCTGGCTTAACGACGAAGAGGAATGGGTTTACCTGCAGGGAAGCGGGGTCTGGGGTCGGTTCAGTCGTAATCGTCCCTTTTTTCTGGCTCGGTTTAGCGAGCGCTACGCAAGCAGTTTCATCAGCATATAGGTATGACCATCAACAATTACCTGTGACAGCTGTACCTCTGCCACGCACAATACTTGCAACATACCGAACGGCTGATTGGCGATGCAGTATGGGTTTGAAGGCAGTTACGACTTTTCGTTGATGTCTAACCGTGAGATTGGCATGACGCCGGAACAGCGACAGTCGCGCGGTCATATAGCAGTAGAATAGATTATATTTTCTTATTTAATATCTGAATTTTTTGTTCTGATTTTTGATGAAAAATAAAATAAACATTTAATGCTCTGTGCAATAAGTCACAGTTATTGCCATTTTTTTTGCGCTACACTCGCTTTATTATTTCGTGGGAGCTTATGTTAATGTCATTCATATTGCGATTATTAAAAAGCATGACTTTAATTTTGCTCTCCATCGACAGCAAAATTAAAGTCATACTTGCTGATTCATGCTGGTTTAATTCCGTCAACGATTTGGTTGAAATTGATATTACTCCTACCTCTTGTGCCGAAAACCTGATAACCCAGAAATGGTCCTTGCTTTGGGATTGTGCAGGTCAGGCTCTCTGTTCTGGTTTTAGACAGTCGTGCGAAATGAAAAGATATGCTCATCGTCAGTTTCCGCAGGTGTTGCTGTGCTCGCGTAAGCGCGATGAGCTAACTTTCAGCTTCCGTATTTCCAGCCTGCATCAGCTCGTGGTTTGTCGCCACGCCAGTGGTGCCGATAGCGACGGCGTAGTGAATAACCAAATCTGCCTTTCTCAAAGCACAATGCGCGCTCTCGCTATTGTGCTTTTTTTATTGCCTGAATCGACCAGAAGGATGCGCTATGTACATTGTTTGTGTTGCTGCTTGCCCAACGGTCTTAGCCCTGACTACCCGGCATTGCGCGGTAAAGAAAAAGATTGTGTGCATAATATGACTGTGGCCTGGAGAGGAAATAAAACCTGGGTGCCTTACGTCGAATTGGGATGATGGTTCATATGTGAAAGATGGCAAAACTTATCGTGATGCCTGGGAGATGCGTTATCGCGTAGGTATTACCTACAAACTCTAATTATTTTTTTTGATAAAAATAAGGATATTCAATGAGAGTAATTTCCATAGCCGGAATAACGGCGTTTTTACTCTGTAGCCATGCTGCTGCTACTGAAAATTATCAATATCGCGTCGCATTTATGCCGGATATCCATTTTCATGATGTGTACGGCGAATTTCAGGATGGCGCATTTAGCGGGCTAAAGAATCGCAAAAGTGGGCAGCGTGCGATGATTCGCACCATGTATGCTCAGCTCACGTCAACGCGATTATTTAATGAAAACTACTTTGCCCTGCGTGCAGCACTGGATGACGCCGGGAAAAAGGGGATCAAACTGATCGCGCTTCCCGGTGATTTTAGCGATGACGGGCAGTCTGTGCATATTCGCGGGTTAGTAACCCTGCTGAAGGAGTATGAGCAAAAGTATGCAATGCGATTCTTTGCAACGCCGGGTAATCATGACCCAAACCGACCCTTTGATTTACCCGATGGGGAAGAGGATTTCTTAGGTCAGGGAGGGAAAACTCAACGTATTTTTAGTTTTGGCGCCAAAGAGTGTACGGGTTATCAGGGAAAAACTGCGCTTATCTCAACAGGTGCGGAACTGCCGACCATCTGTAGCGAAGAGATGGTAAGCCGTGGTTATGAGTACATCATGAAAATGATGTCCCCATTCGGTATCGATCCGCAGCCTGAAGATATTTACTGGGAAACGCCTTATTCATCCTATGGGCAGCAGGATTATACGTTTGCCAAAGCAAAGCAAGCCAGCGACTTCCGCCAGCGGCAGTATGAAATCTGTGCTCAGGGAACAGGCGATTCATATCGACAACCAGATTATGGCCCCTGTTTTACCGTCGCTGACAGCAGCTATCTCGTTGAGCCGATACCAGGCCTATGGCTGCTGGCCGTTGATGCGAATGTTTACGTGCCGCGCGAGGATGCGGACCTGACGAATCCGCAGTCTGCTAAAAACTTCGCGGGTTCAGGTGACGCAGGCTACAACAAAATGCTCACTCACAAGCAGCAGGTCGTGGCGTGGATGACGTCCGTTGCCATGCGAGCAAAAGAGCAGAAAAAGACGCTGATTACCTTTAGCCATTTCCCTATGGTGGAGTTTGATAACGGCGCTGCCAGCGATCTGGAATCCATCTTTGGCAAAGGTAAATTTCAGTTGAAGCGGGCTCCGAAGGAGGATACCAGCCATGCGTTAGCGAAAACAGGTATTGGCGTACACGTTGGCGGACATATGCACTTTAACGATACCGGCGTGCGTAAATATCCTGACGGCAGCCTGCTATTTAATATTCAGGCACCTTCCATGGCGGCCTACGTCCCAGCGTATAAAATCCTCAATTTCGCTAACCGTAGCGAAATCGATGTTCAGACCGTTACCCTGGACAGCGTCCCGCGCTTTAATGAGCTTTTTGAACATTATCAGCAAGAGTGGGAGCATCTGAAAGCGACGGGCTCTGCGCATTTATGGAACAAGGCGGTGCTGAGTGCGAAGGATTATTATGACTTTACTAACTGGCATATTACCGAGCTCACCCGGCTGCGCTTTATTCCCGAAGAGTGGCCGTGTGAAATTCGGCAGATGCTTTTTAGCCTGAATGGTGCGGAAATGCTGACGCTGAGTCAGTTGAGCAGTCATAACTCTTGGCAAGATGTTCTGACTGTACCTATGAGCAGCGATCGTGCCGTGTGCGCTAAAGGAGACGTGCCTCCTGTCAGGTCTATCGGGCAAATTTACCTGCAAAAAAATGCTGGAGCATGGCAGTTGGCGCGGCAAAAAGCGCTAACTTTAGCTCGGGATGCCGGAATGACGCTGGAGCAGTTTGCATCCTGGAACGGCTTTGATTTGGCGGTGGATTTTTATCGTCTGCGCAATGCCGATGAGCTGGCGCTGCGCGATATTTCCGCGCAACGCTTACGCGAATATCATTTGCTAACCCGCACGTTGGCGCATTCCTTACCAGATGAGGCTTCTGCGGTGATGGCGGATAGCGATTTCGAGACTATTTTCCGCCTGCGTTTTGGCAGTATTTTTAGCGTTATCGATAAATACCTGCGGGGCGGCCCTTCACGAAATTTCCACCTGAATAGCGAAACGGGGGAAATCTCCGCGCGTTAAAACCTCGCCCCTGCCACATCGGCAGGGGCGAGAATTAGCACGCCATTCCCAGACCGACGATATGGGCACGGCGATAAGCACCACACATGGCGAAGGCTGGCGATTTTATGTACCGGGCCACGCATACAGACTTGAAATCAAACCTAAAGGTAATCTTTAACTGCTCACCAGGCATATTGATGTCAACCCGATCACCAACCCGACCTAAACGGCGCATTGCGCTGGCAGTCGCGCAACTGCTGCTCCCGGATGCCAATCCTCAGCGTATGGAGATCGACAACTTCCACGAATTGCCCATTGACCCTCAAACCCCTTATACGGCATCTGCTTCTGACCAGATTTATCAGATAATCATCATTGCTATGATAATATCTATCATTAAATATTTGTTTTTATCATGAACCATTTGGGTGTGACTATCGTCATAAATTATCCGTTTCTGAAAATATAGCATCACCTCAGCCAGAGACCAGATAAATAGTTTTCTGGCATTATTGATTAATATGAAAAAATAATGAGGTGAAATATGAAGACGCTTTATACCCCGTTTATAGATGTCACCGTAAATGCAGAATGGTCTGACTGGCAAGATTATCCCAATGGCCGTCCAAATCCGCTTTATTCTCAGGAAGCTAAAGCGTGGGAGGTAGACGGTCTGGTATTTGGTTTTATTACTTTATCAGAGAACAAAAAAGCCTGCTGGGCTGCCCAGGACACCATGCCGATGGACTGGGCATTGCCGTTAGCAAACGATCTCAATGCGGCCGGTAAAAAGGTTATTATTTCTTTTGGCGGCGCGGTGAATAGCGATATATCAACCTATTTTAGCACTTCCGAATTGGTTGAAATTTACCAGTCTTTTATTGATGATTATTCTGCATATGGCCTGGATTTTGATCTGGAAAATGGTCAGTATAATATCAGTAATATTTGTGAAGCGCTGAAAGTGGTAACTAAAAATAATCCAGAAGTCGCTATTTCCTTTACTTTGCCCACCATGCCAACCGGTTTAACTAGTACTGGGGTGAATATTGTAAAACAAGCGCATAATACCGGATTAACGTTTGTGGTAAACGGTATGGCAATGGATTATTACAGCGCGCAGTATCGTGCTGATATGGGTAAATCTGCGGTTGACGCAGCCCGCAGCATCGCCAGTCAGTTAGCCTCTCTGTCAGTGAGCGGCGGCTACTCGGCGGTGGCGGTTACACCGATGATAGGTATGAATGACGATGGTAGCATGTTTAAACTTCATGATGCCGATACGCTGGCCACCTTTGCCAAACAGAATGGCATGAATTTTATCGGTATCTGGGATTTTAACCGCGACAATCCTTCGTCTTACACCTATGTTGACCTGACAACCAGCAGCAACCCGGAACAGCGTGTGGCCGGGGAATATTGCAGCCATTTTGTTAATGGCCTCACCAAATAAGCGCTGACTTGAAAAAGAACGATAACCCCGCTGTTTTCGGTGGGGTTATCTTTTCCCGCGAACGCAGATTGTGTGATGGTTGCTTATTTAACGCGTAATATTCCAACCCCGCGCCTTCCATAACGCTGGCAACTGTGCCAGATCGGTAAACGTCGTCACTTTTGGATGATCGATTGGTTTGTTATGCGGATCGGCGCAGAAGTAAAACACTTCCATCCCTGCAGCAATCCCCGCCTGGGCACCTGCGCTGGAGTCATCAACCAGAATGCAGTTCTCAACGTTAACGTCCATCGCTTTCGCCGCATGGAACATCAGGGCCGGATCGGGTTTCCAGCGTTGAATATCGTAGCCGCTGAACAGCAAATCAGGGAAATGGTGCAACATACCCAGCTTACCCAGCGAGTGCTGCATCTTGCTGACCGGACCGTTAGATACCACGCACATAGGGACGGTCATGCTGTCCAGCAGCGCATTGGCACCGGCAATCACCTCCAGTTCCGTATCGAACAGACGTGCGACCTCTGCGCGGTAAACCGGTTCTAATTCGGCTTTTGCCAGTTCGACACCGTGCTCTTCGTTGATAATGTCGATGATCTCGTACAGCTTTACCCCCTTGAAGCGTTTAAAAGTTTCTTCAAGATCGAGCGTAATGCCGAACGCCTGGAACATGCTGACATACGCGCGAGAACAAATCACTTCACTGTCGACAAGGGTACCGTCACAGTCAAAAAATACGGCTTCTATCTGGGACATGTCATTTCCGTTTTAACAAGTTTAACGTTTTCGTAATGCATTATTGGGCGACGCAATCGTTGCCGTATAAGCAAAATCAATGAAAAAAGTTGCTCATAACCCAACCCTATTGTCGCATTTTGGTATAGGATAGCGACGAATTTTCCCTCCTTGTTCGGAAATTGATAATGAGTCAACAACACACAACCCAGGCTTCTGGCCAGGGGATGCTGGAACGCGTGTTCAAACTGCGCGAACATGGCACGACGGCACGGACCGAAGTGATCGCCGGTTTAACCACCTTCCTGACGATGGTGTATATCGTTTTTGTTAACCCGCAAATTCTTGGCGTGGCTGGCATGGATACCAGCGCCGTCTTTGTGACCACCTGCCTGATTGCTGCATTTGGTAGCATCCTGATGGGCCTGTTTGCCAACCTGCCGGTCGCACTTGCGCCTGCTATGGGTCTGAATGCGTTCTTCGCCTTCGTGGTCGTTGGCGCGATGGGCCTGTCATGGCAGATCGGTATGGGCGCAATCTTCTGGGGCGCGGTAGGTTTGCTGCTGCTGACGATTTTCCGCGTACGTTACTGGATGATTGCCAACATCCCGGTTAGCTTGCGCGTGGGGATCACCAGCGGTATTGGTCTGTTCATCGGCATGATGGGGCTGAAAAACGCTGGTGTTATCGTCGCCAACCAAGACACCCTGGTGTCTATTGGCAACCTGACGTCCCACAGCGTACTGCTCGGTATTCTGGGCTTCTTTATCATCGCGATTCTGGCTTCACGTAACATCCATGCGGCGGTACTGATCTCTATCATTGTGACCACGCTGCTGGGTTGGATGCTGGGCGATGTCCATTACAACGGGATCGTCTCCGCGCCGCCGAGCGTAATGTCCGTTATCGGGCATGTTGATCTGGCTGGTTCGTTTAACATTGGTCTTGCGGGCGTAATTTTCTCGTTCATGCTGGTCAACCTGTTCGACTCCTCCGGTACGCTGATTGGCGTCACGGATAAAGCCGGTCTGGCGGATGCGAAGGGTAAGTTTCCGCGTATGAAGCAGGCGCTGTATGTGGATAGCGTGTCATCAGTTGCTGGTGCGTTTATCGGTACTTCTTCCGTTACCGCGTATATCGAGTCTTCTTCCGGGGTTTCTGTCGGTGGACGTACTGGCCTGACCGCGGTAGTTGTCGGCCTGTTGTTCCTGTTGGTTATCTTCCTGTCGCCGCTGGCGGGAATGGTACCGGGATATGCGGCCGCGGGTGCGCTGATTTACGTTGGCGTCCTGATGACATCAAGCCTGTCACGCGTTAAGTGGGATGACCTGACTGAAGCCGTTCCGGCGTTTATTACCGCCGTGATGATGCCGTTTAGCTTCTCGATTACCGAAGGTATCGCGCTGGGCTTTATTTCCTACTGTGTGATGAAAATCGGTACCGGACGTTTCCGCGATCTCAGCCCATGTGTCATCGTTGTCGCACTGCTGTTTGTGTTGAAGATTGTGTTTATCGACGCGCATTAATTGCCGCTGAGACGGTGCTGCGCGAGGCGTGTAGACCTGATAAGCGCAGCGCCATCAGGCAAATTTGATAACCGGATACGGCCCGCCAGGCATTGCAGCCAGCGGGCTTTTTCTTTTAGGCTTTCACACGCTGGATGTAGTCGCCAAATGCGGTCAACTGGCCGGTTAGATGGTCCAGCGTACTTTGGTCGATCACTTCACCTGTTTGCGGGTCCACTTTGTTCTGAATCACGCCGCCCATAAATTCCGGCTTATTCATTACCATGGCGTCGAGGAACACCAGGATCTGACGCAGATGATACTGGCAGCGCGCGCCGCCAATGGCGCCCATGGAGCTGGTCTGGATCAGCACCGGCTTACCCGATAATGGCTGATCCGGCAGGCGGGACAGCCAGTCGATGGCGTTCTTCAGTCCGCCAGGCACAGAATAGTTATATTCCGGTGTCACGATGACGACACCGTCAGCCTTCCTGATTTGCTCTGCCAGCGCTTCTACGCTTGCCGGAAAACCTTCTTCCTGCTGGAGGTCGGCATCGTACAGTGGGATATCACCAATTGATGGCAACGCGTTGACTTCCATTCCTGCTGGAGCAATCTTGGGCAGCGTACGGGCAACCATTCCATTAAACGAACCTTTGCGTAGACTTCCCAGTAACGTAACAACATTCAATGTTTCTGACATGGTGACTCCTGTTTCATCATAAAGGTTAAATCAAAGCGTATGGCTCTTCGCTGCGCATAATTGAGAGAACCGGATCAGACGACCCGTAGGCTCATTGGCGCGGGTCTGGATATCAGGCAAACTTTTCCAGTCCTGTTTACCATCAAACTCCCAAACCTTGAGTTTTTCAATGGTTGGCGTAACCGCAACCGACCACACCAGTACATCTTCCGCATCGCAAATGGCTTCAACCTGCGCAACATGGGCACATTTCAGACGTCCTGCGCCGGGTAAAAGCTGGAGTTCGTGCGGATCATCATTGCTTACATCGCCGGTGAGTTTGAGTACGCTCTGGCGCAACGTAATGAGCTGCGCGCGTGCTTCGTTGGGGTCGTTTTGGTTATTGATCCACAGATTTTCGTTGCTGGAGAAGCGCCATGTTTCCGTTGAATGCGGATGGTGAAAGCTGCGGGTAGCTCGCTGCAGTTCCATATCCAGCCCGCACGTTCCTTCAGTTGTTAGCGCAACGCCAACGATATTCCCGGCATAAGAAATCGAAAATCCCGGCAGGTTCTTATCGCGAAAAACGGGCTTACCTTTGGCCTGAGTAACAATCTCGGGCAGCGTACTGGTGCCGTAAAGCATAAACATCAGTTCAGCGAGTAAACTTCGGGAAGCCAGGAAACGTGTTCGGCGATGTGCGGGGAGATCTCTTGCTTCGATATGACATGGAGAAGGGAGGCGAGCTGAAACCAGGTGTCCCTCCGTAAGAATCCCTCTGGCAAAATGTGTCGCCATTTTTCGCTCCGTGATTAATGGTCCGTGATAATTACCAGAGTAACATTTACGCGGCATCCAGGCAGGCTTTGCTGCCCAAAAAGTAAGCTGAAATAGAATACATTACGCGATATTTACATTTCTGTTGCCAGAATAGTCGATTTAGCAACAAAGTGGCGGTGCAACGTCAGGACATATCGCGATAAAGCGCCTTGATGGTGTCTTTCAACCAGACGATCTTAGGATTATGACTGTTACGTTTGTGCCAAAGAAGGGTGAACGGTACGCGCATTTTTTCCAGCTGCGCGGCATCAAAAGGCATAGGACGCGCCACGAGCGGAAGCTGGTGGAGTTGGTTATAACGCTGGCAATAAACCGGAGCTGTGGCTATTAGCGCGTGATCCGGCTGGGCGGCCATAAACAGCGACTGCTCAAAACCGGGCAGACATAACGCAATATTGCGCGCGCGCCCCATCTCTTGCAGGACTTCATCCAGTGCCCAGGTATCGCTTTGCTCCCAGCTAATGCTGATGTGCGGATAGCGCAGAAATGTGTCCAGATTCCACTCTTCCTGCAATGCCGGATGATCTTCACGTAGCCAGACGCAGGGGAGATCGGAAAACAGCACTTCATGGTCGATCGACAACGGCAGCAAACTCAACAGTTCACGCGAACGCGGATGGCTTTCCCGGCCAGTAAAGCCGATATCCACCTCGCCGCGAATAATTGCATCCAGCGAATCATAGTCCCAGTTGCGTATTTTTATCGTCGCCTGGGGATAACGCTGATAGATCTGTCGGGAGAGCGCGTTAAACATGATCATCACCAGCGGCGTTTCGGCCACCAGATCAAACTTCAGCCCGCGCGGCGCTTCATGGTGTGGCTTATCCAGCAACTGGTTGCTCATCTGCATCCACTCTGCCAGATTCTGTTCCATGCTGACCATCAGCGGTGTGGGCGTTAGCCCCAGCGGGGTGTTTACAAACAGTGGATCGTCAAACCAGGCCCGCAGTTTCGACAGCGACTTGCTGACTGCCGACGGCGTGACGTTCATCCGTTTGGCTGTTTTGGTAACACTGCGTTCCTGCATCAACAGCTGCAGGCAGAGCAATAAATTAAGATCGAGACTGCTGAGGGATTTCTTCATGAGTTGGCGTGGACCGGTTAGGGGCAACAGTGATAATCAGCATGATACTCACTATGCTACAGCCAATCAGAATCCCGATCAGCATATTCAGCGCATCAAGACCGAGCACCGCCGCCAGCCATATCCACAGCGAGGAACCGCAAACCTGCGCA
>Ga0105250_10000777_pt1 | contig 19313 bp, 23 predicted proteins | sample KBSS54metaG_FD_80425 | JGI IMG/M metagenome (GOLD analysis project Ga0105250, IMG submission 80425) | Switchgrass rhizosphere microbial communities from Kellogg Biological Station, Michigan, USA - KBS S5-4 metaG | ecosystem: Host-associated > Plants > Roots > Rhizosphere > Soil | place...
ACAGAGCCTGGTATTAAAGGTGACACAGCTTCTAACGTAACAAAACCAGCTACATTAGAAACTGGTCTTGTTGTACAAGTACCGATCTTCATTAACGAAGGCGAAATGCTTATCATCAACACTGGTGAAGGTAAATACGTTTCTCGTGCATAGTAGAAAAGCACTCGTGATTACACGAGTGCTTTTTTTATAGGAAGTAGGGAAGATAGTAAATTGCGGTTATAACAAAACTAACTGTGACGAGTGAAAGGGTACCTGCAATATATGGAGTGAACACGATTTGAAACGGGCGTATTTCACCAGTTTCAACACCGGTAAAAGTTTTATTCGTTGCATGATCCATATTGTTATTTCTAAAGTTACTCATAATAATTAACCATGTAATTGCAAATATAGCTAAACTGCCAAGGAAAAAGCTCTCCATAAATGACCAACCGACCATTTTTGAAAAAAGATAAATAATAGCTAATTCTACTACAATTGTTAAACTAATTTTCAATACCTTCATATTTTCCCCCCTCATTTTGTGCTTCCAACCAATTTGAAAATTTCTCACGTGATACAACATGCAGTACGCAAGGTGACTTTACTTCTTTCTCCAATGCAGCATGTTCGTCTGGAAATTGTTTTTCCACATGTAATGAAATGTAAGGTAGTTTTTCTTGTGCTTTTAACGAACGAATGTTAGTCGTTTTAGCACCGGCAAATACGTATGTAAGTTGCAAGTCTAAAAAAGCGATTTTAAAGATCTCTTTTTTAGCAGCTTCGTTATATCCTCTTCCCCAATATTGATAGCCGAGCCAACTTCCAATATGTGAGTACTTTTGTTCGTAATTAATGTGTTTAAGTGTAGTGAGGCCAATTATTTCATTTTCTTCATTTACAACCACTCTTGATACGGAGTGTTTTTTTCGTTCCTCTCCAATTGCAAAAAGAATGAATGTTTTTGTATCTTCCACTGATTCTACTTTTAGCCCTAATGCATTTTTTACATGTGGATTGCTTGATAGTTCAAAAATCACATTTGCATATCGTAAATCGAGTGGTAATAAAGTAACTTGCTTCATCGTCTATGCTCTTTTTCTATTAAATATACCATAAAACAATATGAATATTCAGATTTAAATAAAATCGATAGAGAAAAATTATGTTTTTACTTCTGAAATAGACAACCTCTGCATATGGTTGTACAAATATATTCTTTTTGGAATAAGGGTTTTGTTAGTGAACTGAAAAGTAATTGGTAGGAGAGAAGGTGGGAGAATGAAACAATGGCTGGCGGCAATGGAAACATCTGTGCTTGTCATGGGATTGCTTCGGTTGTTTTCAGGTAGTGCGGAGATATTCGCCGCTTTGCTTATGCTCTATGTGAATGATGCGAAAAAAGCATTGTTCATAAATGGTATGTTGGCATTTGTTGGACCGACTGTATTAATTTTAACGATGTCGATTGGCATTGCGAGCGTTGCAAATGAAATTTCTTTTTTGAAGCTCTTTTTTCTAACTCTCGGAATTGGCTGTATTTTTATTGCAGTGTTGAAATAGTAAGTCAAGTATGGTGGGGAGAAGCAGATGAAAGAAGTATTAGAGGTTTTACCAAAAGCGATGAAACAGTTTATTGAAGGCTGTGAACAATATAGCGCGTTAGAAGAAATTAGGGTTCGGATAGGAAGGCCACTTGAATGTATTGCTCGTGGAGAAGTGTTCTTTTATGACTATGTCGTTACAGCAGAGGATGCAATCTACTTATTAAATAAGCTTAGTCAATATTCTATTTATACGATGGAAGAAGAGTTAAAGCGTGGGTATGTTACTTTGCGCGGTGGTCACAGGATTGGCTTAGCTGGAAAAGTAATTACAGAGAAAAGTGCAGTGAAGATGATTCGAGATGTGTCATCATTTAATATTCGAGTTGCCCGTCAAAAAATTGGGATAGCTGAGCCACTCTTATCTTATTTGTACGACTCACGTTGGTTAAACACAATGGTAATTGGTCCGCCGCAAACAGGAAAAACAACACTTCTCAGGGATGTGGCACGTTGTATGAGTCAAGGAGTTCGTTCTTATAAAATTCCTTCTTGCAAAGTGGGGATTGTTGATGAGCGCTCAGAAATTGCCGGGTGTGTAAAAGGGATTCCGCAATATGAGTTTGGTCCACGTGTTGATGTGCTGGATGCGTGTCCAAAAGCAGAAGGAATGATGATGATGATTCGTTCTATGAGTCCGGATATATTAATAGTGGATGAAATTGGGCGTATGGAAGATAGCGAAGCAATTATGGAGGCAGTCCATGCAGGTGTTCAGCTTTTTATAAGCGCTCACGGATTTTCTTTTGATGATGTAATGAAACGACCATCTTTAAAGGCTGTGATGGAGCTTGGCGTGTTTGATCGCTTTATTGAACTATCAAAAGCGAAGGGACCTGGAACTATTGTTCAAGTCAAGGATGGAGATGGAAAGCCTGTTCAAAGGCGAGGAAAGGTTCAAAGCGTATGGTGAAAATATTTGGTGCGGTGTTAATTGTAGCGGTGAGCACTTTCTTTGGTTTTTCGTATGCCAAAAGATATAGTGAACGCCCGCGTCAACTTAGGCTTTTAAAAGCAGCGCTGCAATCGTTAGAAGCTGAAATCATGTATGGGCATACGCCTTTATCAGAAGCAGCAGAGCGCTTAGTAAAACAAATGCCAAAGCCTTTAAACTGGATATTTCAAAGTTTTTCAAAGCGACTAGAAAGCGGCGAACAAACAGTTAGAGAGGCTTGGCTTGAAAGTTTACAAGAAAATTGGAAACTCACTGCATTTAAACAAACTGAATATGAGATTTTGCAGCAATTTGGTGAAACGTTAGGGCAGCATGACCGTGAATCGCAGCAAAAGCATATTCGCTTATGTATTACGCACCTAGAAAGAGAAGAGGGTGAAGCGAAAGCACTTCAACTTCAATATGAAAAGATGATAAAGAGTTTGGGTGTACTAGCAGGACTACTTATCGTAATTTTACTGCTATAGGGGGGAGAAAGACGATGTCCATCGATGTTGGATTAATATTTCAAATCGCCGGAATCGGCATTGTTTTAGCTTTCATTCATACAGTACTAAAAGAGTTAAAGCGGGAGGATATTGCAAATTGGGTGATTCTTGTCGGTTTTGTCGTTATTTTATTTCATGTTGCATTTTTGATTAATACTTTGTTTGACAAGATTAAAAGTGTCTTTCTCTTCCAGTAAAGGAGGCGGTTCGAATCGAGATTTTACAAATTGTCGGATTGGGCCTCGTCGCGACATTTTTAGCAGCTGTGCTAAATCAACATAAATCTAGTATCACTTCTTTGTTTATTGTGTTCATCGCGAGTGTCATGTTTCTGCTGCTAATCGATCAAATTCATTCTATTTTAAGAATGATTGAGCGAGTTGCAAGTGAGGCGAAAGTAAGCAATGTCTATGTAGAGACACTGCTGAAAATTATTGGAATTGCTTACATTGCTGAGTTTGGGGCACAAATTACAAAAGATGCTGGTCAAGGTGCAATTGCTTCAAAAATTGAATTAGCAGGGAAAATTTTAATTCTTGTTATGGCTATTCCTATTTTAACGGTTGTAATTGAAACAATTCTTGGTTTTTTACCTACGGGATAAGGGGGAGTGAATGTTGCAAAGGTTTGGAGCTAAGCTGCTGTTTGCTTGCTTCCTTTTCTTTTCTTTACCAATTGTCGTACAAGCTTCTCCTGTAGAAAAAAACGTCGTAGATCAACAATTGGATAAACTCGGAATCGAAGATGTGAAGCAGTTTTGGGACGGGCTTGTCACAAAATATGGAGGTTATTTACCAGAGAGTCAAAAGGGAAGTTTTATGGAATTTGTAAAGGGCGAAAAGGAATTTTCTATAAAAGAATGGATGATAGGGCTATTAAAATATTTATTTCATGAGCTTGTTGCAAATGGAAAGCTACTTGGAACGCTCATTATGCTCACAATTTTCAGTGCATTATTACAATCATTACAATCTGCCTTTTCGAAGAGTAGCATAAGTAAAATTGCAGATGCCGTTGTATACATGGTGCTAATTATTTTTGCTTTAAATAGTTTTTATGTAGTAATGACGTATGCAAGAGAAACGATTCAAACGATGGTAGATTTCATATTAGCTTTACTTCCTATTCTCCTAGCACTCATAGCGACCGGAGGCGGGGTTGTATCAGTATCCTTCTTCCATCCGATTATCATTTTTTTAATGAATACAAGTGGGCTGCTTATGAACTATATTGTTCTTCCGCTCTTATTACTTGCGACCATCTTAAGCATTGTAAGTACAATGAGTGATCAATATAAAGTTACGAAATTGTCCAAGCTCCTGCAAAATGTAAGTGTTGGGATTATTGGTATCTTTCTAACAGTATTTCTAGGCGTATTATCTGTGCAAGGGACAGCGACAGCAGTTGCTGATGGTATAGCTGTTAAAACAGCGAAGTTTGTAACGGGGAATTTTATTCCTGTGGTAGGGCGGATGTTTACAGAAGCGGCGGATACTGTTATTAGCGCCTCTGGGTTATTAAAGAATACGGTCGGGATTATCGGGCTTGTTATCTTATGTTTAATCGTTGCTTTTCCAGCGATTCAAATCTTTTGTATCGCGTTTATTTATAAATTCGCAGCGGCAGTACTACAGCCAGTTGGCGGAGGAGCTATTATTAAATGTTTAGATATTATAGGAAGAAGTATCATTTATGTATTTGCCTGCTTAGCTATCGTATCCTTTATGTTCTTTTTAAGCATTACCATTATTATTGCCGCGGGGAACATCACCCTCATGATGCGATAGGAGGTGACGAGTATGCAATTTGTTACAGAGTGGATTAGAAATATTATCGTCTTTTTGCTCTTAGCGACGATGCTGCATCTTATCCTTCCTAATTCAAATTTACAAAAGTATGTCAAATTTGTTGTGAGTTTATTGTTAGTCGTTTTAATCTTAACGCCGCTATTTAAGTTATTACAAACGGATGTAAATGAAGTGATTGCGAATTTTAATCAGGAAAAATACGTAGCGGACGGATCGATAAAAAATTCAATTGATACAAAGAAAAAAGAAATACAAGCCCTAACACGTGCATATAGTTTAGAAGAGATGGCTGTCAAAATGAAAAAAGAAGTTGGAAAAGAATTTGAGAAAAAGTATGGCGTGACAGTGTCTGAAATAAAAATAATTGCAGCAGAAACTAAGGGAGAAGTAAAAGCGGCAAAAGATATTCAATCTGTTATTGTGACGCTAAAAGAAGCTGAAGTGAAGAAAAATGATGCAATTGAAACAGTAAAGCCAGTTGAAATTAATACGAGAGCGCCTCAGAAAACTTCGGAAGAAACAAATGTAGAAATGAAACAGTTCTTTTCAAGCAGGTGGCAGCTAGAGGATAAACAAATCCAAGTTCAAATGGAGGGGGGACAGGTAGAGTAAATGGACAATAAAGATAAAAACTCGAAATTCTCATTTTTTCGCAACTTATTGAAAGGGGACGAAAAAGATGATAGGGAGAAAGGAAAAAAAGTAACACCTAAGTTTTTGCTTGTCCTACTCATACTTGGAATGTTGCTTATGTTTTTTAGTAATTTCTTTCAACCGAAAAAAGAAGAAGTGCCTGTGTTTAAAGAAAAGACAAATCAAGATTCAGAAAAAGATGTGCCGACTTTTGGACAAAAAAAGAGCGAGAACATGTCAGCTATAGAAAAATACGAAAAAGCATATGAACAAGAATTGAAAGCAGCATTAGAAGATATAACAGGGGTTAAAGATGTGTCTATTGAAGTGAATTTGGACTCATCAGAAGAAAAAATACTTGAAAAAAATATTGTGAAACGATCGCAAACAACAGGTGAAACAGATAAAACTGGAGGGAAAAGACAAGTTGAAGATGAATCAACTGATGAAAAAACGGTGATTATACGCGAAGGTGATAAAGAAACCCCGATTGTATTGCGAACAGAGAAACCAAAAGTGAGAGGTGTCCTTGTCGTAGCAAAAGGGGTGGATAATATACAAGTAAAAGCAATGGTAAAGGAAGCGGTGACACGTATGCTTGATGTACCATCACACCGCGTAGCAGTACTACCAAAAAAGGGTTAGGGAGGAAATGAAGTGTTGAAAAAACAAACAGTTTGGTTACTAACAATGCTAAGTTTAGTTGTTGTGTTATCTGTTTATTATGTAACAACGCCTGACAAAATGAATACTGCAACACCAACAGCGGGTGAAAAGGTTGGACAAGAAAAGCAAGGTGTTGAAAAAGAAGTGACAAAAGAAACGACAAAAGAAACATCTAATAAAGAAGCTACTCCAAAAGAAACAACGAAAGAAACATCGGGCAAAGAAACAGAGAAAAAAGATGATAGTAAAAAAGAGACAAGCAAAAAAGAAGGCAATGTAACAGTTCAATCAAGTGATGAAAACTTTACAGCACTTCGTTTGAAAATGGAAGATCAACGCAGTGCAGAGAAAGAAAAATTACAAGATGTTATGAAATCAACGAAATCTTCCGCTGAAGAAATAAGTAAAGCGAAAGATGAATTAAACGCAATCGATCAGATGGAAACAAAGGAAGGGTTGCTTGAAACAGTTATTAAATCACAAGGTGGCTATAAAGATGCGCTTGTAAGAGCTGATGGAACTGATATTAAAGTAACAGTAAAAGCTACGAAGCATTCTCAAAAAGAAGCAAATAAAATTATCCAACTTGTTCGTGCTGAGGCAGGATCCAAGGATGTAGGCGTCAAGTTTGATCCAGTAAAATAAAATTTAAATATGTATTACGAGCTATGATAAGCTGGAGGATTACTACTCGCGAACAGCCGGATAGAAAAAGCTATCGTTTTCGATAGCTTTTTTCTATTTCATCTTTTTGTGCTATTTCAATGTTTTCTCCTCGGAAAGGAGAAATGCGCTGAGAGTAAAAAATTAAAGGTTCGTGGTAATGGTGGTTGCTTTTTCCGTATTTTATATGAGTGAAGACAACGATGAGCCAGATTAATACAGCTGGTAAGAACAAGATGAGCCATATCATGTTTCTGCACCTCACTATTAAGATATTTTACTTTACTTTGAACATACTATTCGTATGTGAAGGAAGGATGAACGGCTTGTAAATAAAAAAATAATATTTTGTAAAATATGTTGTTGTACATAGTTAAAATGAGATGAGAATAATAAGTCAGGAGCTCTATATTTTAAATGGAAAAAGAGAAAAAACATGTTTTTTATGAAGTGGTCTTGCCAATTTTGAGTGAAACTTGGTATTATTACTAGGTAATAAATTATTTAGTGGAATAATATTTTTTACAGGAGTTTCGATTTATCGTAAAGAAATATAAATTGGAATGTTGAAAATATTTATCGTAAGATGAGAGTAGCAAAAGTTTCTATTAGTAAATGTTATAGGAATGATTTCTCTAGTAGAATGAATCGTATCTTTACAGACAACATAGTTTACTTTTATATGTTCAGTATCTGTAAGAACGGGACAAACAAGTGTATGGGAGTGGATTTTATATGTTTAAAATTCAAGAAGTTCGTGAATTAATTAAGTTAATTGATAGCTCTAACATTGATGAATTTGAATACAAAAAAGATGGTACGACAATTAAAATGAAAAAGCGTGGGAATGAAGTTGTGTCTGTACAGACAACACCAGTAGTGAAACAAGCATTACAAACGCAAGCGGTAGAAATGGAAACAGCCGTAGCAGCGGCGCAGGTAGAAGTACCGAAGCAGGAAGAGAAGAAAGCTGTTCAAGATGAGAATTTACATACAATCACATCACCGATGGTTGGAACATTCTATGCCTCTTCTTCACCAGATACGCCTGCATATGTAAGTGTTGGGGATCGCGTTTCAGAAGGTACAGTCGTTTGCATCGTTGAAGCGATGAAGCTTTTTAATGAAATTGAAGCAGAAGTAAATGGAGAAATTGTTGAAATTCTTGTGAACAACGGACAACTTGTTGAGTATGGACAACCGCTATTTCTTGTAAAAGCGTAATAAGGGAGTCTTTGTGATGATAAAAAAAGTATTGATAGCCAATCGTGGGGAAATTGCTGTGCGAATTATTCGTGCTTGCAAAGAGATGAATATTGAAACAGTAGCTATTTATTCAGAAGCGGATAAACAATCACTTCATGTGAAAATCGCAGATGAAGCGTATTGCGTTGGGCCAACAATGTCGAAAGAAAGCTATTTAAATTTGACGAATATTATAAGCGTTGCAAAATTAACAGGTTGTGATGCAATTCACCCTGGTTATGGATTTTTAGCCGAAAATGCTGATTTTGCAGAACTATGTCGTGAATGTAACTTGATTTTTATCGGACCTAGCCCAGAAGCAATTTCAAAAATGGGTACAAAAGACGTTGCGCGTGATACAATGAAAGAAGCAGGGGTTCCGATTGTACCAGGTTCACAAGGGATTATAAAAAACACAGAAGAAGCGATGGAACTTGCAAATCAAATTGGATATCCCGTTATTATTAAAGCAACTGCAGGCGGCGGCGGAAAAGGTATTCGTGTTGCACGTCATGAAGAGGAGCTTATAAAGGGAATTCAAATTACACAGCAAGAAGCTAGTACCGCTTTTGGAAACCCTGGTGTATACTTAGAAAAGTACGTTGAAGATTTCCGCCATGTTGAGATTCAGATAATGGCAGATGCACATGGCAATGCGATTCATTTAGGAGAGCGTGATTGTACAATTCAGCGCCGTTTGCAAAAACTATTAGAAGAAAGTCCTTCTCCTGCTCTTGATGCAAATATTCGTGAGAAAATGGGTGAAGCGGCAGTAAAAGCAGCGGTAGCGGTTGATTATACAGGTGCTGGCACGGTTGAGTTTATTTATGAATATAAAACGAAAAGCTTTTACTTTATGGAAATGAACACGCGAATTCAAGTAGAACACCCGGTTACAGAGATGGTAACAGGGATGGACTTAATTAAAGAGCAAATTCGTGTTGCTTCAGGAGAAAAGCTATCGCTACAGCAAGAAGAAGTACAATTTAAAGGTTGGGCAATCGAATGTCGAATTAATGCGGAAAACCCTGCCAAAAACTTTATGCCATCTCCAGGGAAAGTGGAAATGTACTTACCACCAGGAGGATTTGGTATTCGCGTCGATTCAGCTGTTTATCCTGGTTATTCAATTCCACCTTTTTATGATTCGATGATTGCGAAATTAATTGTTCACGGAAAAACACGTGAAGAAGCAATTGCAAAAATGAAGCGAGCACTTAGTGAATTTGTCATTGAAGGCGTACATACGACAATCCCGTTCCATTTACAATTGCTAGATCATCCTGATTTTATAAAAGGGGAATTTAATACTAAATTTTTGGAAGAGCATGAACTTGTGACGCAGTGATACATTTAAAGGAGGTTTTTTTCATGGCTGAACATATGTTAGATATGGGTCAAGATACAACCCTTGGAAAAGTAGAAATTGCACCAGAAGTAATTGAGGTAATTGCAGGTATCGCAACTGCTGAAGTAGATGGCGTAGCGGCAATGCGCGGCAACTTTGCTACAGATGTTGTTGAGAAGTTAGGAAAGAAAAATCACGGTAAAGGCGTGAAGGTTGAATTAGTAAACGACGATATTATCGTTGACGTTTATGTTGTCATGTATTTTGGTGTAGCAATACCAGTTGTTGCACAAAAAATTCAAGATAATATTCGCCAAGCACTCTTTACAATGACGGGTCTTGAGCCGAAAGAAGTAAATATTCACATCGTTGGCGTAACATTCGAAACGCAAAAAACAGAAATCGAGCCAGTATAAGAATGAGAAGGTGCCTTGTCAAATGGGCACCTTTTTTCTCGTTTTATCTCTTCTTACACAAAACCTTCGAATTATTATACTATTTTAAAAAATGAGAAATATAAAAAGGGAATGATGCGTTTTTTCAAAAAACGTACATTGTGATAGGATATGGAACTTGAAGTTAATCTTTTTATTATTTTTCAGCCTTGTAACTCGTGTATGAAATGATAAATTGTGTTATTATCATTGTATTATAAGGTTGAAAAATCAATGAAAACTGTAAGAGTAAGTAAATTGACGGCTTATAAATTATAACAATATAACAAAACATAAGGAAAGACTTGAAGTATAAAGGAGAGTTACAATGAAACGTAGGACGGCTAGAGAAAGAGCCATGCAAGCATTATATCAAATGGATATTACTGGAGAATTAGAGCCGAAAGTAGCGGTGGAAAATACGCTAGAAGAAGGCGAAGAAACAAATGAGTTTTTAGAATCACTTGTTGTTGGTTTTGTAGAACATAAAGAAGCAATTGATGAAGCAATTCGTCAAAATTTAAAAAAGTGGAAATTAGAACGTATTAGTATTGTGGATCGTAGTATTTTACGTTTAGCTGTGTATGAAATGAAGTACATGGAAGAAGTTCCACATAACGTAACAATTAACGAGGCAATTGAAATTGCCAAAACATTTGGGGATGAGGAATCTCGTCGTTTTATCAACGGCGTTTTATCTAATATAAAAGATACACTGTAATTTCTTTAAGGGGGAATCTTAAATGGTAGCAGTAATCATCAAAGGAAATGAAGTTGCGGAGAAAAAACGAGCACAATTAAAAGAAGAAGTTGTGAAGTTGAAAGAGCAAGGGATTGTACCAGGATTAGCGGTTATTTTAGTTGGAGAAGATCCAGCATCTCGTTCTTATGTAAAAGGAAAAGAAAAAGGCTGTGAACAAGCTGGGATCTATTCAGAGTTAATTGAGTTTCCAGATACAATTACAGAAGAGCGTTTGTTAGCTGAAATCGATCGCTTAAATGAGGATGACCGTATTGATGGAATATTAGTACAATTACCTTTACCGAAACATATTGAAGAGAAAGCTATCATTGAAAGAATTTCACCTAAAAAGGATGTAGATGGATTCCATCCAATCAGCGTTGGCCGTATGATGACGGGGCAAGATACATTTCTTCCATGTACACCACATGGCATTGTGGAGTTAGTAAAAGAAACAAATCTTGATATTTCAGGAAAACACGTTGTTGTAATTGGAAGAAGTAACATTGTTGGAAAACCAGTAGGACAGTTATTTTTAAATGAAAATGCGACTGTAACATACTGTCACTCCAAAACGAAAAATATAAAAGAATTATCAAAGCTAGCTGATATTCTAATTGTCGCTGTTGGAAGAGCGAAGATGGTAACAGCTGACTATATAAAAGAAGGCGCAGTTGTAATTGATGTTGGTGTCAATCGTCTAGAGACAGGGAAATTATGCGGTGATGTTGATTTTGAGAATGTATTAGATATTGCTGGCTATATTACACCGGTACCAAAAGGAGTCGGTCCAATGACAATTACAATGCTCCTTCATAATACAGTAGAATCTGCAAAACGCGCAGGAGTTGTTTGTAAATAATTTGAATCGGCTATGAGGAGAGAAAGATGGAAAAGCAATATTTAACCGTTACAGCATTAACACGCTATATAAAAACAAAAATAGAGTATGACCCGCATTTGCAGTCTGTTTGGTTAAAAGGAGAAATTTCAAACTTTAAATGTCATAGCCGTGGCCATATGTATTTCACATTAAAGGATGAAAATGCAAGAATAGCAGCGGTTATGTTTGCGGGTCATAATCGCAATATAAAATTCAGACCAGAAGATGGGATGAAAGTACTTGTAAAAGGGAAAATCTCTGTTTATGAAGCAAGTGGTTCATACCAAATTTATGTTCATGATATGCAGCCTGATGGAATTGGTAATCTTCATTTAGCTTATGAGCAATTAAAGGTTCGATTAGAGGAAGAAGGGCTGTTTTCTCAAGTTTATAAACAGCCAATCCCTGCCTATGCGAAAACAATTGGTGTCATTACATCTCCAACAGGAGCTGCGATTCGGGATATTATAGCGACGATTAAACGTCGTTATCCAATTGGGAATGTGATTGTATTTCCGGTACTTGTACAAGGGGAGTCTGCGGCTCCCTCAATTGTACAAGCGATTCAAACAGCGAATGAGATGAAGGATATAGATGCTTTAATTGTCGGTCGTGGGGGCGGTTCCATTGAAGAGTTATGGGCCTTTAATGAAGAAATAGTTGCACGGGCGATTTTTGCAAGTGAAATTCCAATCATCTCGGCAGTTGGACATGAAACAGACTTTACAATTGCTGATTTTGTAGCAGATTTACGTGCACCAACTCCAACGGCAGCAGCAGAACTTGCAGCACCAAATATAATTGAATTACAAGAGAAAGTGTTACAACGAACCCTTCGCCTGCAAAGGACAATGCGAGAGATGTTACATAAAAAGCAAGAACAACTGCAAACACTTCAAAAATCGTATGCGTTTCGTTATCCAAAGCAAGTGTATGAGCAAAAAGAAGAACAGTTAGATCGTACTCTTGAACAGCTTATTTTGGTGAAAGAACGCTATGTAGAGAAAAAGGTAAATCAGTTAAAACAGCTCTCATTTTATTTGGAGAAGCATCATCCCTCTCAAAAGATTGTACAAACAAAAACAAGGGTAGAAACGTTGCAAAAGCAATTGCAACGTGAAATGCAAACATTACTGCAAACGAAAGAGTTTGCGTTTATGAGGGCGGCTCAAAAATTAGAGGCACTAAGTCCACTTAAAGTAATGATGAGAGGATATGGGCTCGTATATAGTGAAAAAAAGCAAGTGTTAAAAAGTGTGAAAGATGTCGACCTTGGTGATGTTGTTTCAGTACAATTACAAGATGGAGTGTTAGATTGTAACGTATCGGGCATAGAGGAGCGTGAATTGAACAATGGAAAATAAATTAAGCTTTGAAGAAGCAATTTCTCAGCTTGAACATCTTGTTTCTAAGCTCGAACAAGGCGATGTTCCTTTAGAAGAGGCGATTTCATATTTTAAAGAAGGTATGGAGTTGTCTAAGCTATGTGATGAGAAATTGAAAGATGTACAAGAACAAATGGCAGTTATCCTTGGAGAAGATGGAGAACTTAAACCATTTACTGCTGTAGGAGATGAAGCATAGTGGCATATGTAGCTTTTGATGCTTTTGTGAAAGAAAGTAAAACTTTCGTCGAGGAGCAACTTGCACGCTATGCAAATCAATTACAATGTCCAAATGTACTTCGCGAAGCGATGACATATTCATTGGAAGCAGGCGGAAAGCGTCTCCGTCCGTTACTTTTATTTGCAACGTTGCAAGCGTTTGAAAAGGAAAGAGAACTGGGCATAGGAGCAGCTTGTGCTCTTGAAATGATTCATACCTATTCGTTAATTCATGATGATTTACCATGTATGGATGACGATGATTTAAGACGGGGAAAACCAACAAACCATAAAGTGTTTGGTGAAGCGATGGCCGTTTTAGCGGGAGATGGCTTGTTAACACATGCTTTCCAAGTAGTGACAGCGTATCATCATCAAGACATTTCTACAGAAACAAAGCTAAGACTTGCGCTTGAACTTGCAAAAGCAGCTGGACCAGAAGGAATGGTTGCTGGACAGGTAGCGGATATGGAAGCGGAAGGCAAGCGTCTTGAGCTTAGTGAATTAGAATATATTCATAAGCATAAAACAGGGCGGTTATTAGAATATGCCGTGCTTGCAGGAGCGGTACTTGCAGGAGCAACACCAGAACAAGAGAAGAAACTACTTGCATTTGCAAAATATATTGGTCTGGCTTTCCAGATTCGAGATGATATTTTAGATGTAGAAGGTACGGAAGAAGAAATTGGAAAACCAATTGGTAGTGATGCTTCCAATGAAAAAAGTACATATACGACGTTATTTACTATAGATGAGGCAAAATGTATCTTAGAAGAAACAATTGTTAAAGCGAAAGATGCGATAGCATCTTTACAATTACAAGATGAGTATTTATTATCTATTTGTGATTTGATCGCAAAGCGTAATAACTAATGTAAGAACGTTTTCATTTGTTGAGTCATTTATTATTTTGTGGTATAAATGTAGAAAAAGGTTTTTCTTTTCTTGTTATTGGCAAAAATATATCTAGATTACGTTGCCGTTATCACTTTGTGTTAGCGGCTCTTTTTTCATCGGATAGAGGAGCTATGATTCATGTAGGCTTCTTACTTGAAAGGGATACTTCGTTTTCTAAGAACGTAGAGAAAGATGACGAATTGTCTGTTCAAGCAGGATAGAAAATAGGAATGATATTGAAGAATTTCTTGTGTTGTGCAAATATTTTTTGTGATATTTGACATATTGACAGATTATGAAACGAAAGTGAGTGATCCATGTGGATCTAACGCAAATTCAAAACCCTAGTTTTTTGAAAGATATGTCTATCAGCGAACTAGAGGCATTGAGTGAGGATATTCGGAAGTTTTTAATTGAAGAGCTCTCTCAAACAGGTGGACATATTGCTCCTAACTTAGGTGTAGTAGAACTCACAATTGCTCTGCATAAATTATTTGATAGTCCAAAAGATAAATTTTTATGGGATGTAGGACATCAATCCTATGTGCATAAGATTTTAACAGGGCGTGCAAAAGAGTTTGGCACATTAAGACAATATAAAGGTCTATGTGGTTTCCCAAAACGTTGCGAGAGTGAGCATGATGTATGGGAAACAGGTCATAGTTCGACTTCATTATCTGCTGCAATGGGAATGGCTTTAGCACGGGATTTAAAGAAAACGAAAGAGTGTATTATACCAATTATTGGGGATGGTGCTTTGACTGGTGGAATGGCTTTAGAAGCATTAAACCATATCGGGCATGAAAAAACAGATATGATTGTTATCTTAAATGATAATGAAATGTCAATTGCTCCGAATGTTGGAGCTCTTCATAACGTTCTTGGTCGCCTGCGTACAGCTGGAAAATATCAATGGGTGAAGGATGAACTAGAGTATTTACTCAAGAAAATTCCAGCAGTTGGCGGGAAAGTTGCAGCAACCGCAGAAAAAGTAAAAGATAGCTTAAAATATTTACTTGTATCAGGTGTCTTCTTTGAAGAGTTAGGGTTTACATATTTAGGTCCTGTTGATGGGCATAGTTATGAAAACTTATTTGAAACGCTTCAATATGCAAAGAAAACAAAAGGCCCGGTACTTGTTCATGTGATTACGAAAAAAGGAAAAGGCTATAAACCAGCAGAGAGCGATGTGATTGGAACTTGGCATGGAACAGGACCATATAAAATCGAATCTGGTGATTTTGTAAAGCCAAAAGAAGTTGCACCGGCGTGGAGTGCGGTTGTAAGTGAGACAGTTCGGAAGCTTGCAAGAACTGATGAGCGTATCGTTGCGATTACACCAGCAATGCCAGTTGGTTCTAAGCTTGAAAAGTTTCATCAAGAATTTCCAGATCGTATGATTGATGTGGGAATTGCTGAGCAACATGCCACAACGATGGCCGCTGGGATGGCAACGCAAGGAATGAAGCCGTTCTTAGCGATTTATTCAACATTCTTACAACGTGCATATGACCAAGTTGTTCATGATATATGCCGTCAAAATTTAAATGTCTTCATTGGAATTGACCGTGCTGGATTGGTCGGAGCAGATGGTGAAACGCATCAAGGTGTATTTGATATCGCGTTTTTACGCCACTTGCCAAATATGGTGCTCATGATGCCAAAAGATGAAAATGAAGGGCAGCATTTAGTATATACGGCAATGCAATATGAAGATGGTCCAATTGCTCTGCGTTATGCGCGCGGAAATGGACTTGGAGTTAAAATGGATGAAGAACTCAAAGCTATTCCAATTGGTACATGGGAAACCTTAAAAGAAGGTACGCAAGCAGCAATCTTGACATTTGGTACAACGATTCCGATGGCGCTGGAAGCGGCGGAGCGTCTCGAAAAAGCTGGAGTTTCAGTGAAAGTCGTGAATGCTCGTTTTATTAAGCCGATGGATGAATCATATTTACATGAACTCCTAGGTAAGAATATGCCGATTTTAACAATTGAAGAAGCTTGTTTAATCGGTGGATTTGGTACAGGTGTAGTAGAATTTGCTACTGAGCATGGGTATCATAGTGCTTTAATCGAACGAATGGGAATTCCAGATCATTTCATTGAACACGGTAGTGTTACAAAGTTGTTAGAAGAAATTGGTTTAACGACAGATGCTGTTGTGGACCGTATTCATACAATGATTCCATCAAAACAAAAAAGGGCGTAACAAATGAGTGTAAAAAAAGAAAGAGTAGATGTACTATTAGTAGAACGAGGACTTATAGAAACGCGTGAAAAGGCAAAACGCGCTGTTATGGCGGGTCTTGTATATGCAAATGAAATGAGACTCGATAAACCAGGGGAAAAAATCCCGCAAGATACACCGATTACGGTAAAAGGACAAGTTATGCCATATGTGAGCCGTGGCGGTTATAAGTTAGAGAAGGCATTAGAGACTTTTCATCTTGATTTACAAGATAAAATTATGTTAGATATTGGCTCATCAACTGGTGGCTTTACAGATTGTGCGCTGCAAAATGGTGCGAAGTTATCTTACGCTTTAGATGTAGGGTACAATCAACTTGCTTGGAAGCTTCGTCAAGATGAGCGCGTTGTTGTTATGGAACGGACGAATTTTCGTTATGTAACACCGGCTGATTTAGAGCGTGGCTTGCCGCAGTTTGCTAGCATTGATGTTTCGTTTATATCGTTAAAATTAATTCTTCCAGTCTTAAAAACGATATTGACTCCAAATGGTGATGTTGCGGCTTTAATTAAACCACAATTTGAAGCTGGAAGAGAGCAGGTCGGGAAGAAGGGCATTGTTCGTGATCGTAAAGTTCATGAAGCTGTCGTAGAAATGATTGTTGATTTCGCAATAAAAGAAGGGTATGATGTTGAAAACTTAACATTTTCTCCAATTACAGGTGGGGACGGAAATATTGAGTTTTTAATTCATTTAAAGTGGCATGGTGAACGTGAGATTGGCGAAAAACATTCTCTGGTTTCTGTAGAGCAAGTTGTAACAGAAGCTCATGAGGTCTTAAAACAAAAAGGGAAAGAGGAATAACGGTTGTTGTTCCTCTTTTTGCTGGAATTGTATAATGATTGTAAAAACAATTATGTACAAGTAAACGATTATAAGTTAACATAAATAAGTGAAGTATACCAATATTTAAACTATGGTAAGAGATAGTGTGAGGTGCAAATGTATGAATAAAGGTCAGCGCCATATTAAAATCAGAGAAATTATCGCGAATAAAGAAATTGAAACGCAAGATGAACTAGTTGATATTTTGCGTAATGAAGGCTTTAATGTAACGCAAGCAACTGTATCACGTGACATTAAAGAGTTGCACTTAGTAAAAGTGCCATTGCATGATGGTCGCTATAAATATAGCTTACCAGCAGATCAACGATTTAACCCGTTGCAAAAATTAAAACGTAATCTAGTCGATTCGTTTATAAAGTTAGACACAGCAGGACATATGCTTGTGTTAAAAACATTACCTGGTAACGCGCACGCGCTTGGAGCACTTATTGATCATTTAGAATGGGATGAGATTATTGGAACCATTTGTGGTGATGATACTTGCTTAATTATTTGCCGTACGCCTGAGGATACAGGTGTTGTATCAGATCGTTTCTTAAATATGTTGTAACAAAAGAATCTTGTTTACTCCTTTGCTAAAAGCAGAAAGTAAACAAGATATTTTTTATTATAGGAAAAATAGATGAATGTGAAGTGAAATATGGTGTTTTTCTAGAATGAAGTTAGGAAATCGATGGATTGACCCGTAAAACGAATGTTTGGTACAATGGAGCGGGCTAGAAGAGTAATTTATACATACAATATATATGATAAACGCAGAGTGAAAAGCGCTTAGCGAAAGCCCTTTTTAGGGGATTAGTTTATAACGAGGTGAATGGGGCATTGTTATCGGAATTATCGATTAGAAACTTTGCTATTATTGAGTCATTAAATATTTCTTTTCAAAAAGGTTTAACAGTTTTAAGTGGTGAAACAGGTGCCGGAAAATCAATTATTATTGATGCAATCAGCTTACTTGTTGGTGGCCGCGGTTCAGCAGAATTTGTTAGATATGGAACAGAAAAAGCTGAAATTGAAGGTTTATTTTATATAGAGGATGATAAACATCCATGTATTACGAAAGCTGAAGAGCTGGACATTGAAATTGAAGATGGGATGATCATTTTAAAACGTGACATCGCTGCGAATGGAAAAAGTGTATGTCGTGTAAATGGTAAACTTGTTACATTGAGTATATTGAAAGAAATTGGGAAAACACTTGTTGATATTCATGGACAACATGAAACGCAAGATTTGATGAATGAGGAACGCCATTTGTTTATGCTCGATCATTTCGACGGAAATCGTATCGTGAACCAATTAGAAATATATCAAGATGTATATGGTGAATATGAGCAGTTAAAAAAGCAACTCAAATCTTTAACAGAGAATGAACAGCAGATGGCACATCGCTTAGATTTAATTCAATTCCAGCACGAAGAAATTTGTAAAGCGGATTTGAAAGTCGATGAAGAAAATGAATTGACAGAAGAGAGATTAAAAATTTCCAATTTCGAAAAGATTTATAAAGCGCTTGGTGATGCATACCGTTCATTAAGCGAAGATGGTAGTGGACTTGATCATGTACGAAATGCGATGGGACAAATGGAGAGTATTACACACCTAGATGAGGCGTATCAAGAGAACCATGATTCGATTGCAAATAGCTACTACTTATTAGAAGAGGTTGCCTATCAGCTCCGTGAAAAGTTAGATATGATGGAGTATGATCCGAATCGTTTAGACGAAATTGAAACACGTTTGAATGAAATTCGTATGCTAAAGAGAAAGTATGGAAATACTGTAGAAGAGATTTTAGCGTATGCTGATAAAATAGAGCAAGAAATTTTTACAATTGAAAATAAAGATGTACATATTGAAACGACGAAAAAGAAATTAAAAGAATTAGAAAGCGTAATTTTGAAGGAAGCAACGATACTGAGTGATATGCGTCATCAACTTGCAGACCATCTTACAAGCGCAATCCACCAAGAATTAAAAGAACTGTATATGGAAAAAACGAAATTTGAAGTGAGGATTAAGAAAAAAGAAGGAAGCAATGATGATCCACTTGTAGAAGGGGCACCAGTGAAACTTACGGCAGATGGATACAATCATGTGGAATTTTATATTTCAACAAATCCAGGTGAACCATTAAAGCAACTTTCAAAAGTAGCTTCTGGTGGAGAATTATCCCGTATTATTTTAGCTCTGAAAAGTATCTTTTCTAAACATCAAGGTGTTGCATCTGTCATTTTTGATGAAGTAGATACGGGAGTGAGTGG
>Ga0105250_10000778_pt1 | contig 19289 bp, 15 predicted proteins | sample KBSS54metaG_FD_80425 | JGI IMG/M metagenome (GOLD analysis project Ga0105250, IMG submission 80425) | Switchgrass rhizosphere microbial communities from Kellogg Biological Station, Michigan, USA - KBS S5-4 metaG | ecosystem: Host-associated > Plants > Roots > Rhizosphere > Soil | place...
GGCAAACGCTGCACTTTGGTGCGGTAGCTGTAGCGGCTGATTCGCGCGGTACCGGGGTCGATAACGTATTTGATTCCCGGCACGGTCAGCGAGGTTTCAGCCACGTTGGTCGCCAGCACAATGCGCCGCCCGACATGCGACTGGAACACACGGTTTTGTTCGCTGTTCGACAGGCGTGCATACAGCGGCAGCACTTCGGTATGCGGTAAGTTCAGCTTGTTTAATGCATCAGCGGTGTCACGAATTTCGCGCTCACCACTCATGAAGATCAGTATATCGCCGGCACTTTCATGACCGAGTTCGTCCACCGCGTCAAAAATGGCTTGTAGCTGGTCGCGATCGGTATCGTCAGCTTCTTCAACAATCGGGCGATAGCGCACTTCAACCGGATAGGTGCGGCCAGACACTTCGATGATTGGCGCATTATTGAAATGGCGCGAGAAGCGTTCAGGATCGATGGTCGCCGAGGTAATAATGATTTTCAGATCGGGGCGACGCGGCAGTAGTTCACGCAAATAACCCAGCAGGAAATCAATGTTCAGACTGCGTTCGTGCGCTTCATCAATGATGATGGTGTCGTACTGCATCAGCAGTCGGTCTTGCTGAATTTCCGCCAGCAAGATGCCGTCGGTCATCAGTTTGACCATGGTGTTTTCACTGACGTGATCGGTGAAACGCACCTTATAGCCTACACAACCACCGGGCTCGGTTTGCAGCTCTTCGGCAATACGGTTGGCAACGGTTCGTGCCGCCAGACGGCGCGGCTGCGTGTGACCAATCAGCCCTGTTAACCCGCGCCCCAGTTCCATGCAGATTTTTGGCAACTGCGTGGTTTTACCTGAGCCAGTTTCACCCGCCACGATAACCACCTGATGGTCACGAATGGCATCGTAAATGTCCTGTTTCTTTTGGCTGACAGGCAGGTTTTCTGGGTAGGTGATTTTCGGTCGCGAGGCTGCGCGCAGCAGAACCTTACCGGCTGCCGCTTCGATTTCCTGGGCCAGAGCCTCTAACACCGCCTGCTGCGATTCAGGATTTTTCACCTTCTTCGCGCCATGTATACGGCGGGAGAAGCGTTGTCTGTCGCGTAGCATTAAGCCGTCGAGGCGAGAGAATAATGAGGACAGTGAGGGTTTTATGTTTTCCATTGCGTAGTCATCTGGGCAGCGCACTGCCTGGTAAGTCTTTATCGTTAATTGGCGCTAGATTAGCACATCACGCCTTTTGACGCCTTGTTCAATAAAATCGAACATAGAGTTCGATATATTGCGCTATCACTGCAATCGGATTGTGAATAAAGTAACCCTCAGCGAACGGGCAATCTGTCCGAATGAACACAATAAAGGAATCACCCATGAGCAAAGTATTAGTCCTGAAGTCCAGTATCCTGGCAGGTTACTCTCAGTCAAATCAACTGTCCGACTATTTTGTTGAACAATGGCGTGAAGAGCATAGCGCAGATGAGATCACCGTGCGTGATTTGGCTGCAAACCCAATCCCGGTACTGGATGGCGAGCTGGTTGGCGCACTGCGTCCAAGCGACGCCCCACTGTCTCCACGTCAGCAAGAAGCGCTGGCGCTGTCTGACGAACTGATTGCTGAGCTGAAAGCTCACGATGTGATTGTTATCAACGCGCCAATGTACAACTTCAACATTCCAACACAGTTGAAGAACTATTTCGACCTGGTGGCGCGTGCTGGCGTGACTTTCCGTTACACCGAAAAAGGCCCAGAAGGCTTGGTTACCGGTAAGCGTGCTGTGATCCTGACCAGCCGTGGCGGTATTCATAAAGATACCCCAACCGATCTGCTGGTACCGTATCTGAACATCTTCCTCGGCTTCATCGGGATTACCGATGTGAACTATGTGTTCGCTGAAGGGATTGCTTACGGTCCGGAAGTGGCGAGCAAAGCGCAATCTGACGCAAAAGCGGCAATTGATAGCATCGTAACTGCATAGTTTTTGATGCAAATGGTGGGTGGCGCTAACGCTTACCCACCCTACGTAAAAAACGGCAAACATAATGTTTGCCGTTTTTATTAATACAAATTCAACAGATTCAATTTCTGCTGCAACAGTTCCCGTTCTCCACCCTGTATTGTTCGTAACGGGAAAGGTAGACATGGCGTTTGAACTCTGCCCAGTAGTTCGGCAACCGTAGCAATAACCCGCAGGCTTCCATAACGTCGATAAAATACCCATAACGCTTCAAGTGCACCATCAAGCTGATTCACTTTTTCCTCATCCCTGGCTTGAGCGGCTCGGGTAAGTATGCGCGAATACTGTGGAAATAAACCCGCCAGAACGGAATACCAGACGTCACATCCCGCAAGCAAACCACGAGCAGACTGAGCATCACCGCTAATCCCAATCGTCACATGGGCAGGAATTTTGCGGCGCAGTGCCGCGATTCGCACGCGGGCTTCTTCACGTTCAGCCGGCAAACTGCCGAGTTTCACCGAGTTTACCCCTGGCAGGATCGCAATAGCTGAAAGTAGTTCATCACTAAACGAAAAACCGGTCGTCGCCGGATTGTCATACACACACAGTGGAACCGACAATTCGCGGACTACGCGGCTATACAGTTCGTAAACTTCATCGCCACCAAGTGGCTGATAAGATAACGGAGCCAGAAGAACACCACTCACGCCCGCTTGTTGTGCGTCAACGGCAAGATTCAGTACTTCTTCTACACGTACAGCACCAATACTGGTCATTACCGGAATACCATTTGCCGCAGTAACGGCAAGTTGCGTGCCCCGTAAACGCTGCGCGCGAGTCAAATAGGCATAACTTCCGGTAGAACCCAGTGCGCCAATCGAATCCACCCTGGCTTCAGCCAGGTTCGATATCAATGAAACGAAAGTTCTTTCGTCTATTTCGCCAGCTATCAGCGGCGTAAGCGGGAAAGCACAAAGTCCCTTAAACATCTTTATTCCTTTTACACAGTTGCGCCGATTATCGTGCGAACTTACGCGAGCCGATGACGCAACAAATTACTCCGAAAGTCACCGCCACCATTTGCAAACTCACTGTTTCATGGAGCAGTGTCGCCGAAAGCGCCAGGCCAAAGAAGGGTTGTAGCAATTGTAGCTGTCCGACTGCCGCAATACCGCCGATGGCGAGTCCTTTGTACCAAAAGATAAAACCAATCAACATGCTAAAAAGTGACACGTAACCGAGCCCCATCCAGGCCTGAACACCAATATCGCTGAACGTGTCTGGCATCGTCATGAACGAAGCTACTAACATGAAGGGAAGCGAGATAACTAAGGCCCAGCTAATCACTTGCCAACCGCCTGACGCCCTTGAAAGCGTCGCCCCTTCTGCATAACCCAGACCGCAGACCAGCACTGACGCCAGCATTAATAAATTACCCGCTATCGACACGGACAAATTCTGATAAAGGGCAAAGCCTACCACCATCAGGCTTCCCAATATGGAAAACACCCAAAATGCCAGTGATGGCCGTTCATGACCACGAATAACCCCAAAGATGGCCGTAGACAACGGCAAAAGCCCGAGAAATACGATGGAGTGAGCGGATGTCACATACTGAAGCGCCATGGCTGTCAGCAGTGGAAAGCCGATAACCACGCCAAATGCGACAACCATTAACGAGAAAATCTGCGATGAATGAGGACGCTTTTCCCGGCAGATCAAAATCAAGATTAGCGCCAGCATGCCAGCGATAGAAGCTCTGATAAAGGTCAGGAAAAAAGGATTGATATCCATCACGGCCAGGCGCGTGGCCGGGAGAGAACCGCTAAAAATAATCACGCCAATCAGGCCGTGTAGCCACCCTGAAAATGATTCTGACCCCGCTTTACTTGCTGCTGAATGACCCACGATTATCCTCATTTTGTCAGAAAAATAGAGAAACAATGCTTCTTGTTTCATAGACAGAGTGAATGATAATCGCCACAATCCATGACAATCAAAATATTGTCATGAATACATTCAATGAAAGCTCGGTATAAAACATTGGTTGATGAATACGCAGCCGCGATTCGTTCCGGCACATTACCGGCAGGAACGCGGCTGCCTACACATCGGGCGTTATCAGCTGAAAAGCACATATCACTCGCTACGGCGACACGGGTTTATGCAGAACTGGAATCCATCGGGCTGGTGAGCGGCGAGACAGGGCGTGGGACTTTTGTCAGGGAGATCTCTCTGCCAACGGGACATGGCATTGACCAGCAAGCCATCGCCACGGATATGCTTGATCTCAATTTTAACTATCCCGCTCTGCCCGAACAGACTGAACTGCTGCGCGATGCGCTGCGCAAGCTCACGAGTTCTGGTGATCTCGAAGCTCTGCTACGTTACCAGCCACATGCGGGCCGACTCAGCGATCGCGAAGCAATAGCAACACATCTTGCAGAGAGTGGAATAACTCCTGACGCCGCTGATGTTCTGATTGTTAATGGGGCCCAGCATGGCCTGGCGATCAGCGTCATGGGGTGTTTCAAACCCGGAGATGTTGTTGCTGTCGATGCGCTGACATATCCAGGCTTTAAAACACTGGCGGCAACCTTTCACCTTGAGCTGGAAGCGATTCCCGTATCTGCAAATGGGCCTGACCTGAATGTGCTAAAGAAATTGTGTCAACGCAGACGTGTGCGCGCGATTTATACCATGCCCACGCTGCATAATCCGTTGGGGTGGGTTCTCAATGATGTTCAGCGCCAGCAGTTAGCAACCATTGCCAGAGAGTATGATCTTCTGATGCTAGAAGATGCCGCCTACGCATATCTGGTCAGCCATCCACCGCGACCATTGGCCTGTTTCGCGCCAGAGCGGACAATTTATATCACCGGTTTTTCCAAAAATGTGGCAACGGGTCTGCGTGTAGGAGTTGTTGTTTGCCCTTCCCGCTATCGTGCCAGCCTGGAGCGCGCAATACGTGCAACCACCTGGAACACGCCATCGCTGATGACAAGTATTGTTTGCGGCTGGATTAAGGAAGGAACGGTGAGCAGGCTGGAATCGCTGAAGCGAGCGGATGCCCAAAAGCGCCAGAGCCTGGCTCGTGAATTGCTTGCCCCACTCCCGTATATCAGCCATCCGGTATCTTACTTTATTTGGCTCCCGCTGCCAGAAGAAGTACGCGCAGAAAGCGTGGTACGCAGGTTGATGGACAAAAATATTTCAATTTCCACTGCAGAACCTTTTAGCACTTCACAAAACGTCCCCCACGCCATTCGGTTAGCATTGGGTTCAGTCAGCGAAGTTAATCTTCGTCAGGCACTCATTACGGTGCGTGAAACAATTGAATATGAGCAATATCGCTGAACGATATGACGAAACTTACAAGAACATAAATATTAATAAGAAAGAGGAGATGAGAAATGTTAATCCAAACCATTGCGTATAAAGAAACGCAAATGCGAAAAGACAGTTCATTATCCACCAAAAGAAAATACGGCTTCGCAGACCATTCCAGTCATATTGTGGATAGCATAAGCGTAAAATATATATCGTAATTGTCGTCAGAATAATCATAACGTTTTCATCCATGAAACGTAGACAAGCGTAGGCTCTAAGAGTGGAGCAATGCTTAACATGCCTTCAATTAATTTTAAGTAATACTAACTGCCTGGATTTTCTTTTGCAATTAGTGTTATTTAATAAAAATAATTGAATTTAATCAAGGTGTTAGTCTTAATGAAAAAAGAAATGATAATTTAAATGAATATAAAAAGAGTTATATATACAGAAAGGTTGGTATTAGGTGGGGTAAATATTAAATGGGCGGTATTAAGCCGCCCATTTAATATGACTTATTTTCCCAGCAACGGATGTGCTGTCTTTTCGACTAACGCCAGCAGGAGTTTAATATCCTCCAGCGTAACAGTTGGGTTCAGCAACGTCATTTTCAGACAGGTAACACCGTTATGCTCAGTCACACCCACGTTGGCGCGACCAGATTCTAACAACGCATCACCAATCTGCTGGTTCAGCAGCGCGATAGCTGCATCGCTGCTGTTGGCCAGTTGTTCAGGACGGAAACGGAACAAGACGCTCGCCAGTTGTGGTTTCATCACCAACTCCAGCGAAGGTTGTTCAGTCACGTACTGCGCAACTTGCTGAGCAAGCGTAACGCCATGATCAATGATCGCAGCATATTGCTTCTGACCCAACGCTTCCAGGCCCATCCAAAGTTTCAGTGCATCGAAACGACGTGTGGTCTGCAAAGATTTAGACACCAGATTTGGTACGCCAGCCGCTTCATCAAACTCAGAGTTCAAATAAGCCGCCTGGTAGCGCATCAGTTCATAGTGACGGGCTTCTTTGAGCAAGAACGCACCGCAACTGATGGTCTGGAAGAATTGTTTATGGAAGTCCAGGGTAATGGAGTCCACTAATTCAATACCGTCCAGATAGTCACGATACTGCTCGGACATCAGCAATGCCCCGCCCCACGCTGCATCAACGTGCACCCAAATCTGGTGCTGTGCAGCCAGTGCGGCAATCTCACGTAGCGGGTCGATTGCGCCTGCATCGGTGGTACCTGCAGTAGCAACAATCGCCAGAATCTGCTCACCGTTAGCCTGAGCTTGCGCCACTTTTTCACGCAGATCGTTGAGATCCATACGCGCGAATTCGTCAGTTTTAACCAGCGTCACCGACTGGTAACCGAGGCCCATCAAAGCCATGTTCTTTTGCACTGAGAAATGGGCATTTTCAGAACACATGACTTTAATCTTTCTCAGATCACCGACCAGCCCATCCTGCTGAATAGAGTGACCCTGGCGAGCAAAGAACGCATCACGCGCCAGCATCAGGCCCATCAGGTTACTTTGGGTGCCGCCGCTGGTGAACACACCCGCGTCGCCTGCCTGATAACCGACTTGAGCACGCAGCCACTCAATCAGCTTCATCTCGATGATGGTCGCTGACGGGCTTTGGTCCCAGGAATCCATACTCTGGTTGGTGGCGTTGATCAGCACTTCAGCCGCCTGGCTGATAACCAGACTTGGGCAGTGCAGATGCGCAACACACTGTGGGTGATGCACCGACAGGCTGTCTTTTAAAAAGAACTCGATAGCACGTTCAATCGCAGCCTGGTTGCCCAGGCCCTGCGGATTAAAATCCAGTTGAATGCGCTCACGCAGTTCAGTAACGCTTTTGCCCTGATACATCTCAGGTTGCTGCAGCCACTGCACAACAGCCGCGCTGCTCTGTGCAATCGCCTGCTGGTAGGCTTCAGTGCTTTGCGCTGAGCCTGCCAGAATCGGGTTTAAATCAGACATCGTGGTCATTCGCTCCACTCAGACAGGTTTGATGCCGGACGCTAACAGCGCCTGCTCAAACTTATCGAGGAAAATAGCCAGCTCATCGTTAGTAATAAGCAGGGATGGCAACAGACGCAGCACGCAACCGTTACGGCCACCGCGCTCCAGAATCAACCCAGCTTTGAAGCAGTTTTTCTGCAGCAATGCGGACAATTCTGGGTCAGACGGGTAGCAACCCATATGGTCTTTAGCTTCGTTTGGTTTAACGATCTCAATACCGATCATCAGACCCAGACCACGCACCTGGCCAATGACCGGGTAACGTTTTTGCATGCTTGCCAGATGGCCTTTCAGCCACTCGCCCTGTTCGGCCACTTTGTCAGCAATCTTGTTTTCAGTCAGATGCTTAAGCGTTGTCAGGCCGGTAGCCATCGCCAGTTGGTTACCACGGAAAGTACCGGTGTGGTGGCCAGGTGACCATGCGTCAAACTCTTTCTTAATGCCCAGCACTGCCAATGGCAAACCACCACCGACTGCTTTAGACATCACGATGATGTCTGGCTCAATGCCAGCATGTTCGTAGGCAAACAGTTTGCCGGTACGGCAGAAACCAGCCTGCACTTCATCGATGATCAGCAGAATGCCGTGTTCTTTGGTGACTTTGCGAATGCGCTGCAACCACTCAGCAGGAGCCGGGTTCACGCCGCCTTCCCCCTGAACCGCTTCCAGAATGACTGCCGCAGGTTTGCGCACGCCACTCTCAACGTCGTTGATCAGGTTTTCGAAGTAATAGGTTAATGCTTTAACGCCAGCTTCACCGCCAATACCCAATGGGCAGCGGTACTGATGCGGATAAGGCATAAACTGAACTTCAGGCATCATGCCGTCGACGGCTTCTTTCGGAGACAGATTACCTGTCACGGAAAGTGCGCCGTGGGTCATGCCGTGATAGCCGCCGGAGAAGCTGATGATGCCTGCACGACCGGTCACTTTCTTAGCCAGTTTCAGCGCTGCTTCAACCGCGTCCGCACCGGATGGGCCGGTGAATTGCAGGCAATACTCTTTACCCTGTCCAGGCAATAAAGAGAGAAGATATTCAGAGAACTGATCTTTCAACGGCGTTGTCAGATCCAGTGTATGTAACGGCAAGCCGCTAGTAATGACATTTTGGATGCTTTGCAGCACGTCAGGGTGGTTATGTCCAAGAGCAAGCGTACCTGCCCCTGCAAGGCAATCAAGATATTGATTATTCTCAACATCAGTGATCCAAACACCGTTGGCCTTCGCAATTGCAAAAGGCAATTTACGTGGATAACTCCTAACATTCGATTCAAATTCAGCCTGTCTGGCTAAATAGGTTTCATTGTTTCCGTTTAATGAATTCGTACCTAAACTGTCAATACGGACTTTATCCGTCATCATATCTCTCCTACAACTGCTAAATCATTAATTTCGCAGCTGATTAAATGAATTAGAAAAACTAAGGACCCTATAAAAATCGCGGCCAATATAGGTTCTTTTTGCTCTGTGCTCAATAATTTATTTTTCCAATTTCCGAATGTTTCTGGTTTGTCATTGTGATGAAAAACGATGCAACGAACGTCGACCGGATTCTCATGCTGAAAAAAAACAATATTCAGGTGTTAAATTGGATTAAAAATAGATTTTCAGCAGTTTATATCACTTCGTACACAAATTTTGACGGGTATTAATGGGATTTGTCAGGCGGTTTGACAGGCAAAGTTACACTTTTCATGGTCTAAGTTTGTTCTGACGTGATATCAGCTTTAAAAGAAGATTAGAGAAAGGAGTAAACAGAATAAAAAGAAAGTACATCAATGAGTTTAATCGGTTGTTAACGCATTTATATTTAAGCGCTTCTACCTCACCCCAACGGAGCGAGGCTCCGCCGGGTATTGCTAATGCACATGTAGCTTAAAGTTTGAAGAGTATTAGTGACGGATGGAACCCGGTTGTCTGAGATTGCCCGTATGCCCAAAGGCGGGCATTGGCGAAGATACCGGATTGGAAGTCTGCGAGTCACTGCTACCTGGCCCTGCAACCGTATCGCTGGTGCCAATACCGGCGACGGTATCACTCCCCAGTAAATCGATGGTGCCCTGAACTGTCGACGTTTGCTGGCTGGATGTGTTGGATGAACTACCTGAACTAGCATTGATGCCAGAGGTTGACGTTAATTGAGCAAACACCGCCGTGCTAACCAGAGACAACGCGACTGCCAAAATAATCTTTTTCATCAATTGTTCCCCATTCGATACCGGCAGTATGGAATAGTTGAGTGGATGAATCGTCCCTGGCTATTTCACGCATACAGAATTGCTGCCAATTGAGTGTAGTGGAGCGCTACTTTTTCATCCACTGCCCGTTAATACCGCGCACATACTCACCCGGCTGTGCCCGCGCCACCAGCTTTTGCCCGGCCAGTTCCGCAACCTGATTGGCCGAAATATTATTGCTATCCGCCAGTTTCTGATAATTTTCTGAACGCGCTTCGTTAATGGTTTTCACTAACTCCAGCGTCTCTTTGTCCTGTTTGATTGGTGCAATAAAGCCGCTGAGTGTCTCCCCTACACGCCCTTGCTGGCGAGCTTCGGACAAGGTTAACGCCAACACCTGGCTGCTAAACATCATGCTCGCCAACAAAACGCCTTTAACGATATTTTTCATGACGCTCACTCCGTGCCGAACAAATCGCTGCGGTTTTTAAGCAACGTTTCCACGTCTTTATCCACTTTAATATGAATTTCATGCTCAATTTTAACGTTCATATTAATGGTGATAGGTTCTTTGGGCGCCGCCACTTCTATGCGCGGAGTGCAACCCGTTAATGTGGCAATCCCTGTAGCCAGGAGTGAAGCGATGACGATTTTCATTGTGTTTCCTCACAAGCTTTATCGCGTGTCTGACAACGCACATCCGGTAGCGCGGTATGTTGCTCAAGCCAGGTTTGCAAATTATCCCCAAAACGCAGGCTGCGCCAAAGCGTAAAGAGGTTTTCCTGATGGCTGTAATTCAGCCGTACTGCGTTCCTTTTCCCTTCAACCTGGCTAATGCCTTGCACATTCGCCTGCAAAGTTAATACCCCAAGGTTATCTAAATTAATATGGGTCCAGGAATGAGAAATTTCCATATATCGCAACCAGTTAACAGCAACACCTGCGGCAATATTATTCTCAACAATGGCATCCGCCATGTCTTTATCCAGTCGTAATGTCAGCGGCCCTGGGTTCATCAGCCAGCCATCTTTAATTATCCATTGCGGATGATTAAGCCACAGCGGCAGAGCGCCGTTTACCCGGCCAGACATGGTGAATTGTTTGGGATTGACCGCAGTAATCAATTCACTTGAAGAGATATTTTCTAAGCGTAGCAAGGCGGCGTCCCGTTGTGGTAAACGCAACTGCTGCACACGCATTTTTCCACCCAAAATATCAACATTTACGTTACTGAGTATCAGCGGTTGTGCGTCACTCCACGGATACCAGCCTTCAAGATCCGCAGTAATGTTGGTGGTAGTGAACTGGTTTTTGATTTCGGCAATGCGCAGAGTGACCGGCCCGTCCGTTCCCAACTGCCAGGTACTGTCACCAAAACGGAACGGCAGCACAAAATCAACGCCATTAATCTGGTTATCCGGCATCCAGACGCTGCCATTTTTAACTACGCCATGTCCACCTGCTTCAAATCCCTGACCCGGTGCCGCGGAAAAAGCGATCTGTGAATACAACGTGCCGTCCTTTAAGACCATTTTCCAGTCATCTGGGATCAGCGGCTGGAATACGGTCAGGACTTGTTGCGGCCACCAGGCATTTCCGCGCAGGCGTTCCCCATCCCAACGACCATTGACCCGTACCGGACCTATATCTCCGGCATGCAGGTCTCCTTTATATTGGAACGATGATGGGTCAACACCGCTGACGCTGAAGGTTAATGCCGACGGAGGCAACGTGCTTCCACCGCTGAAGGTAGTTTTCCCGGCATTTAACGTGAACGCACCATCAAATGAGGGTGCGGTTTCATCTCGTTGCCAGTGCAACGGTTTGTCGAGTTTCAGCCGCGGCTCGCTAACAAGCATTGAGCCATACTCAAGTTTGTCAAAACCGGTCGATAGCGACGTTAACTCAATCACACTATCGCGCCATTCCCCATAGCCACGCACATCCCAGCGCGCCTGCATCGGTGTGAATTCGCCATTACCCCAATATTTCCAGCGCCACAAACCTGCATCCGGTAAAAAGTTGTCGGCTTTGCCATCAAGATGTAGCACGAAGTTACCCGTCTCATTCTCATGCGCACGTACGATCGCCTGCAAACGCCCGTCAACACCTTGTTGCGAGACGCTAACGCCCGCCAAAGGCCAGCGAATTTCATCGACATCAATAGAGTCGATAACTCGCCCGCGTGAACGCAACAGCGCGCCAGGCCGGAACAGGAGTTTAGGGTCAGCAATCGCCCCGCTAATTTCCCCCGGCAACACCGCATAAAACACCATTCCATTCTGTTTGGCTTCACCGGTTAACTGCACCGGCAATGCACTGTCTTCCAGACTGAGTTTGCCTGGGCCAATATTGAGCACCGCGTTGGCTTTACCCGCCAGCCCCTGGGTCACGACATTCATCCGGCCACTGACGACGGCGTTTTCGAACCCTTGTTTCCAGTTATCCACCCGTAGCGCAATGCCTCCGCGCAGTGGAACACCGGTATATGGCCAGAACCACTGTCCGCCGTTTACTTCAAAAATTTTATCGCTAACAGTCCAGGGCAGTGTAACCAAAGGTTCAGCCGCACCTGGTTTTGTCACGGTTAAAGCCCCTTCTTCGGCCTTCCAGCCCAGCGCGACATCAACCAGCTCAGGTTCTTGTGGAATACGCAGTTTTGTCTCGAGATGACCTTCTTCCGGCAAGCTGTCGGTAAGCGGTGGTAACGTTATTTGGCCAGCCAATTCAAGCGGCTCCATCCCCGCTATCGCCTGAACCTTTAACTTTTGTAACTCTAATAGCGGGCCGTTCAGTTGCGCATCTACACTTAAGGAAGCGCCAGCATAATGAATAGATTGCTGCTGCGGTGAGAGAGTCAGGCGTAAGGCGCCAGAGAACTGTTGAAACGGGGTAATGTTGACCTTATCTATAGTGATAAGGCTTTCGGGAAGCAATGATTGCCATTCGGCAAGCGAACGCGGTGCTGCCGGTCCCGACTGGTCGAGTGGTATTTTACTCAGGCAATCGACATTAAGATTGAGCGTATCAAGGTGGATGCGCCAGCGCTGCGGATGGCTCAAGGAGGCGTCTTTAATTGTCGCCAGTACGCAGTCCCCGGCAAGGTAACGCAAATCAGGAACAATAATTGCGCCACGTTTAAATTTTGGGCTGGCCTCCAGGGCGATGCGAGTCCCTTGCGGCAGCCAGATTCCGGCAAGCGTGGGCAGCCAATTAGCGATAGTCATCGTGAGCGTTAGCAACAGTAAGATGATAACCAGCAGCAACGCAATAATGGCTTTATATTTACCCTTCATGGGCGATTAAGATCCTGATTAAGCGACAATTTTGTACCCGGCGATTCGGTAAATACGATGATTCTTACATGATTCAGCCCGGGCGTGAAGGTCAAGCCTGGTTTAAGCGTAGCTAACCTTGAGTTAGCAGCAGAATTTCATGCCTAAAAATATAGTTTAAAATTTGTATGATTATTTTAAGCGTGGTAATTTTACAGCAATATCATTCTGGAGATAAGTCTCATGAAACTGGCAGTTTATAGCACAAAACAGTACGATAAAAAGTATCTGGAGCAGGTTAACACTGATTATGGCTTTGAACTTGAATTTTATGACTTCTTACTAACCGAAAAGACAGCCAAAACTGCTCTTGGTTGTGACGGTGTCTGTATCTTCGTGAACGACGATGCCAGCCGCCCGGTGCTGGAAGAGCTCAAAAAGCAGGGTGTGAAATTTATCGCGCTGCGTTGTGCCGGTTTTAACAACGTCGATCTCGACGCGGCTAAAGAACTCGGGTTGCCTGTGGTACGCGTGCCAGCCTACTCTCCAGAAGCGGTCGCTGAACATGCGGTCGGTATGATGATGTGCCTGAACCGCCGTATCCACCGCGCTTATCAACGTACCCGTGATGCGAACTTTTCTCTCGAAGGACTGACCGGCTTCACTATGTTCGGCAAAACGGCGGGTGTGATTGGTACCGGTAAGATTGGCCTTGCCGCGCTGAAAATATTGAAAGGCTTTGGTATGCGCCTGCTGGCGTTTGATCCGTATCCAAGTGCGGCAGCTCTTGAGTTGGGCGTGGAATATGTCGATTTGCCAACCCTGTTTGCGCAGTCTGACGTTATCTCTCTGCACTGCCCAATGACACCAGAAAACTACCATTTACTAAACCGTTCATCGTTTGAACAGATGAAAAACGGCGTAATGGTGATCAACACCAGTCGTGGTGGTTTGATTGATTCGCAGGCGGCTATCGATGCCCTAAAAAATCAGAAAATTGGTGCGTTAGGGATGGATGTGTATGAGAACGAGCGCGATTTGTTCTTTGAAGACAAATCTAACGATGTGATTCAGGACGATTTGTTCCGTCGCCTGTCAGCCTGCCATAACGTGCTGTTTACCGGCCACCAGGCATTCCTGACGGCAGAAGCATTAACCAGTATTTCCGAAACAACGCTGGAAAACCTGCGTCAGTTAGAAAACGGCGAGCCTTGTGTTAATCAGGTGAACTAATACGCCCTCGCCCTAACCCTCTCCCCCGGGAGAGGGAATAAAACCGTTTACCCCTTCTCCCTCAGGGAGAAGGCAGGGATGAGGGTGCTTTAAGAATATCCTTATAATAATCAGATATAATTTTGATATAGTTCCCCTCATTACTCATTGATGAACTGAATAACTTAGGGAAAAGAAGATGAAAAAATTAGCTTCAATTGCTCTGGCTGCAATGGTACTGGCTGGTTGCGCCCAATCGAACGACAAATCCACTGTGACCGCGCAAGACCTGCAACATCACCGTTATGTGCTGCAAACCGTAGACGGCAAACCGCTGACCGGCGTGCAACGCATGCCAGAACTGAGTTTCGGTGAAAAGATGCATATCTCGGGTGCGATGTGTAACCGCTTTATGGGCCAGGCCACACTTGAAGACAATACGCTGAAAGCGAAAGGTCTGGGAATGACCATGATGATGTGTGCTGAGCCACAGCTAAACGAGCTTGATCACATGATTAACGACATGCTGACCAGCGGCGCAAAAGTCGCTTTAGCGCCACAACAGCTCACGCTCAAAACCAGCCAGCATACTTTAGTTTATAAACTGGCCGATCTGGTCAACTGATTCGACTAATAAGCCCCACACGTTCCGGCGGCAAGCGCGTTTTCACTACAGCGTTTGCCGTTCGGCATTGCGCACATCCCGATTGCCGATCCATCTAGCTGACGAGCAACGCTCAGCGAACCACCAATCATTGCACAACTTGCTTGCCCCTGGCTGGACATCGCTGCGCGCATACCCGGCGGTACGTGAGCCGCGGTGGCTTGTTGAGGTGGTTCACTACTGCATGCCGACAACAATGAGGTTGATAATAACAGCGCGGCACAACCGGCTAAAAACGCAGCTCGCATGACTCTTCTCTCCTGAATGTTGCAAAACCTAAGAAGCATAAGGCTGCCGCTGTGTTCCGTCGAGGCCACAAAGCCATAAAAAGTGTGTGATTTTGCAAAGTGGATCACTTAATTGCGCAAAACATCGGCATCTTTCCTTTTCACGACCTCAATCAAAGCTCAACACAGGACACAAAAGCGAAAATCACCTTCTGTGGGGTTTGCTAGAATTAAATGATTATTCTTCGACTCGCGCAGGCATGCGGGTCTATTCATGTTTATTTTGTTGCGCAATGTAAGGGTGTCCCATGATCACAATTGACGGCAATGGTGCAGTCGCTTCTGTGGCGTTTCGCGCCAGTGAAGTAATTGCCATCTACCCGATAACTCCCAGCTCAACTATGGCGGAACTTGCTGATGCCTGGTCTGGAGATGGCAGGAAAAACATCTGGGGAGATATCCCTCGCGTGGTAGAAATGCAGTCCGAAGCGGGAGCGATTGCCGCGGTTCACGGCGCGCTGCAAACAGGTGCCCTTTCCACCTCATTTACTTCATCGCAGGGTTTACTGCTGATGATCCCGACACTCTACAAACTGGCCGGACAATTAACGCCGTTTGTACTGCATGTGGCGGCCCGCACCATTGCGACCCATGCGCTGTCTATCTTTGGCGATCATTCGGATGTGATGGCGATTCGCCAGACCGGTTGCGCGATGTTATGTGCCAGCAGCGTGCAAGAAGCGCAAGACTTCGCATTGATTTCACATATCGCCACACTGAAAAGCCGGGTGCCTTTTATTCATTTCTTCGATGGTTTCCGCACCTCGCATGAAATCAACAAAATCGTCCCGCTGGCTGACAGCACCATCCTGGAACTGCTGCCGCAAAAAGAGATTGATGAACACCGCGCCCGTGCGCTCAATCCTGAACATCCGGTTATCCGTGGGACCTCCGCCAACCCGGACACTTATTTCCAGTCCCGCGAAGCCAGTAATTTGTGGTACGACGCGGTTTACCAACACGTCGAACAAGCGATGGACAGCTTTGCCGCCGCCACGGGTCGCCAGTATCGCCCGTTTGAATATTACGGCCACCCGCAAGCCGAACGCGTCATTATCCTGATGGGTTCAGCTATTGGCACCTGCGAGGAAGTGGTTGATGAACTGCTGACGCGCGGCGAAAAAGTGGGTGTGCTGAAAGTTCGCCTGTTCCGCCCTTTCTCCGCCGACCATTTGCTGGAAGTATTGCCAGAAAGCGCACGCCAGATTGCAGTGCTCGACCGCACCAAAGAACCCGGCGCACTGGCCGAACCGCTGTATCTTGACGTGATGACTTCCCTTGCCGAAGCCTTTAACCGCGGCGAGCGTGAAACGCTGCCTCGCGTGATTGGCGGGCGTTACGGCCTTTCGTCCAAAGAGTTTGGCCCGGATTGCGTGCTAGCGGTATTTAACGAACTGACCCAAGCCAAACCGCGCCCACGCTTTACGGTCGGTATTTACGACGATGTCACCAATTTGTCGTTACCGTTGCCGGAAAACACCCTGCCGAACCGTGCCAAACTTGAAGCGCTGTTTTACGGGCTGGGCAGCGACGGCAGCGTGTCAGCGACCAAAAACAATATCAAAATCATCGGTAACTCGACGCCGTTCTTCACCCAGGGTTATTTCGTCTATGACTCGAAAAAAGCAGGCGGCCTGACCGTTTCTCACCTGCGCGTCAGCGAGCAGCCGATTAACTCAACCTACCTGATTGATAAAGCAGATTTTGTTGGCTGCCACCAGTTACAGTTTATCGACAAATATCAGATGACCGAGCGCCTGAAACCGGGTGGTATTTTCCTGCTCAACACACCGTATGGCGCGGACGAAGTGTGGCATCGCCTGCCGCAAGAAGTGCAGGCTGTCCTGAACCAGAAAAAAGCGCGCTTCTTTGTGGTCAATGCGGCAAAAATCGCCCGTGAATGCCAGCTTGGCGCGCGTATCAACACCGTCATGCAGATGGCATTCTTCCATCTGACCAATATCCTGCCTGGCGACAGCGCACTGGCAGAACTACAAGGTGCCATTGCCAAAAGCTACAGCAGCAAAGGCCAGGAACTGGTGGAACGTAACTGGCAGGCATTAGCCCTGGCGCGTGAATCACTGGCTGAAGTAACATTGCAGGAAGTGAACGAAAGCAGCCCAATGCGCCCACCAGTGGTTTCCGATGCGGCACCTGATTTCGTCAAAACCGTCACCGCCGCGATGCTTGCAGGACTCGGCGACGCGCTACCTGTTTCCGCGCTGCCGCCAGACGGCACCTGGCCGATGGGCACCACGCAGTGGGAAAAACGCAACATCGCCGAAGAAATCCCCATCTGGAAGCCAGATATTTGTACCCAGTGTAACCACTGCGTTGCCGCCTGCCCGCATTCGGCCATTCGTGCCAAAGTGGTGCAACCTGAAGCGATGGAAAACGCCCCTGCCGGATTGCAATCGCTGGATGTGAAATCCCGCGATATGCGTGGGCAGAAATACGTATTGCAGGTAGCACCTGAAGATTGCACCGGCTGTAACTTGTGCGTCGAAGTTTGTCCGGCGAAAGACCGCCAGAACCCGGAAATCAAGGCCATCAATATGATGTCGCGCCTTGAACATGTTGAAGAAGAAAAAGAGAATTACGACTTCTTCCTCAGTCTGCCGGAAATGGATCGCACCAGCCTCGAGCGCATCGATATCCGTACTTCGCAGCTGCTTCAACCGCTGTTTGAATACTCCGGCGCGTGTTCCGGCTGCGGTGAAACGCCGTATATCAAACTGCTCACCCAACTGTATGGCGACCGCATGTTGATTGCCAACGCCACCGGTTGTTCATCGATTTATGGCGGTAACTTGCCGTCAACACCGTACACCACCGATGCCAATGGGCGCGGCCCGGCCTGGGCGAACTCGCTGTTTGAAGATAACGCCGAATTTGGGCTCGGTTTCCGCCTGACAGTCGATCAACATCGCGCCCGCGTGATGCGTCTGGTTGGTAAGTTCGCTGACCAACTGCCCGCCGAACTCAACGAACAACTGCATGCTCAAGCCACGCCAGAAGTGCGCCGCGAGCAGGTTATTGAACTGCGCAAACATCTGGCGAATATCGACGACCCGGACGCGCGCCAGTTAATCACCGACGCTGACGCCATGGTTGAAAAATCTATCTGGCTGATTGGTGGTGACGGCTGGGCGTATGACATCGGTTTTGGCGGCCTGGATCATGTGTTAAGCCTGACCGAAAACGTCAATATTCTGGTGCTGGATACCCAGTGCTACTCCAACACTGGCGGGCAGGCATCGAAAGCGACACCGCTGGGTGCAGTCACTAAGTTTGGCGAACACGGCAAGCGTAAAGCGCGTAAAGATCTCGGCGTTAGCATGATGATGTACGGGCATGTTTATGTGGCGCAGATTTCACTCGGCGCACAACTTAACCAAACCGTGAAAGCGATTCAGGAAGCCGAATCTTATCCCGGCCCGTCGCTGATAATCGCCTACAGCCCTTGCGAAGAACACGGCTACGATTTGGCACTCAGCCATGATCAAATGCGCCAGCTCACCGCAACGGGTTTCTGGCCACTTTATCGCTATGATCCGCGTCGTGCCGACGAAGGTAAATTGCCGCTGGCGCTGGATTCGCGTCCGCCATCTGATGCGCTGGCCGATACGCTAATGAAAGAACAGCGCTTCCGCCGCCTGAACGCGCAGCAGCCAGAAGTTGCCGAACAGCTTTGGAAAGATGCCGCTGCAGATTTGCAAAAACGCTACGATTTCCTGGCGCAAATGGCAGGCAAAGCGGAGAAAGCGGACAGCGAGTGAGTCCGTGAAAATGTCGGATGTCGCTGCGCTAATCCGACCTACGATTTTGGCTTTGTAGGGTGGATAAGCGATTAGCGTCATCCACCATTTTCATCACAGCTTAGTTAAAACTTATACGTAAAATATCATCCGGGCTGGTCGGCTCTTTTTCGCGGCTGCCCGGCTGCTTCACGCTAACAAACAACTGCTGCCCATCCGGCGAAAGTGCAAGGCTGTTTGGCAGGGCTGGCGTATCGATGGTTTCCAACACTTTGTAGCTTTTCGCATCAACCACGCTGACTTTCCCGGCTTTGCGATGCGTCACGTAAATTTCATTGCGCGTCGGGTTGAACAACACATCCAGACCCAGCGGCACATCAACTTTGTTCAGCACTTTGCTGGTTTTGGTATCCACAACCAACAATTGCGGGGATTTTGAATCGCTGATAAACGCACGGTTGTTTGCCTTATCCAGCGCAATATTCAGATAGAAATGCTCACCTTCGGTATCCAGCCTGGTGCGCGAAATAACCTTGTTGGTTTTGCTGTCGATGACGATAAATTCATTGTCGGCATTGGTCATATAAATGCGTGCCGCTTGCTCATCAATTGCC
>Ga0105250_10000790_pt1 | contig 19059 bp, 10 predicted proteins | sample KBSS54metaG_FD_80425 | JGI IMG/M metagenome (GOLD analysis project Ga0105250, IMG submission 80425) | Switchgrass rhizosphere microbial communities from Kellogg Biological Station, Michigan, USA - KBS S5-4 metaG | ecosystem: Host-associated > Plants > Roots > Rhizosphere > Soil | place...
CAGCATGTCGATCCAGGTCGAAGACTATTTCGCGCGCGAAACCTTTCAGAAAATGAAGGCGTTCGCCGACAAACAGGAAACCCCGTTCGTGGTGATCGACACCGCGATGATCGCCCAGGCCTACGACGACCTGCGCGCCGGTTTCGAATTCGCCAAGGTCTACTACGCGGTCAAGGCCAACCCGGCTGTCGAGATCATCGACCTGCTCAAAGAGAAAGGCTCGAGCTTCGACATCGCCTCCATCTATGAGCTGGACAAAGTGCTGAGCCGTGGCGTCAGCCCGGACCAGATCAGCTACGGCAACACCATCAAAAAGTCCAAGGACATCCGCTACTTCTACGAGAAGGGTGTGCGCCTGTTCGCCACCGACTCCGAAGCCGACCTGCGCAACATTGCCAAGGCTGCGCCGGGTGCGAAAGTCTATGTGCGCATCCTCACCGAAGGCTCGACCACCGCTGACTGGCCACTGTCGCGCAAGTTCGGCTGCCAGACCGACATGGCCATGGACCTGCTGATCCTCGCTCGTGACCTGGGTCTGGTGCCTTACGGCATCTCGTTCCACGTTGGTTCGCAGCAGCGCGACATCAGTGTCTGGGACGCGGCGATCGCCAAGGTCAAAGTGATCTTCGAGCGTCTGAAAGAAGAAGACGGCATCCACTTGAAGCTGATCAACATGGGTGGCGGCTTCCCGGCCAACTACATCACCCGCACCAACAGCCTGGAAACCTACGCCGAAGAGATCATCCGCTTCCTGAAAGAAGACTTCGGCGATGACCTGCCGGAAATCATTCTGGAGCCGGGCCGTTCGTTGATCGCCAACGCCGGCATTCTGGTCAGCGAAGTCGTGCTGGTCGCGCGTAAATCCCGCACCGCCGTTGAGCGTTGGGTGTATACCGATGTGGGCAAGTTCTCCGGCCTGATCGAAACCATGGACGAGGCGATCAAGTTCCCGATCTGGACCGAGAAGAAAGGCGAGATGGAAGAAGTGGTCATCGCCGGCCCGACCTGCGACAGCGCCGACAGCATGTACGAGAACTACAAGTACGGTCTGCCGCTGAACCTGGCCATCGGTGATCGCCTGTACTGGCTGTCGACCGGTGCTTACACCACCAGCTACAGCGCCGTCGAATTCAATGGCTTCCCGCCGCTGAAATCGTTCTACGTGTAATACGTAGCGATTGAGAAAAAGGCCCATGAGCAATCATGGGCCTTTTTTTATGGGCGCAGCCACGCCTCAAGATGATCGAGCAATGCCATGCACTCATTGGCGCTCTCGGTCATCGCGGCGAGTTTGGAATTCAGCTCACTCAGTTTCACCGCAGACTTCGCCTGCAAGAGTTGATTGCACACGTTGTCGAGGCGCTGATAAAGCGCTTCGATGAATAGCCCCATCTGCGTATTCACCGACACGACTCCATTGAATACCGCCGCGATATCAGCCTGGTATTCAGCCGCCCTGATGGCCGGATCGGTCGATGCATAAGCCAGATCCCAGACAGGCGTCGTCAATGAATCGCCAAACAACCCTTCGGCAACGGTTGGCGTCGCATGACACAGGCAGGAGCGGTGATCCATAGCGCTGAGAAACACTGACTTCAAGCCAAATGACTCGTCATACACTTCCACGACCGTGTATTTCAGCTGCCGTATCTCGGCCTGCAGCGCATAGAAACGCAGTGCCAGTTCGTGGATCAGGTCAGGCACATCCTCTGCTGGGAACAACTGCCAGCTGGTCGACCGCGAAAGGCTGAACAGCCGAAAGTCCACCTGGCTGACAGGCTCGTGTCTGGAGGTGTTGCCTGTGATATCCAGGGCTTCGCGGGTAAACACTTGCAGATCCCCTAGATACCCTGCGCCAAGACGCCTCGACGCTTCGGTACGCGCCCAGAAATCCTGCAGATAGCGCTGATTGAACCGGGCGTTCTCCAGACGCGAGTCTTTGGCCAGGACGGCCAATTGATGCCCTGCCTTTCTCCGGCGCTCGAAGACCAGCGGTATCGCATTGAATGTCGTCGGCAAGGTGCCGAGAAATCGCCCGTAACGGTCCAGTACACGCCGTTGCATCGCTGAAAATTCATAAGCCAAAGCATTCATGCCGTTTCAGGAAAGGCAGGCTAGTCGCCCACCTTTCCAGCTCCTTGTTATTGATGAATGCTCTGTAGATGCCTGACGACTTCGGCGACTCGATCAATCGCTGCTTGCGCCCGGGTTTCAACGGGAAGCGCAGTGTTCTGTCTGAAATCATTGGCGAAGCGGGTAAAGTCATCGATCAGAACGCTGAACTCTCCAGCGTAAGCCGCACGGCCGTCGTCCAGTTGATCCAGAGTTTCGACCAGCTCAATCCGGCCTTCAATGCGCGCGAGGTCTTTGCTGTATTTGTTGATCTGTGCGCGCAGATCACCTGCCTGTTCATTCAGCCGGTTGTACGCTGCCAGCATATTGAGAAAGGAAACGGCCTCGCCAATGCCGGAAATCAGTTTCTTCAGCGTCTCGATAGCCAGCAGGGCAACTTGCACCTGAGGTGGCGCCAGTCCCAATGCCTTGAGGTTTTCCAGAGACAACTGCGCTTGTTCGCCAATTTTCTCGATGCCAGCCTTGGCGATCAGATCAATACCCTCGGAAACAGACTTCATTTCGGTCGTCAGGTCTGCGAGTTTTTTGTCGGATCTGGCCTTGAGCTCGATCGTGGTGACACGCTCGGCCTTGAGCGTCACGATCCACTCGGCCGAGGCGCTGCGATCGTAATAAGCGCTGATGCTCTTGTGCACAGCTTTCAGATCTTCGTTCTGCACCGCCACCTTGTTGAAGATATTCTTCAGCTCGACCTCCATATCCTCGCGAACTTCGTCCGCGTCGTCCGGATACTCCAGCTCAGCTTGATAGCTGCGCAGTTTTTTATCGGCGCGTTCCAGGTAAATGCTGGTGGCCTGTGCCTGACTCCGCAGATCGTAGGTGGCCTTGTTGATGGCGAGCGCCAGATTGTTCATGGCTCCGACAGTTCCAGGCATGTAATCGAATTGCTCGAAGAGCATCTGAGCCGTTGTATTAAGCGCCTGCACGCCAGCATTATGCTCACGCAGGCGGGGCATGTTGAATGCGGGTACAGCCGAACTAACCGATAGCAAAGACATCATTGACCCACTCCGAACAACCAGCCCACTTCTTTCATATTCCCTGTCAGCCTCTTCAAACACTTTCAGCAACTGATCAGAGCTGACTTTTATCTGCTCCCAGGGATCGATGATACTCAGTAATTGAATCTTGAAGCGGCGTAGCGAAGTCGCTTCGAAAATACCGTCAACTTCCTTGAACGACGCCTCGACGTAATCACTGAGGGCATTCCATACCAGCATCAGGTTCTGAGTCGCGACCTCGGCTTCAATCGCCACGTAACTCAAATTCTGCAAATCATCTCGAACCTTGTTCAACGAACTCAGCGTCTGGTTCTTGCTTGCCATACTCTGGTTATCGACCTGCTGCAGTTGCTTCAGGCGATTACGTTCAGAGCGGATTTTCTCGGCCTTGACGCCTTGGTAAATGCCAAGAATCAATCCGCCAATATTCAGGGTGGCTGCCGACTTGATCGCTTCCTGCACCAGTTGATCGTACTGTTTGTTCAGTTCATCAATTTCTTTTGCGCGCTGATCAATGACTTCCTGCAGCGCCTTGGTATCGTTCTGATAAGTGTTCCTGGAGACGAACTGCAGTCGCAAGGCAATTTCCGGCAGCACCTTTTCACGCATATCGGCGCCAAAAATGTCCAGCAGGGCCCGAACGCGCTCGGCTTCCTGATGACAATGCGCAACTTTTGCCAACAGGTCATTGAGATACGCCTTGATATCCAGGATATCTTCCGAAGACAGGTCAAGATCAGGCAGACCCGGAATCTGCCGTTGCAGATTCAGGTATTCCTCAGGCGTATTGATGTTGTGCTCTTCGAGATACCTCGAGGCCTTGAGATCCTCATACACTTCAACAATGGCGTTACCCGTGCGGATAATACTGCCAGCAAAGATTCTCAGATCGTTACCGGTCAACATGATCTTTTCGCGCAATGGCGACCAGCGTTTGGCGTGATCATAGGTCATGCTGAAGGTACGCAGGAAATCTCCCGCTTTCAGGCCCACGCCGCCTTCATCACCCGCACCATAGTTCAGATAGGCAATAACATCTTGCAACCGGACGGGCAGCGAGAGGCCGAGAACTTCATACTTCCTTAGACTGATAATTTGCTCTTTGGTCAGTTGTATACCGGTACCCCGGTTATATTCCTCACCCACACCCAGCGAAGCATTTACAAATGCCAGAGGCGCTTTCGCAGCGGCCTCGACCACCTTGTCATTTAACTTGAGTTCCATCAAAGACTCCTTGTCTTCCGTGGATATTAATAACGGCTAATTTATTTTTGATGCCGACAAGAAACTTCCAATCACTTGAACAACATCGAACCCGACAGTAGGCAGATACAACTAATTCGCCAAGTTATTAACTATTAAAATTAAATACAAGAAGCAGAAAATCCAACTAACCAATGGCCAACCGAAAGACTTTTTAATGACTCAAGCGACGAGCAATTCCCCAAGCCGCTGCCGATAAGCATCGGCCATCTGGCGAATCGACGGATGACGGGCGCTCGATAATGAACCCATGCTCACCCGCAGAAAATTCACGTTCCCTGTAGCCAGTGCCTTGCGCAACCAGCCCAGTGCGTCCTCGATCAATCCAGCATCAGCCAGCATTGCGGCATAACTGAACTGCCCACGAAAATCTCCGCCCTCGGCCGAGCGTCGGTACCAGTCGCGTGCGGCGACCGGGTCGGCCCGACAGACCAGCCCTTCTTCCAGATAACGCCCCAGCAGGTTCATCGACTTGGCGTGGCCGGCTTCAGCGGCGCGCTGATACAGCCCCAGGGCCTGAGCATGATCCAACGTCCCTCCGCGCCCGGTACCCAGCAGGTTGGCCAGGTTGTACATCGCCCAATCCAGCCCCGCGTCAGCGGCGATTCGATAATGCTGCGCGGCAATCGCGGCATTCGCCACACACCCCCAGCCATGTTCATGACAACGCCCCAGCATGTTGCGCGCCATCAAGTGCCCTTGCCCAGCAGCGATACCAAACCAGCGCAGTGCCAAGGGTTGATCCTGGGCGATGCCACGGCCATCGAGCAGGATCTGCCCGAGCAGCGCCTGCGCTTCAACAATGCCCTGGCCGGCCGCGAGCAGAATCGCCTGCGCCGCACGCGCCGGGCTTTCTTCAAGCATGGCGTTGAGCTGGGCGCCGTCGAGTACTTCTTCGCGTCGCAGTTGAAAACTCATACCTCGACCCAGCGCCGCAACAGATTGTGATAGGTGCCGGTGAGGCGGATCAGCGACGGGTGATCGGGCATGTCTTGAGTGAGCTGCTGGATCGCCCCGTCCATCTCGAACAGCAGGGCGCGCTGGCTGTCTTCGCGCACCAGACTTTGCGTCCAGAAGAACGACGCATAACGCGCGCCGCGGGTGACGGCATTGACCTTGTGCAGGCTGGTGCCGGGGTACAGCACCATGTCGCCGGCGGGCAGTTTCACCCGTTGCGTGCCGAAAGTATCCTGGATCTCCAGCTCGCCGCCGTCGTAATCCTCGGGTTCGCTGAAAAACAGTGTGGCCGACAGATCGGTGCGCACCCGCTCGATGCTGCCTTTGGGCTGACGCACGGCGTTGTCGATGTGAAAGTCGAAACTGCCGCCCGCCGTGTAGCAGTTGAGTAACGGCGGGAATACTTTGTGCGGCAGCGCGGCCGACATGAACAGCGGATTTTTCCACAACCGTTCGAGCATAGCTGCGCCGATTTCTTTGGCCAGTGGGTGGCCTTCCGGGAGCTGCAGATTGTGCTTGGCCTTCGCCGACTGATAGCCGGCGGTGATCTTGCCATCGGCCCAATCCGCCTGCTCCAGCGCCTCGCGGATGCGCTGCACTTCTGCTTTGGCGAACAGGCCGGGGATGTGCAGCAGCATGGCGATCGTACCTGATGGTAAAGGGATGCCAATGGTATTGATTCTTATTGGCTGTGTAAAACCCGCACGACGGATGAATCGGCAAAAACCGTAAGGTTAAATTGTAAAGAATGTAAATTCGTCGCGAATAACAATGTTTCGCAATTGATACGAATACCTGTTTACCCTATATTCCGCGACCTCAAATCCTTGGGGAGGGGAATAAAATGTCACGTCAACAGGTTCAATTGCCGGTCAGTTCACCACGTTTGCTTGCTTCGGCCATTGGTGTTGCCATCACCGCCGGCTCTGCTGGGCACATGGTCTTCGCCGCAGAAAAGACCGACAGCAAAGCTTCCGGCAATGCCATCGCCCTGGACGCTACCGCCATCACCGGCGAAGCGCAGGACTCGACGTCCTACCAGGTCGAAAAAGCCTCCTCGCCCAAGTACACCGCGCCGCTGGTCGACACGCCGCGCTCGGTCACCGTCATTCCGCAACAAGTCCTGAAAGACACCGGCGCCCTGAACATGCAGGACGCGCTGCGCACCGTGCCGGGCATCACCTTCGGTGCCGGTGAAGGCGGCAACCCGCAGGGCGATCGTCCGTTCATTCGTGGTTTCGATGCCCAGGGCGACACCTACCTCGACGGCGTGCGCGACACCGGTTCGCAGAGTCGCGAAATCTTTGCCGTGGAAAACATCGAAGTCAGCAAGGGCCCGAACTCCGCCATCGGCGGTCGCGGCGCGGCTGGCGGCAGCATCAACCTGGTGAGCAAGAAAGCGCACCTGGGCAATTCGTTCGACGGCGGCTTCACCTGGGGTTCCGACCAGACCCAGCGTTACACCCTGGACGGCAACTACCAGTTCAGCGACACCGCTGCCGGCCGCCTGAACCTGATGAGCCACGAGAGCAACGTCGCCGGTCGCGACAAGGTCGACTACGATCGCTGGGGCATCGCGCCGTCCCTGGCGTTTGGCCTGGGTACCGACACCCGCGTCAACCTCGACTACTACCATCTGGAAAGCAACGACACCCCGGACTCGGGCATTCCCTACACCATTCCAAAGGCGGGTTCGGCTGCCCGCACCAAATCCAACCCGGACAAGCCGTACGCCGGTGGCGATCACAGCAACTTCTACGGTCTGGATCGCGACTTCCGCAAGGGCCGCACCGACACCGCGACCTTCGCCATCGAGCATGACCTCAGCGACTCGCTGACCATCAAGAACACCCTGCGCCACGGCACCAGCATGCAGGATTACATCCTGACTCAGCCGGACGACAGCAAGGGCAACGTCAACAATGGCAGCGTCTGGCGCCGTGCCAACACGCGGGTCAGCAACACCGAGACCACCACCAACCAGACTGATCTGTTCGGCAATTTCTACGTCGCCGGTTTCAAGAACAGCTTCTCCACCGGTGTCGAATACACCCGTGAGGAAGGCCAGAAGTCCTCGTACAACGTCAACACTGACACCACGCCGCGCACCAGCGCCGCGACCACCAATTGCACCCCATCGATGATTGGCGCATCGAGCGGCTACAACTGCACCTCGCTGTCGAACCCGAACCCGAACGATCCGTGGAACGGCGCGATCTCGCGCAACTACGCCGGCACCGACACCAAGGCCAACACTTACGCGCTGTATGCGTTCGACACCCTGGAGTTGTCCGAGCAGTGGCTGGTGAACATGGGCCTGCGTTACGACCATTTCGACACCGACTACAAGACCTACAACAACGCCGGCACCACCACCTCCAAGGGTGATGACACCAGCGAATTCGTCACCGGTCAGTTCGGCGTGGTCTACAAACCGGCACCGAACGGCAGCATCTACGCCTCCTACGCGACTTCCGCGACACCTCCGGGCAACACCCTCGGCGAAGGCCAGGAAGGCAACCCGCTGGGTGGCACCCCGGATCGCAATGGCAACCTGCTCAAGAGCGACATGGAGCCGGAAACCACCAAGAACTACGAAATCGGCACCAAGTGGGATCTGTTGAACGATCGCCTGTCGCTGACCGCTGACATCTTCCGCACCGAAAAAGAAAACGCTCGTGTACAAGTCGACACCACCTCCTACGAGAACGCCGGCAAGACCCGCGTGCAATGTATCGAGCTGTCGGCCAGCGGCAAGATCACTGACAAGTGGCAAGTGTTCGCCGGCTACGCCTACATGGACAGCGAACAGGTGGACGGCGGTGACCTGCCAGCCAACAAAATCAACAACGGTAACGAGTTGCCCAACACGCCGAAAAACAGCGCCAGCCTGTGGACCACTTATCAGGTCACGCCGAAGCTGACCATCGGTGGCGGCGCGTTCTACGTCGACGACGTTTACGGCAGCGTGGCCAACACCACCATGGTCGATTCCTATGTACGTTACGACGCGATGGCCGCCTACAAGCTGAGCAAGAACGTCGACCTGCAACTCAACGTGCAAAACCTGACCAATGAAACCTACTACGACAAAGCCTTCTCGACCCACTTCGCCAACCAGGCGGCGGGCCGTACGGCGCTGTTGAGCACCAACTTCCACTTCTGACCGATGTGGAAACTGTGGGAGCGAGCCTGCTCGCGAAGCGGTGGGTCAGTTAAGTAGAGGCTGACTGACACGACGCCTTCGCGAGCAGGCTCGCTCCCACAAGGTATGCGCCGCAGGCTTGGCCCCGTTCATCGACTGAACGGGGCCTTTGTGCGTAATCAAAGAAGCTCTCGATAACCCACGGCATAATGCGCGCCGTGATGACAATTTTCGAACGGACAAGGCGAGCGACGTGTTGAAGAAAACCCTGTTCCAGTTGCACTGGTTTTTCGGCATCACTGCCGGGCTGGTGCTGGCCCTGATGGGCATTACCGGTGCCGCCTATTCGTTCCAGGACGAAATCCTGCGGGCGCTGAACCCGTCGGTGTTGCAGGTGGAAAAACAGGTCGCTGGCGTCCTGCCTCCAGTCGAGCTGGTGGAACACATCGAAGCGAACTCTGGCAAGAAAGTCGGGATGCTCTGGGTCGAGACCGACAGTGGCAACGCCGCGCTCGTCTACTTCACCCCGCCAAAAGGCGAACGCCGTGGCGAGATGCGCTACTTCAACCCATACACCGGCGAGTTCATGGGCGACGCCGTGGGTCAGGACTTCTTCGGCCTGATGCTGCAACTGCACCGCTTTCTCGCCATGGGCGACACCGGGCGCAACATCACCGGCGCCTGCACCCTGATCCTGCTGTTCTTCTGCCTCTCCGGGCTGTATCTGCGCTGGCCACGCCAGTGGAACAGCTGGCGCGTGTGGCTGACCCTCGACTGGAAGAAAAAGGGCCGCAGCTTCAACTGGGATCTGCACTCGGTGGCTGGCACCTGGTGCCTGCTGGTGTATTTGCTGCTGGCGTTGACCGGGTTGTCCTGGTCGTACGAGTGGTACAACAAAGGCCTGACCAGACTGCTTTCCGATGCGCCGCAAAACGAGCGCGTGCGCGGCGGTCGCGGCCCGGCGCCAGAAGGTCCGGCACCGACCGCCGACTATGCGGCGATGTGGAGCAGCATCTACAGCGCTGCCGGCCCGGGCCTGTCGGCCTACAACATCCGCATGCCGCCAGTGGCCGGGCAACCGGCGACCGTGTTCTACCTGCTCGACAGCTCACCGCATGATCGCGCGCTGAACCAGATCACCCTCGACCCGGCCACCGGCGTCGTCAAACGCGTCGACCGCTATGCCGACAAGAGCTTCAAGGCGCAGCTGTTGACCAGCATTTACGCGCTGCACGTCGGCAGCTATTTCGGCCTCGTCGGACGGATCATCGTCACCCTCGCCGCCGTGTGCATGCCGCTATTTTTCATCACCGGGTGGCTGCTGTATCTGGATCGCCGACGCAAGAAAAAGCAGATTCAGGATGCGCGCAAAGGTCTTCAGGCACCGGCCGCTGATGCACCGGCATGGCTGGTGGGTTTCGCCAGCCAGAGCGGTTTTGCCGAGCAACTGGCGTGGCAGACCGCCGGGCAATTGCAAGCCGCCGGGTTGCCGGTGAAGGTGCAGCCGCTGGCGAACGTCAGCGCGCAGGATCTGCGTGAATCGAATAACGCTCTGTTCGTGGTCAGCACCTTCGGCGACGGCGAAGCACCGGACAGCGCGCGTGGTTTCGAGCGCAAAGTGCTGAGCAACGCTGCAAGCTTCGACGGCCTGAACTATGCGGTGTTGGGCCTCGGCGACCGCCAGTACCAGAATTTCTGCGGTTTCGCCCGACGCCTGCATCAGTGGCTGGGCGAGCACGGCGGCAAGACCCTGTTCGCCCCGGTCGAAGTCGACAGCGGCGACCCATACGCCCTGCGTCATTGGCAAACCCAGCTCGGACAGCTGACCGGGCAAGCGCCGGTCGACACCTGGCAAGCGCCGAGTTACGACAACTGGACGCTGGTCAGCCGCGAACTGATGAACCCCGACAGCAGCGGCGCGCCGGTGTACCTGCTGGGCCTGAGGGCGCCGAGCACCAGCAGCTGGCTGGCCGGTGATCTGGTGGAAGTGCTGCCGCGCAACTGCCCGTGGGCCATCGAACACTTCCTCGACGGCCTGGGCATTCGTGGCGAAACCACGGTGAAGATCAACGGCCTCGAAGAGCCACTGGAAGTCGCCCTCGCCAGCCGCCAGTTACCCGAGCATCGCGCGCATCTGGTCGGCCTGCATGCACAAGCGCTGGTGGATGCGATGGTGCCGCTGGCCATGCGCGAATACTCGATTGCCTCGATTGCCGCCGACGGCGTGCTGGAACTGATCGTGCGTCAGGAACAACACAGCGACGGCAGCCTCGGCATCGGCTCCGGCTGGCTGACCGAACATGCGCCCGTGGGCGGCAGCATCAGCCTGCGCGTGCGGCGCAACAGTGGCTTCCACTTGCCGAACCAACCGGAGCCGATGATTCTGCTGGGCAACGGCACGGGGCTGGCCGGGATGCGCAGTCTGCTCAAAGCACGCATCGCCGACGGTCAGCAGCGTCACTGGCTGCTGTTCGGCGAGCGCAATCGTCAGCACGATTTCCTTTGCCGTGCAGAGCTGGAAGAGTGGTTGATCAATGGCGATCTGGCACGGCTGGACCTGGCGTTTTCGCGGGATCAGGCGCAAAAGATTTACGTGCAGGATCGTCTGCGCGAATCCGCTGACGAACTGAAGAAATGGCTGACTGACGGTGCGGTGATCTACATCTGCGGCAGCCTGCAGGGCATGGCCGCCGGCGTCGATCAGGCACTCAACGACATCCTCGGTACCACCGAAGTCGAACGTCTGATCGAACAGGGCCGCTACCGCCGCGACGTGTACTGACACCCATCATTACCCGGTGGGAGCGGGCTTGCTCGCGAAGGCGCCGTGCCAGTCGATATCGACTTCGCTGACACACCGTCTTCGCGAGCAAGCCCGCTCCCACAGGTTCTCAGCGTCTAAACGGGCTGCAATTTCTGCTCGAAAACCGCTACCCCATTCAAATCCCGCAACACCACACTCATCTCCCCGCTCTGCCCTTCGATGTTCACCTCGCCAAAGAACTGAAACCCGGCAAACGGTGAAGCGTTCTGCGTGGGTGGGGCCTTCTGGAACACCACCTCCGGCCCGAAGGTCTTGTCCAGTGGGTTGGGCCCGAAACTCCCGGCATTCAGCGGCCCGGCGACAAATTCCCAGAATGGTTCAAAATCCTGAAACGCCGCGCGCTCCGGGTGGTAGTGATGCGCCGCGCAGTAATGCACGTCCGCCGTGAGAAACACGAAATTGCGCACCTGCTGCGCGCGCAGAAAACCGAGCAACTCGGCGACTTCCAGCTCACGTCCCTGCGCCGGGCCCGGATCACCGTTGGCCACGGCCTCCCAGCGTGCGACGCCCGGGCTGACTTCACCGTCGGGCACACCGAGGCCGATCGGCATGTCGGCGGCGATCACCTTCCACTGCGCCTTGGAGTGCTTCAAGCCACGCTTGAGCCAATCCAGTTGCTCGCGCCCCAAAAACGGTTTCGCCGCGCCGAGGTTGTCGTCGTTGGCCCCGCGATAACTGCGCATGTCGAGCACGAACACATCGAGCATCGGCCCGTAGCTGAGCTTGCGATAAATTCGCCCGCCGCCGTCGGCCGCCTGCAAACGCATCGGCGAATATTCCAGCCAGGCCTTGCGCGCGCGGCCGACCAAGGTGTGGATATCTTTTTCCTGATAACGCTCGTCGAGCTGCTTGCCCGGCGACCAGTTGTTGACCACTTCGTGGTCGTCCCACTGCCAGATCTGCGGGACTTCGGCGTTGAAACGGCGGATGTTTTCGTCCATCAGGTTGTAGCGGTAGTTGCCGCGATAGTCATCCAGGGTCTGCGCGACTTTGCTCTTGGCCTCGGTGGTGAGGTTGCGCCAGATACGTCCACCTTCGGTGGTCAGTTGCGCCGGCACCGGGCCGTCGGCGTAGATGGTGTCGCCGCTGTGGATAAAGAAGTCCGGCAGGCGCAGGCGCATGGATTCGTAGATGCGCATGCCGCCGATGTCCGGGTTGATGCCGAAGCCCTGGCCGACGGTGTCGCCACTCCAGACGAAACGGATATTGCGCCGCGCCTTCGGAGCGCTGCGCAAATGGCCGAGCCACGGCTCGCTGGCGACGCCGGATTGTGCGTCCTTGAAATACACCCGGTAGAAAATCGCCTGATCAGCGGGCAGCCCGGTGAGTTCGACGCGGGCGGTGAAGTCGGTGCGCGCATCGGCCAGTGCCGAGACTACTCGGCGCGGGTGGCGAAACTGGCTACGGGTGTCCCACTCGACCACCATCCGCGCCGGACGGTCGCTGCGGCTCCAGATCATCGCGCGGTCGCCTTGCAAGACGCCGGACTGCACGCCTTCGGTGAGTTGCGGCCGATCCTTTACCGACGCGATCACCGCCGGCGCCAGCCCCGGCATCAGCAGCCCGGCACCGACAACCTGCATGACCCGTCGACGCCCCGGATTGAAATCGCTCATGCGTGTTCTCCCTGAAAAAAGGAAAACTTAAGCACGGCTATATGAACTCGCCATGACACCACTAACCATTGTGGGAGCGAGCCTGCTCGCGAAAGCGGTGTACCAGTCAACATACATGTCGCTGGCAGATTGCATTCGCGAGCAGGCTCGCTCCCACAGGGGATCTGCGTTGCCCGTCAGGCCTTCGCCGGTTCCAGCGCCAACTCAACAGCTTCCGGACGCTTGACCGTCGCATAGACAACGGCCGTTAACAGACTCCCCGCGACAATCGCCAGCAGATACAGCAACGCATGATTGATCGCATTCGGGATCGCCAGCACAAACAAGCCACCGTGCGGTGCCATCAGTTTGCAGCCGAAGTACATCGACAACGCGCCGGTCAACGCACCGCCGGCGATGCTCGCCGGAATCACTCGCAGCGGGTCTTTCGCGGCAAACGGAATCGCCCCTTCGGAGATGAAGCACAGCCCCAGCGCCAGCGCCGCTTTACCGGCCTCGCGCTCGGTCTGGGCAAACTTGCGGCGAGCAATGAAAGTGGCAATGCCCAGCCCAATTGGCGGCACCATGCCGGCAGCCATGGTCGCGGCCATCGGCGCATAACTCTGCGAAGCCAGCAGCCCCACCGAGAAGGCATACGCGGCTTTGTTGATCGGGCCGCCGAGGTCGACGCACATCATGCCGCCGAGCAACACGCCGAGCAGAATCGCGTTGGTGGTGCCCATGCTGTCGAGAAAATGCGTCAGCGCCGCGAGCATCCCGGCAACCGGTTTACCGACCACGTAGATCATCACCAGCCCGGTGAACAGGCTGGCGAACAACGGGATGATCAGAATCGGTTTCAGCGCTTCAAGACTCTGCGGCAAGGCAACATAGCGACTGATGGCCTTGGCCGCATAACCGGCGATAAACCCGGCGACGATCCCGCCGATAAACCCTGCCCCCAGCGTGCTGGCGAGCAAGCCACCAATCATCCCCGGCGCCAGGCCCGGGCGGTCGGCGATCGAGTAAGCGATGTAACCGGCGAGCAGCGGCACCATCAGCTTGAACGCGGTTTCGCCGCCGATCTGCATCAGCGCTGCCGCCAGCGTGCCCTCTTCCTTGAACGCGGTGATGCCGAAGACAAACGACAAGGCGATCATCAGACCCCCGGCCACCACCATCGGCAGCATGAACGAAACACCGGTCAGCAGGTGTTTGTAAACGCCGGTTTTCTCTTGCTTGGCCGGCGCCTTGCCGTCGCTCGCAGCGCTCTCCACCTGAGCTTCGGCGAGGGCTTTTTTCAGCGTCGCTTCGGATTGCTTGAGGGCAATGCCGGTGCCGCAACGGTAGATTTTCTTGCCGGCGAAACGCTCGGTGGCGACTTCGATGTCGGCCGCCAGCAACACCACGTCAGCCTCGGCAATCGCCGTTGCGCTGAGCGGGGTTTTCGCGCCGACCGAGCCTTGGGTTTCGACGTGCAGTTCATAGCCCAGACGCTTGGCCGTCTGCTGCAACGCCTCGGCCGCCATGAAGGTGTGGGCAACACCCGTCGGGCACGCAGTGATGGCGACGAGGCGTGGCGCACGTGGCGCAGCGGCAACCGGGACGGCTTCGCTGGCGAGGTAAACTTCGGCCTCTTGCGCACCACGGCGCAGCACCGCTTCGACATCCTGCAGCGCTTGCGCCGGGGCGATGCGGAACACGCGCTTGCCGACGAAACGGCGCATGTCGACATCACCGGTGGCGACCAGCAACACCCACTCCGCCGCCTCAATGGTGGCGGCCGACAATTCACGTTCCGGGTGCGCGGCATCGACCACTTCAACGCTGGTGCTCCAGCCCTGACGCTGGGCCGCCGCGTCCAGCAGACGGGCGCACAGCACACTGGTGACCATGCCGTTCGGGCAGGCCGTGACAATGGCTAATTTCATGACAAACCCTCTTATTGTTCTGTCAGGGGACGCACGCGTACGCCCTGTTCGAGCTGCGCCAGTTGCGCCGCATCGTTGATGCCGAAACCGATCTGCGTCACCGCCATCGCGGCAATCGCCGTGGCCGTGCGCAGGGTCTGCTCGGGCGTATCGGCACTGAGCAGACCGTGGAGCATGCCGGCCAGCAACGAGTCACCGGCCCCTACCGTGCTGGCAACAGTCACCTTCGGCGGCGTGGCATGCAGCGCCGAGCCGACGCTGAACCAGTTCACACCGTCGGCGCCATGGGAGATCACCACGTGCTCGATACCCTTGGCGTGCAGGCACGCCGCAGCCTGAGCTTCGGCGGCGTGCGAAACCACATCGCAATCGAGCGCATCGGCGAGTTCTTCAGTATTCGGCTTGATCAGCCACGGACGCCCTTCAATGGCCGCGCGCAAAGCTTCGCCACTGCTGTCGAGGGCGACTTTCAGGCCGAGACCGTTCAGGCGTTCGATCAACTCACGCAACCACTGCGCGCTGACGCCACGCGGCAGACTGCCGGCGACCACCACCGCGTCATGCCCCGGAGCGATCTGCAGCAGACGCTCAAGCAACGCCTGCTGCGCCGTCGCGTCGACCACCGGCCCCGGGCCGTTGATGTCGGTGATGCGCCCGTCGTGCTCGGCGACCTTGATGTTGCTGCGCGTCTCCCCCGGCACGCGAATGAACGCATCGACAAAGCCGCGCTTGGCGAACAAAGTCTCGAAGGCTTGCAGATTGTCTTCGCCGAGAAAGCCGCTGACCGTCAGTTGATGCCCGAGGTCTGCGAGTACCTGGGCGACGTTCACGCCTTTGCCGGCGGCGTGGGTGTGCATCTCGTCGCTGCGGTTGACCTGACCGGCCTCCAGGCGTGGCAGCTCGACCGTGAGGTCCAGCGCCGGGTTGAGGGTCAGGGTGAGAATCTTGGCCATTACAGGGCCTCCACTAATGCACGCACTTCGTTCGCGCTGCCCACGGTGAGGGCTTGTTGAGCAAGGGTTTGCGCCTGGGTCAGGCTGAGTTCGCGGATGCGCGCCTTGACCTCGGCGATGCTGCGACCGGACACGCTCAGCTCATCGACACCGAGGCCGACCAGCACCGGCACCGCCAGCGGATCCGCCGCCAGCTCGCCGCACACGCCGACCCATTTGCCATGGGTATGTGCGGCGCGCACGGTGATGTCGATCAGTTGCAGCACCGCCGGGTGCAGGCCGTCAGCCTGGGCCGAGAGTGTCGGGTGACCACGGTCGATGGCCAGGGTGTATTGCGTCAGGTCGTTGGTACCGACGCTGAAGAAGTCGACTTCCTTGGCCAATACCGGCGCCAGCAAGGCCGCTGACGGTACTTCGATCATGATCCCCAGTTGCAGATCAGCGACCGGGATTTCCAGGCGCAAGCGCTCGGTCATGTCGCGGGCCTGACGCCATTCTTCGACGCTGCCGACCATCGGGAACATGATCCGCAGCGGACGGTTGTCCGCCGAACGCAGCAAGGCGCGCAATTGCGCTTCCATGACCTGCGGACGCTGCAAGGTCAGGCGAATGCCGCGCACGCCGAGGAACGGGTTTTCCTCCTTGGCGATCGGCCAATACGGCAGCGGTTTGTCACCGCCGACATCAAGGGTGCGCACCACCAGCGGCCGCCCGGCGAGGCCGTCGAGAACGCGACGGTATTCGGCCTCTTGAGTGGCTTCGTCTGGCGCTTGCGGGTGAGCCATGAAAATCAGTCCGGTGCGTAGCAGGCCGATGCCCTCGGCACCCTGCTCGACCGCAGCACTGACCCCGGCGCTTTCACCGATGTTGGCGAACACTTCCACGGCGTGACCGTCAGTGGTGTGCGCCGGTTGATGGCGTTGTTCGGCGGCAGCCTTGAGACGCTGCTCGCGGGTGTCGCGTTCTTCGGCGGCGCGTTGCAGGGTCGCGGCATCGGCGTCGACGTGCAGGCGACCGCGCTGGCCGTCGAGCAGCAACGGCGTGCCCGGTTCCAGCAGCAACACCGCAGCGCCAGCTCCGACCAGCGCAGGAATCCCGAGAGCACGGGCGACGATTGCACTGTGCGCGGTGGCGCCGCCGCGCGCGGTGAGAATCCCTGCAACTCGGGCCGGATCGAGCCGCGCCACGTCGGATGGGCCGACTTCATCCATCACCAGAATGTACGGCTGCTCGGGCTCGTTCGGCGTTTGTACGCCGCAAAGTTGCGCCAGCACCCGGCGCCCGATGTCACGCAGGTCCGCCGCCCGCTCGGCGAGCAACGCGTCCTGCAGCGATTCCTGTTGTTTGGCCGCTGCTTCAATCACCGCCATCCACGCCGCTTCGGCGCTCTCGCCTTGCTTGAGACGGGTGTCGACTTCATCGGTCAGTTCCGGGTCGTCGAGCATTTCCTGGTGGGTGATAAAGATCTCGCGAATGGCCTTGACCTTGCTGCGTTCGATCAGGCCCTGAATGTCACTGCGCACATCGCTCAGCGCTTGCTTGAGACGTTCGCGCTCGATGGCGGCAGACTCGCCGCGCAACGGGTAATCGATAGCCTGCTGCACCTGAATGTGCGCAGGCCCAATGGCGATGCCCGGTGCCGCCGGGATCGCCTGCAACTGCGCGCCGGACGCCGGGGCGATCAGCACTTCGGCGATATCGGCGATGGCTTCGCGTTGCTGGCTCACGGCCGGCAGCGGTTCGACTTCTTCACCAAGGCCTTCTTCGATAGCGGCCAGCAGCGCCGGAAGGGCATCGGCGGCGATGCTCGGTTCAGCGATCAACTCCAGCACCTGACCACGACGGGCGCCGAGGCTCAGCAATTTGCTCAGGCTTTTTACCGACACGGCACTGTCCGCGCTGTCGACGATGCGCACACGGATTTCACCGTCGAAACTCTTCGCCAGTTGCGCAAGGATCTTCGCCGGACGTGCATGCAAACCGTGGGCGTTGGCCAGGGCAATACGTGCGCTCGGCCAATCGGCGGGCAGTTCGCCGCCGAGCACTTCAAGGACTTTGCGGCTGCTGGTGGCGCGGCCCAATTCATGGCCGCGCCCTTCGATGAGCAGCGCACACAGGCGTTCGAGCAGCGCCTGATGCGCCTCACCCAGACTGGCCAGACAGAACAGACCGCTGAGCGGCTGGCCGAGGTAACGCATCGGTTTGTCCGGGGTGACGAACGCCAGGCCCGGACGTTTCACGGTCTGCTCGCTGTGCAGCCACCACAGGCCATCGCCCAGTGGCAGCGCTTCGACTTGTTGCAACACGCCGGCAAAACCATTGCTCACACAATCGGCCTGACGCAACAGACGCGCGCCACGCCAGCCCAGTTCTTCGAAATCGTCAGCCGACACGCCGAGGCCGATCATCTGCGCATCCAGCGCCAGTTCCTGTGGCGCGCCTTGCAGCAGTTTCAGCAGCGCCTCGGGAGAACTGGCGCGACGCAGGGCCTGACCCAGATCGGTCTCGCCGAGGGCGCGGGTCAGCAGTTGCAGCAGACGCAGGTGTTCGTCGGATTTGGCGGCGATGCCGATCGCCAGATAAACGATCTGGCCGTCGCCCCAGTCCACGCCCTCGGGAAACTGCATCAGCCGCACGCCGGTGGCGAATACCTGATCGCGGGTCTCCGGGGTGCCGTGGGGGATGGCGATACCCTGGCCGAGAAAGGTCGAGCCCTGGGCTTCCCGGGCCTGCAATCCAGCGAGGTAGCCATCGGCGACCAGGCCATCGGCCACCAGATGATGGGCAAGCAATTGCAGGGCGGCGGGTTTATCCACAGCCGATTGGCCCATGGATATCTGCTCTATAGTGAGCTCGAGCATGCGATCTCCTTTTTGGCACATGGATGCGCCAGGATATTGTTTTGAATGGTCACAGCTTAGGCGCTGGTCAGCCTGCTTTTCAGCGGCAGTTTTGGCGGTTTCACGGCAGAACCGGCCAAAGGCGTCTAAAACGTAGAAAATACGCCTGCTGAAACGTTTAATCTAGATTGATCGGCACGTTACTCGATAATGTCTCATCCTTGAAGTCCAACTTGTCGGATGCGCTGCGACAATAGTCGTCTGCCCGAATCGGGTAGGATTGGCGAAAATGTGGCGGCAAGCTCGAAAAAACAAGGAAATCCCGGGTTGAAACTCAGTGATATCGCGCGGTTGGCCGGAGTGTCCGTGACCACCGCCAGCTACGTCATCAACGGCAAGGCCGAACAGCAACGCATC
>Ga0105250_10000793_pt1 | contig 19040 bp, 13 predicted proteins | sample KBSS54metaG_FD_80425 | JGI IMG/M metagenome (GOLD analysis project Ga0105250, IMG submission 80425) | Switchgrass rhizosphere microbial communities from Kellogg Biological Station, Michigan, USA - KBS S5-4 metaG | ecosystem: Host-associated > Plants > Roots > Rhizosphere > Soil | place...
GATTCGTATATTTCGCTACCTTCGTGAAGAACAATCAGTCGTTCTATGAAATTACGTAACTCGCGGATGTTACCTGGCCAAGAATATGCATGTAATCGCTCAGTTGCCTTTTGATGAACGAAAGGGGTTGGTTTGTTATATTTGAACGAAAATTCTCTGAAGAAATGATGAGCTAAGTAAGAAATGTCATCCGTTCGTTCCCGAAGCGGCGGAATACAGGCAGTAAATACGTTGAGCCGATAAAATAAATCAGACCGGAACGTTCCGTTTAATACCATATCTTCTAATATACGATTCGTTGCGGCAATAATTCTGACGTTAATTTTTTTCGGTGTTTGTCCTCCGATTCGATAAATCTCTTTTTCTTGTAAAGCTCTCAGTAGTTTCACTTGCATATCAAGTGGGAGTTCGCCTACCTCATCTAGAAATAAAGTACCGCCGTCTGCTAATTCTATTTTTCCAGGTTTGCCCCCTTTAGCAGCTCCGGTATATGCTCCTGATTCATAACCAAATAACTCGCTCTCAAACAAAGCATTAGGAATGGCACCGCAATTAATCGGAATAAATGTTTTCTTACTTCTCAAACTTGCCTCGTGGATCGCTTGTGCAAAAATCTCTTTTCCAACACCGCTTTCCCCAGTAATTAAAATCGTCGCATCTGTCTTCGCTACCTTTTTCATGTCGTGAATGATATGCTGGATTGCCAAGTTATTTCCTTTTATATTACTGAAGGGATCGTCTCGATTATTTTGAATCATTTGTTGTTTGAGTTGCTGGAGTTCTTCAGATGTAGAGGATAACTTTTCGTTTAATTTAATCGTCGCAGTAATATCTTTTTCTACGGACATCGAGCCAATCAGTTCGTTATTTTCATCATAAATGGGAGTTGTACTAATCAATACATGCTTATCTGGCCGCGGGAAGTGATAAATATCTCGAACCGGTTGCTCTGTTTTCAAAACTTTTAAATTCATAATATCTTCTTTTAAGAAAAACTCTTGAACATTCCTTCCGATAATCTCTTCTTTCTTAATATCATACATTTTTTCCGCCGCTTCATTCCAATACAGCATCACACCTTGCGTATTTACGATAGAAATCGCTTCTTCTACATAAGAGAGTAATGTATGTAAAGTAGGCCCCGCAAAAAAATCAAATTGTTTCATAGAATCCCCCTTTAAGTCGTACACAAAAGTAGACACTTGTAGACAGTTTTGTCGCTAAAAGGATACAACTTTTGAAAAGAAATGTAAATAAAATGACTGAATATTCGTTTTTTTACGTTGGCATAATACTTGCTAATAAAAAAGCAAGACACTTTTAAAATACAAACACGGAGGAGATAGAAATGAAGATTAGCAAAATATATACAACAATTGACGCACACGTAGCGGGGGAACCATTACGTATTATTACAGGCGGAGTGCCAGAGATAAAAGGAAAAACGCAATTAGAAAGAAGAGCTTATTGTATGGAGCACTTGGACCATCTTCGCGAAGTTTTGATATATGAACCAAGAGGGCATCATGGAATGTATGGTTGTATCATTACACCGCCGGCAAGTCCTCATGCTGATTTTGGGGTATTGTTTATGCATAATGAAGGCTGGAGTACAATGTGCGGCCATGGAATTGTCGCTGTCGTCACAGTAGGAATTGAAACGGGTATGTTCGAAGTGACAGGCGAAAAGCAAAAGTTTATTATTGATAGCCCTGCAGGAGAGGTTATTGCGTACGCAACATATAGTGGAAACCAAGTAGAATCCGTGTCATTTGAAAATGTTCCTTCTTTTGTTTACAAGAAAGATATTCCGATAAAAATTGATGGCTATGAATTTCAAGTAGATATTGCTTTTGGAGGGGCTTTTTATGCCGTTGTCGACAGTAAAGAACTTGATTTGAAAGTGAATTTTAAAGATTTATCAGCTATTCAAACGTGGGGTGGGAAAATTAAACACTACATTGAAAGCCAAATGGATGTAACACACCCTCTTGAAGAAGATTTAAAAGGAATATACGGCGTTATCTTTTCAGATGAGCCAAATGGAAAAGATGCAACGTTACGAAATGTGACCATTTTTGCTGATGGGCAAGTAGACCGTTCTCCTTGTGGAACTGGTACTTCCGCAAGACTTGCCACTCTTTTTGAAAAGAGTGCCTTGCAGAAGGAAGAAAGTTTCATCCATGAATGTATCACTGACGGACAATTTATCGGTGAAGTATTGTCCGTGACAAAAGTAGATGAATATGAGGCAATTGTTCCAAAAGTTACTGGGCAGGCATTTATTACAGGATTCCATCAATTTGTAATGGATCCGAGAGATCCGTTACAGCAGGGGTTTTTGTTGGGGTGATGTTTTCTACGTAGAAAGTATTTCTTTTCGTTAGTGTGGATTCTTTTCTTCTATAAAGAGGTTATCTGTTGAGGTAACAATAAAGTTCAGTCAGTCGAATATGTTAGAGAAAGACTTCTTATCTGAAAAATCCCTTGTTTATCAAGGGATTTTTCAGGGTGAATCTTTGTTTTAAAATAGACATTTATGATACTTATGAGTGCCTTGAACCAGAGTTGCGAGCAGCTAGCGTATTTTCATCATCCAATTCGGCTTCAATGTGAGAAGTTTTCGAAGACTCAGCCATACGCCAATAAGTGATGAAGCTTATCGCAATACAACCAGCTACATAGAAGTAGAAGAGCGACTCGTGTCCAATGCTCTTCAGCCATAACGCAATGAACTCCGCTGTCCCGCCGAACACTGCAACAGTGATTGCGTAGGGGAATCCCACGCCAAGGGCGCGGATTTCAGTTGGGAAGAGCTCGGCTTTCACGATCGCATTGATGGAAGTATAACCGGTGACAATAATGAGACCTACCATCATAAGTAAGAAAGCAACGATAGGGTATTTCGTTTGCTCCATGATTAGGAACAGTGGCACTGTCAGTAAAGTTCCGAGGATGCCGAAACCAATCAATAGCGGACGTCGTCCAATCCGATCGGATAACATACCAGCGAGCGGTTGAAGTACGACGAATACCAATAGGGCGGTAAAGTTAATCCAGCTGACAACTTCCTTAGGAAGGCCTACAGTATTCACCATGAACTTCTGTAAATACGTCGTGTAAGTATAGAAGGCAACAGTTCCACCGAGCGTTAGTCCGACCACTGTCAGCACTGCCTTAGGGTGTTTCATTAGAGCCCGAATGGTTCCAGCGTTCTCCCGGCTTTCAGAACCCATTTTTGAGAATTGCTCCGATTCATCCATCGTGCGACGCAGCCACAATACAGCTACTGCTCCCATTGCCCCGATAATGAAAGGAATACGCCAGCCCCAAGATTTCATATCCGGTTCGCTGAGTATTTGCTGAAGGACGATCTGAACGCCTAGTGCTACCAGCTGTCCAGCAACGAGTGTTACATACTGGAAGCTTGAGTAGAAACCGCGGCGGCCGCTGCTGGCCATCTCGGACAGGTATGTAGCCGAAGTTCCATATTCTCCACCTAATGACAACCCTTGAAGCAGACGTGCGAGAACTAGAATAATAGGGGCCATGATACCAATGGTGCTATAACTTGGGGTACAGGCAATAATTAAAGAACCACTAGCCATAACAGTGATAGAAAGCGTCAATGCAGCACGGCGTCCGTGACGATCCGCATAACGACCCATCAACAAACTTCCGAGCGGGCGCATCAAGAAGCCAACGGCAAAGATTGCTGCTGTGTTGAGCAGTTGACTGGTCGAATCTCCCTTAGGGAAGAACTCTGCTGAGAAATACACGGCGAAAGCAGAATAGACGTACCAGTCGTACCATTCAATCAGATTTCCAACTGAACCTTTAAAGATGTTACCTGTAATGCGTCGCGTATTTGCGCGCTGGGTGGATTGAGACATTATAAAAACCCTCCTTTGAACAAATTTCTTTTCCTGCACTTGAAAACTATTGTGTATGTGTACGCTCTAGTTTCGTGCTAGCGTTGGTCTTTGCTAATCTATCGACCTCCTTATTTGATTGAAATGATTTGGAAAGCATTATTACGGAATAAAAAATGAAAGCGTATAAATATAAATAAATTATATCCTTTTGTTCAAAAAGTCTCAATATAATGAAAATTAACTCTATTTTTAGTTAAGTAAAGTGTTTGGAATTAATCCTGTAGAGCTTAATCTCCAGAACTTATAGAAAAAGACATCGTCTCAACGTATGCTGGTGTCAGAGTTACGGCTATTCTATTGCATGGAAACATGGTAGATCTAGTGGTGGATCGAGTGAGTCTCTCGGTGGTTATCTTTTGAGGGGGGCTTTTTTGTTTGGAGTGTGTTGAGTGATTACTATTCTATATTGAATTGCTGATATATTTGAAGAGTAATATAAAAGATGAGATATACGACGTAGATAGTGCCACATTGTAAGGTATAATTCAGTTATAATAACTCTTTTGTTTTATAATCTTATAAATGGTGGTGCTAGAAATGGATTACAATTTTGAGATTTTATCGCTTTTAGATAATTCCATTGAGTTTGAGAAGTTGCATAGTAAGTTTAATCGTTTTAATCCTTTTAAAATATTAAAGGTAGATAAGTTTGAGATTAGGCATTCTAACATGATTTCTTGGTTACTTGATCCAAAGGGAAATCATCATTTAAGTTCGTTCTTTGTAAATAAGTTGCTTTCTAAAACGTTTGTAAAAATAGAAAATGAAGATTTAATTAGTAAGTATAATTTCATTAAATTACATAAGCAATCCCTTGAAGATTTGGAAGTTTTTCGCGAAGTACAGACGAGTAAAAATAAGCGAATTGATATTTTAGCAATATCAGAGTCGCAAAAGATTGTGATTCTGATTGAAAATAAATATAAGTCATCGGAATCAGATGGACAATTACAGAATTACTTAGATTTTGTTAATGATAAATATGAAGGATATACTATTATTCCAATATTTTTAAGTTTAGATGGTAGCACTCCAAGTCATAAGGAATATTTTATTTTAGATTATGGAGATATATTAAATATATTGAAAGGCCAACTAGAAATTAACAGCGAGTATACGTCTAGTACGATTAAAGATTTTCTTTCCTATTATATTGATATATTAGAAGGCGAACTCGTTCGCGATGAGGAAGATATTGAACTAGCGCTAACTATATATAAAAATCATAAAGATGCCGTTGATTTTCTATGCCTAAGCGGTGATGGAAAAGTAGCTGGGAAGTTTGCAAATAATAATTTGTTAGATATGGTGAAAGGCTTAAGTGTGGAAGAGAAAGAGGACCTTCGTAAAATTTATATGAATTACGCTGAAACTCTCACCTTTATACGTGAGGCAGGAAATAGTGTAATGAGAGAGTCCTTTTTACAATTTGTAGATCAAAATCAAATTCCGAATGACTGCTATCACGAACATATTCGAATTCCTTCTTTTATTTTCCCAGAATGGAAACAACTTGATGATGTTGTCGGCGTCCCAACTCATGAGTGGTGGCTAAATAACGCTCTCATTACTTGGTTTGAAAGAAAAGCAGATGGGCGCATGAAACTTATTATTGAAGTTGGGCCGTTAGAATACAAACAGAGATTAAAGTTATTATGTAAGTTAGAAGAAAACGGAATCAATATTAAAGGAAGATCTAAAGAATCTGGATCAATGTACACAAGAATTTATGCAGGATATGAAAAGATAAGTGATTGGGCAGATCAAGATGAAATTCTTCGTGTAATGAATGAAATGTATAATGACAGTAGCTTCAATGAAGTCATCGCAGCGGTATCGGAAACGATACAGGGTATCATATATGAACAGGAGAATGAGGAAGATCCTGTCTCAGAAAATGCAGGATTGAAAAGTAATCAGACAGAAAAGGATACTTTAGCGAATGCATTTCAATTATTCGTTCATCAACAAGGCTTTCAAGGAGACTTTTATAATATCCATCATAGACTTCCATCATTCATTATGCCAGAGTTCCGTTTACTCGAAGAACAATTTGGTGTACCAAAATGGAATTGGTGGTTCAATAATTGTGTCGTTATGTGGTTTGAACGTTTAAAAGATAACAGATTGAAATTCACAATAGAAATTGGCCCGCTTGAATTTCATAAAAGAATAGCCTTACTAACAAGGCTCGAAGATAGAGGGATAAAAATAAGTGCAAGGGCTAAAAAGCCGGAAGCGGCTTATACACGGATTTATACGAGCACGTTTAATATTTCCGATTGGTCAAATGACGAAGAAGTAGTGGGTGTGATGAATGAGTTGTTTGGTCAAGAGGAATGTCAGGGTGTTATAAGTTTATTAACTGAGATAGCGGGGAGTAAGGTGCTTGGGTGAGGTTGTGAGAAAAAGGATGGAAGTTGTAAAGTAACCTTCTATAAAATGGGTGAGAGGGAGAATACCATTGAAAATCTTAACATGGAACATTAGACAAGGCGGCTCTGAGAAACGCATACCTCAAATTGCGGAGCAGCTTCAGAAACATGCACCTGACGTTTTGGTTGTAACGGAGTATTGGGAAGGAAAAAAAGGTGACAGACTGCAGGAGCTATTGAGAGATGCTGGATATGTGTATATGAAGACAAGCGGTGGGCAATTCAAGAAAAACAGCATCCTTGTTGCATCTTTACACCAATTTGAAGTCGTACCTTCTTTTTATAAAAGAGAAATGAACAAAGAACGCTGGTTGGAAATTAAACTCGTTAAACAGGGTCTGCATGTCGTTGCCGTTCACATTCCTACGAACAACCATAACCCGCAAGAGAAACTGGACTTTTGGAAGGAAGTCAACGTATTTGCCAGGGAGCACAGTAATACGAAATCTATTATTATCGGAGACTTTAACACCGGCTTGCCGGAAGATGCGCAAGGTGCTCCGTTTTATAGTGCCGAGTATATGAAAGAACTGATTGATCTTGGCTGGAGGGATGTGTGGCGACATACGCATGGATCGTTTGCCGGATATTCATGGTATAGCACGAAGGGAAATGGTTTCCGTATCGATCACGCTTTTGTGTCTCCTTCTTTAAAGGATGCAATTTTGGAAGGGTATTTTTCGCATCGGGAGCGGTTGCTTGGATACTCAGATCATTCGGTGTTGGTAGTAGAGTTTCTGCTTGAGGATAACAAATAAAAAATTTCAGAAAGATGATAAAATAGGAGTAACCGTTTTATATACAACAGGCTTATTCTATAATCATTTGAAGTAAAAAACAATATTCTATTGATACACAACAATACGTAGAAAATAAAGTGACAAAGTTAATTGAAAATGATACGAGCGTCTGAGTATTATAGATTACAAGTCGGATTGCTAAAGTCATTTAAATATTACGTAATAAATTAGAAGAATCTGTGAGCAGAGAAGTGTTACAAAATATAGGGATTTATTTCTTGTTTGATATCTCTGATGAAAAGATAAATAAGCGCGTACCTTAGTTGATTTAAAGCGTGAAAATTTAAAAGTCTTTCTTGAAAAGAGAACAGTTTCGTTCTCTTTTTCTAATTTTTATAGTGGTTTCTACGGTACGGTAGAAATAAGTACCTATGAATAGAAAGAAGGAAATATATGAGTAAACTAAGTAATTGTCTTTGCATGATTGAACTTCTTCATGCAAGAGGAAAAATGAAGATTAGTGAGTTGGCTGAGGTATTAGAAGTAAAAGAGCACATGATTCGTATTTATCGTGATGATATAGAAATGGCTGGTATCTTCATTTATTATCGAACGGTATTGGCCAGTCCAATCATATCCTGCTACGTTCCCGAATTTTGTATATCTTATACCAACATCTTCTAGATACTTTACTCCATATAGCTCTTTGTATGGAATTTTCACAGTGTCATCCCAAAGTAATTCATTAAGATTAATAATAAAGGAATATAGGTTTTCATTTGCAATTCCCCCAAAATGCCCTTTATAAAAATCAATAACATCCTTTTGGGTGAAATATTCAAACTTCCTTTTTTGATAAACAAAGGGCTCATTAGTAATGTATTTAAAATTATTCGCATTAACTAAATCTATGTAATTAGGTAATTCTTTTAACGGCATGTAACACTTAGATTTTTCATTCCACGCCTCAACAAAAACTTCAACACCGTTAGTGACTGCAACAGTGTTAGCATATAGAAGTTCTTCATAGTTATATACTTGATCAAATACGTCATCTATCAACGGAGTATTTTGTGATTTACATTCGACTATTAAAATAGGAACACGATTGTTATGTTCTAAGGTGTAGACTATAATGTCTGCCCGCCCTTTTGCTTTTGGAACAAAATACGACATTGGTACTTCTAACTCAATCATATCTTTTGGTGCATCTTTTTCTAAAATTAGATATTGGACAAACTTTTGCCTAACTATCTCTTCTGGTGTTTGTAGAATAAGCTTCTTTCTTATCGGATCAAAAAATACTTTTTCCGATTATTTTTAAATATTTTTCTTGGAGCATACTTATCAATGTTCAGCATGAAGGTCCTCCTCCTATAGATAATAAATACAAATTATGAATTAATTTCACCATATAAGTAAAAATTCCCAGGATATAAGAGTGTAGGTATTGTTAGTACCTTTGAGTAAATAACTTGTTTAAATGATTAATATTAGGGAGTAATGTATTGGAAAGTCGATATATTTATTGGGATGATATCATTTTATCCGAATGATGTTTTCTTTTATGATAGTTTGATAAAATAACAGTAATTGTAATTAATTGTCGCTACGGGGGATAAAAATGCTAGATAAAATAATCATTGAAATTGCCAAAATTAGACTGCGAATTGCTGATATCGTTGATAGTGACTTTAGTTGGAGTACGAAGATAGGTGAAAAAGAGATATATGCTGAAAGAGAATACTTACCTGAAAAAGGATCGGAGAAGTTTTCACACTTTAGTGTGAATTATGAAGCTCTTCAACAAGCTTGTCAAAAATTCATAAATGTCCGAGTAATAAACATTACGGATTTTGTGCAGGAAGAGGAGCGTAATGCTTTTCTTATATCATTATTTGCAGAATTACCTTTTGTAAATGTAACAACGATTAATAATTCGAAAGCTATTATATTCAAAGAATTTCAAACAGATGATCTACCATGTGAGCAATGTCATAAAGTGATCACATTTTTAAAAGAAGTAATGGATAATACATATGATCCGAAAAATCTCAGTCACCAAATTGATGGGAACTTATATAGAGTGAAATCTCGTGGACGTCAAGACTTAAGATTGTTAGGTTTTTTAAATGATGATCATGAGATTAATACAATTATATTAAATGAATATATTGAATCAAAAAATAAGGATGCTTTTATTCGCAATTTGATTTTGAAACAGGAATATTTTCAAATTGCCCTATTTGTACTCGAACTTTTAAGTAGTTATTCAAAGGTTGAAAAGAAAGAGGCTTTAGTGAATTTAGGAATGAAGATTGTTCGAAATTCACGAGGGGATAATTTAATGGTTGAATCAGTAGCCAAGGAACGCACTCATAATTTGTTAATGTGGCTTGAGAAGGTAGGATTAATTAACGATAGTTGGGTTCCAGTTGAACAATATTTAGAAGAGAATAGTAAAGAGGACGATATGATGGATAGTAACTTACGTGAAAAGTTTTTAACTGTTATGCATGAATATTTAAAAGCGAGAACAGAAAAATTTGCAGGTCATAAACTTGGTTCAGTTGTTCGAAATGAAATAACAACGGAGATAACTCGTTTATCTTTTATCGATCATAATCAGTACGTTGTTACGGGCTCAGTTGGACAAGGGAATTGGGCCGCTGTGCCATGGCTTGCTATCATGAATAAAGACATTACGACATCGACGCAGCGAGGGTATTATATCGTTTATTTATTTAGCGAAGATATGAAACAATTATATTTAACGCTAGCGCAAGGAGTAACTGAAACTTCTAAAGAGGAAATGGAAGAAATTAAACAAGAAATCCGTCAACATATACATATGTCTACAAAAGTGAAAAAAGATGATGGGATTTTCCTGGGTACAAGTCCAAAAGCAAAAGGCTATGCAAATTCAACAGCGGCATACATTGTATATGATGGTAATCAAATACCAAGTGAAGCAGAATTAGTGGAAGATTTAAAAGAAATGCTTAGCTATTATGAGGGATACATTGCCTTTAGAGAGAAAGGGAATAATCGTGCAATGATTTACGAGCAGCAAAAAGAAATGGATTTGAATGGGAAGGAAATTGTAGATCATGTATCTTCTTATATGAAAAGCAAAGGTTTCTATTACGATAAGCAAGATATTATTAACTTTTTCCTTTCTTTAAAAACGAAGCCTTTTGTTATTTTGTCTGGTATTTCAGGGACAGGAAAAACAAAAATTGTTCAGTGGTTCGCTGAAAGTTTAGGGGCAACTGAGGAAAATGGACAGTTCACGTTGATTCCTGTGCGGCCTGATTGGAGTGATAGTTCGGATTTACTTGGCTATGTGAATATTCAAGGGGAATTTCAAGAAAGACCGTTAATTCAAGTTCTTGAAAAAGCAGCAGAGAATCCGGACAAGCCTTATTTTGTTGTGCTTGATGAGATGAATTTAGCACGTGTAGAGTACTATTTCAGTGATTTTCTAAGTGTTATTGAAAGCCGAAAATGGGAAGGGAGAGAGATTGTTACATCGGCTGTTCTTCCTGAATCGATTGTTGGGAAACGAATTACGATTCCGTCAAATGTGTACGTTATTGGAACTGTCAATATGGATGAAACAACACATCCGTTAAGTAAAAAAGTACTGGATCGTGCGAATACGATTGAATTTAATCAAGTGAAGTTAGATTCCTTTGATTTTTTAATGGATGCAGAAGAAGTGCAGGCAAAGCGTGTTTCTAATAATTCCTTGACAGCCACGTTTCTTCATTTAAAAGAATGTTTTCAGCTCAATAAAGATCTCGTGAAGAAAGTATCTCATATTTTAATTGAAATCAATGAAATTCTTGAACCGATTGGAGCACAAGTGGGGTACCGGATACGTGACGAAATTTGCTTTTACATGGCTTACAATGAAAAAAGTGAACTATTATCGTTTGATGAGGCGTTAGACTATCAGATGTATCAAAAGATCTTACCGCGTATTGCAGGAAGTGATGGACGGACAGAAGAGGCATTAAAGAAATTATATACGCTATGTACAAATCAAGAGTTTGATAACGAAGATGCTATGTCTTATGCGAAGTATCCTCGTTCTGCTAAGAAGCTGTCTCATATGTTAAGGAGGTTCGAGTATGATGGCTTCACCTCTTTCTGGATCTAACGGCGATATAGAACTAGTTAAGATTGAGACAGCAGATTTGTCATTGACTCTCAAAGGGAATCCCTATCATGAAAAATATGAAAGCTTAAAAAAACATCAATCCATTGCTTCAGATGAAATGATGCATTTTCATGTGTCTGGGACAAGTGATTCTGTCATGATATATGATGCTCGGTTACAAAAGCTTAGCGAATTAACCGAGCACCCTCCTATCTTTTTCGAGAATAGAAGTTATCAGCTCGTTATCGTTCCTAAAAATGATCAAGAATTGTCTTTTTACCATGAACATCCATCTCTTCGAAAGGCAATCAGCTCTACTCAAATGGGTTCATTGAAAATATTAATGGGAAATCTTTTATTTCCAAATGAAGTAGGTTATACAACGTTTGAAATTCGTGATAATAAAAAATCGCTACTAACAGTCACATTAGAGATTTTTCCATCAAAGCTTGATTATAAAGATGACTATCGAGCGCTATTGGAAGAAGTAAACGATGAAATTTATAATTTGGCATTTCATTTATTGAAAAGGACTTACTTAGGAGCATCAACAATCTATGCGACTAGTCCATCTAAAAGTGAGTTTTATCGAATTTTAAATGACTCTTTTCATAGATTTATGAAGGCAATTTCTCATATTAAAAGACAGCCGCATCATACGCTTACTACGCGTCATCAGCTCGTACAAGGAGAGAAGATTCGTAGGCTTGATTCTGTTGGAATGAATTACTTACGGAAAAGGCCTCACTTGTTTCAAGGGGTAGAGGCAAATATGGTTCCATCTAAAGGAATCACAGCTTATAAGGAAGTATCCTACGATACATTGGAAAATCGGTTTGTTAAGTGGATGATTCAGAGAGTGGTACATAAAATCGATGGTTTACTTAAATCTTTGGAAAAGGATTCTGGATTTAAGAGTTTACCAATTGATGACGGTCTTATTCAAAACGTAAGAAAAATGAAATCTCGAATGAAAAATGAGTTGAATGATCCATTTTGGAATGGGATCGGAAAACTGGATCGTTCCGTCTTTTCGCTTGTCATTCAAATGGCATCTGGTTATAGGGATGCGTATTGAATTTTTCTAATGTTATCGAGAGGTCTAACACTAAGAGGACAGATTTTCAAAATGTCTGTTAAAGACGTCGCGAGATTATATGAATATTGGACGTATTTAAAGCTGGGGCAAATTTTATCTAAAAAGTACGTAACGGTGAATCAAGATATTATTAAAGTTCGGCAAGATGGATTATATGTGACACTTGATGAAAGTAAAACTGCAAAAAGAACATTTAGGCACCCTGAAACAGATGAAGTGATTGAGCTTTATTTTCAAAAAAGAAATAAAGCATTACCAACTGTCACTCAAAAGCCAGATACAATGCTTGCGATTGAGAAGAAAGGGAAAAACTATCAATATCAATATATTTTTGACGCCAAATACCGAATCGATTTTGCTAAAAGTAGTTCACATTATAAAAGACAGTATGGAACTCCTGGTCCAATGGAAGAAGACATTAACACGATGCACAGGTATCGTGATGCATTAGTAGTAGATCAGGGTGGGCCTTTTGAGCGAGTAGATAGATATTTTAATTATCTTCTTTCTTTTGCTCCTTTTCACTCTGTTCCTCCAGATACGATTTCTCTTCTTCTTGAGTAGCTAAACGATACGCCTTCCCATGCGTGATTCCACCTGCTCGTTCCCACATGTCATTATGTTCCTCGATAGATTGTGAGAAATTCCCTTTTTCCCAGTGGTCTAAAATCTGGCTGTATTTTTCTTTGTCTGTTAACATATCGTTGTTATTTACTAGTTGACGGAGTTTTTTTATATTATCAGGGGACATTGCGATAAAACCGTTTTTCTCGTTAGCCATTACTTTTTGGTGAGTCATTTTGTGCATAGAGTCGATGATAATTCCTTCAGCGTTAGTTACATCATCAATTTCTTCACCTTTCGCGACTTGTTTGTTGTCACTTCCGGGATTTAAAGAAGTCCCGACCATGCTTCCTACAAATACACCAAATAGCATGGTGCCAATTGTGATTATTGAGAATTTTGCCCGTCTCTTCATGTTTTGAATCCCTCCTTGTTAAGAAATCGAACAATATTTGCATTTTATAGTAATCGGCGTATACATTTGATCACTATTTTAGGTATATTACAGTAGTTCTGTATCTTTCTTTTATACTTTTAGTAGATTAGATGAATTATATTGAGAAAAGTAAGCACAAAGTGAGGAATATAAAAGAAAATAACTTAATAAAACAGTGAGGTTTCTCAGTGCTTAATTAACTCTTTTAAACCAAAGTTAAATTCTTTTCTGAGCGCTTGTCCTTTTAAAAGGCGCTACTTGCAACGGCTATAGAGGTAAAGGAAGGTCTATGAATCGAAATTATATAAACCTATCCCCCTTATTTATAAATAAAAAGACCCAGAAATATATTCTGGGTCAGAGTTAATATCAACCACCGTGGTCTCCGTGTGCATATTGAACAAGGTCAGGGGCTTCCTGAATATGGGTAGGAGATTGCACACCAAACGTTAAGGTTAAAACTGTAATAATACCGATTAAACTAGATGTTATTTTCTTCATTTTAATGCCTCCTTATCAAAAGCTTTTTGCCTTGCTTGTGTACTCAAATAAAAGTACTCGCTTGATTTTATATGATTGCCTTCTTCATAGAACTTTTTCGCTAATTGCTCCTGACATTCTTGAATGTACTCATATAGTGTTTCTTTTTCGAAATATGAAATTCCTGCTAAAATAATTTTTTCAAGCTTTTCAGCTGGTATACCTTCATTAAGAGCATTTAAAATCTCAAAATGGTGATGATATTCTTCGTTTCCTAATTCAGTACATATTTTATGCCCTTTGGCAATTAATGACGCTGTTGGATCATATTCTTTTAATTTCAAGTGCTCTTTTGCTTCAACATACATTGCCTTGTAATGGTTAGGTTTCTTTTCGGAGACTTCTGATAAATATCGAATAGCAAGTTCTGATAAGTTTTGACTTGCATATAACAATCCTAGATTATGACGAACCATTAAGATGAACTTCTCTTCCTTAAGTTTTTGGAATATATCCATCGCTTTAACAAGATGTTCTTCTGCTAATACCCATTCTCTTAAGTTTGTACATGCCATTCCATAAAGATTCTCACAAAATCCTATATTTCGTTCGAATTTATTACCTTCTTTTTCAGTTTCTTGTAAGAATATTTCTCTTGCTTTGGCTGTATATTTAATGGATTGAAGGGACTCGTAAATATCATAATAAAATGCACCAAGCTTATAATAAAATTCAGCTCGTTCAACTTCATCTGATACAGTATCAAGTAGAATCTCAGCTTTTTCATAATGTTCCCTAGCAATATTGTAATTCCCAATTGTACTAGCATGAATAGCTTTGAAGAAATGATAATAGTATGTTAAAAGACTATTCTTAGGAATCTCAAAAGCTTCAACTTTATCAAAACTGTCCTTAGAAACTCCCAGATTATCAACGATATATTGATATCGGAAATCTAGAAGTGCATAATAAAGCAGTATGTTTTGATCATGTGTTGTACCATTGATTGTAGAATCAACTTCTTCTTTTAGCTGATGTGCATCTTCAATACGCCTTGCAAGAATTGCTACGTACCAGTTATTCAGTAAATCTAGTATCATCTTGTTATCTTTAACTGAAACATCCATAATACTCCTCCTCATCCTATATTTATCGTGCACTCTCTTTTAATAATAGGATAGCAGAATTTAATGGAAATAGGAGGGGATTTGTAAAATGTTTCAACAAAATACAAAATATTCAAAAAATATAAGGTTAATCAGAGTTTGTTTTTGGTATATAATGTTGAAAAAGTAACCTGATAAATTTTCTCTGAAGTAGAAGCTTCAATTATTTCCTTTATTTTGTTCCTTTGTACTCTGTTCCTCAAGATATGCTTTCTCTTCTTCTGGAGTAGCTAAACGGTACGCCTTCCCATTCGTGCTTCCACCTGCTCGTTCCCACATGTCATTATGCTCCTCAACAGCTTGTGAGAAATCCCCTTTTTCCCAACAGTCTAAGATCTGGCTGTATTTTTCTTTGTCTGCTAACATATCGCTGTCATTTAACAGTTGACGGAGTTTTTTTATATTATCGGGAGGCCTTGCGATAAAATCGATTTTATCGTTAGCCATCACTTTTTGATGAGTCATTTTGTGAAATCCCCTTGTTCAGAAATCGAGCCATGACTTTTATAAAGTAGATCAATATTTGTGTTTTGTAGTAATTGGAGTATACATTCGATTTCTATTTTCAGTACATTACAAGAATTCCTTATATTTTTGGAGAAGATGTGTAATTCGTATCTATTCACTTCAAAAGAATAGGGGATTTTCGTGTAATATAATAATAAAATCAAACCGAAAATATTGGAGGAATTCAAATGCCAACCTACAACAAACTAGTACGTGATCGCATCCCAGAAATAATCGAACATAACGGAAAAACACCGATAACAAGAATACTAGACGAACAAGAATACATAGAAGAAATAGGTAAGAAAATAGGGGAAGAGTTAACAGAGTATTTAGAAGCAGAAAGTAAAGACCATAAGGTTGAAGAACTAGCAGATTTATTAGAACTCATAAACGCACTAGCACAGTATGAAGGTGTAACGCTTGAAGATGTGGAAAAAGTACGGAAACAAAAAGCAGAAAAACACGGTGGTTTTCAGGAGCGAATCTTTTTAGTTATGACAATGAAATCATAAAAATAAGGCCGTCTATTGACAGTCTTGTTCCTGAACAGTCGAGTTTCATTTTTTATCCTTGTTTCTTATTATTTTGATGCTTAATGCAACATATACAACTCCTATTATTCTCATTAGGATGTTACCTATGTCTCCGAGACTATTAACTGTTAAATTCATTAAAAAAGCTCCTAATATACAGAGAAATATACCAAATAACGTTTTCAATACATGTAGCACCTAAATTCTTTATAATATTTTTGGAGATTTTATTAATTACTTTATCAATTGGATATTTTCACCTAATACCCTTCTTATGTTTTAGTTGAACTTCGAGATTATATATCTGCTCTAAACTGCTTTAGAAGTTCCAAGTATTTCACAAGGTGTTATAAAATAGATATATATGACATGCGAGAAAGAGCACGATTTGATAGGGAGGCTTCCAAATGCATATAGATGAAGGGATTAATCTGCAGTTAACGAGCCAGGCTCTTCAGGTAATGAATAACGGGATTGCGGTTACAAGTCATGATGGAACGATTATGTTCAGCAATCCATCATTCTGCAGCATGTTAAACAAAAGAGAAAATGAAATAACGGGTAAGCACATATCGATGATTATTCCTAATCATAAACAGCCAGTAATGAATCAAAATGATGGTTTGCATAAGTACGAGTGTAAGATTGGCAACCAAGTGTTCATCGTGAATGAATCTTATGTGTACCAGGGTGGGAAAGAAGAAGGATCGATTGTCATTTTGGAAAACAAGGAAAAAAGCGTGCAGTCCTTGGAAACGATTATTAGTCGGTATGAAAATGCCTTGAATTTACTGTCGGAGTGTATTCTAGGGGTGAATGAGCAAGGAATCATCAATTTTTTTAGTGGTGCTTATGCGCAATTTTTAGGAATTGATGATCCGAGGGAAGCGATTGGGAAGCATTGTACGGAAGTTGTTGAGAATACGAGGATGCATATTGTCGTGAAGACGGGACAGGTGGAAATTGGGCATATTCAACATATAAATAATCAGAATATTATCGCAACTCGTATACCTATTGTTAAGGACGGTAAGGTTACTGGTGCGATCGGTAAAATTATGTTCCATGATATCCAACAATTTAAAGCTTTGGGGGATCAGATTCGTGCAATGGAATCAAAGTTATCTTACTATCAAACTGAATTACAGCGGCTGCAAGCAGGGAGGTTTTCATTTCAAAGTATTGTAGGAGAGAGTGCGAAAATGGAAGAAGTGAAAACGATGGCTTTGAAGGTTTCGAAAAGTCGGTCTACGGTTTTGATAAGAGGAGAGAGCGGAACGGGGAAGGAGCTTTTTGCCAATGCGGTTCATCATGCGAGTCCGCGTGCTAGGGGTTCATTTATTCGTTTGAATTGTGCTGCGATTCCGAGGGATCTTTTGGAGGCTGAATTGTTCGGATACGAAGAGGGTGCTTTTACAGGAGCGAAAAAAGGAGGTAAGCCTGGGAAGATTGAGTTGTCCCATAAGGGAACGTTGTTTTTAGATGAGATCGGTGATATGTCTTTGGACATGCAGGTGAAGTTGCTTCGTGTGCTGCAAGAGAAAGAGATTGAAAGAATCGGTGGCACAAAAACTCAAAAGATTGATGTCCGCTTTATTGCGGCAACGCATCGGAATCTCCGTGAAATGGTGCAAAGAGGAGAATTTAGAGAGGATTTATATTATAGGCTAAATGTGTTTGCAATTGATATTCCTCCGCTAAGAGAACGAAAGGAAGATATCGTACATTTAACGGAATTTTTAATTCGGAAATTGAATGAGGAGCTTGGTAGTAACGTTCTTTTATTAGATGAGAGAGTAAGGGATATATTCATGGAGCATGATTGGCCAGGGAATATTAGGGAGCTGGAGAATGTGCTGGAAAGAGCGATGAATGTTGTGGAAGGAACGATTATTCAAGTGCATCACCTTCCTGTTTATTTGCGGAAAAAAGATTTGGAAGAAGAGTTATATCATGAAATATTTACAGCGGATCAAGGGGAGAATGAGATGAGCTATTCACTGCAGACGGAAGTGGAATCCGCTGAAAAACGGGTGATTACGAGAGCTTTGGAAAAAACAGCTGGAAATAGAAAAGAGGCAGCTGAGCTTTTTGGAATTCATCGGGCCAGTTTATATCGAAAAATAGAAAGATACGGAATGTGATGAAGGGATGTAAAGGGCAAACAGGCCCTTTTTTTGTTTGGTTTGCAGTAATACATGTTATCGTGTTTTTGCGACACTTTCTTATATATGCGACATGATCGCTATCATTTGTAGCGCAAATGCGACATGTGAAGGTGGACATGTAAGGGAGACTCGGGGCATGTCCCTGAAGGAATAAGGGAATAGGGAATGAGTCGGTTTTTGGCATGTTTCTTGCTATATAAATAAAAAGAATTTTAATAGGAAGGGGATGGAATCTAGTGCTGGAGAATCATAGTTTGCCGCATTTTATTATGCAAAGTATCGAAAAGTCGCCTGATAAGGTGTATTTACAATTTGAAGAACAAAGGGTTACGTATGAGGAGCTCTATCATCGGATTACAAGGGCCGCAGCGGGATTTTGTGAACTCGGTATCCAAAAAGGTGACAAGGTTTGTATTATGCTTCATAACAACCCTGAATATCTGGATGTATGGTTTGCTTTATCTTTTATGGGAGCAATTGCGGTGCCTCTGAATGTGCATTTAAAAGGAGAAGGCCTGCAGTATATTTTATCTCACTCTGATTGTAAGGTAATGATTGTTGATAAGGAATTTGTTCCTCAAATTGCTTCTTGTTTACCGTTTATACAAAGGGAAATTGAGATTGTTGTCCACGGAAATAATGAAAGCGTAATCATTACGGGTGGTGGTAAAGAACGACCGGTAATCAGATTGAAAGATGTATTGCATACAAATCATCACTATCTTCCAAATGAAGCAGTTTCCTCTTCTTCTATTAATAGTATCCTTTACACCTCTGGAACGACAGGATTGCCTAAAGGGGTCATGTTA
>Ga0105250_10000795_pt1 | contig 19012 bp, 13 predicted proteins | sample KBSS54metaG_FD_80425 | JGI IMG/M metagenome (GOLD analysis project Ga0105250, IMG submission 80425) | Switchgrass rhizosphere microbial communities from Kellogg Biological Station, Michigan, USA - KBS S5-4 metaG | ecosystem: Host-associated > Plants > Roots > Rhizosphere > Soil | place...
AGCTCCTTGCCGCTGCCGCTCTCGCCCAGGATGAGCACGGGCACGTCCAGCCGCGCCACGGCGTCGATCTCGCGGGCCAGCCTTTGCATGGGGGCGCTGGCGCCCACCATCTGCGCCGTGGGCGTGCCGCCGCGCAGCTGGCTCAGTTCGCGCTTGTAGTGCTGCACCTCGTCATGCAGCTGGTTCAGCCGCTGCTGCATGCGGTTGAGTGCCTCCACGCCGCTGAAGCTGACCTGGCCCACGGCACCCACCACGGCGCCGCCCTCGTAGACCGGCATGCGGTTGACGATGCGGCTCACGCCAGGCCCCAGTTGCTGCAGGTCGCCGATCTCGGCCCGGCCGCTGCGCACCACGTGGGGCAGGCGCGAGTTGGGGATCACGTCCTCGGCGCGCCGGCCTGCGGCCGTGCCGGGCGCCAGGCCGAAGAACTTCTCGTGCACGGGGCTGATGTAGCGCATCAGCCCTTCATGGTCGGCCACCGTGATCGCCTGGTACGGGTTGGTCAGGAACATGTTGAGGATGGCGAAGGCGAAGGGCACGCTGGCCACCATGTCGAACAGCGCCGCCGCCTCGTCGGCCGGGCGCAGCAGGGCGACCTCGCCCTCGGCATCGGCCAGCACCACGGCCACATGGCGGGCCACCGTGCCGCGCGGGCCCGGTGTTTCCACGTGCAGCAACTGGCCATGGCCGATGGGGTTGTGCCCGTCGCCGTGCGCGCGGGCCAGGGCCTCGGTGACGGCTGCATGCAGCAGCGGCTCCTGCGCCAGGCCCAGCCGCGCCACGGGCTCGGGCGAGTCGCGTCGCCAGACGAGAACGCCGAATCGGTGGTCGGGGGAGCTGGGCATGGGCATGGCGGGCAGTGGCTGGGGGTGAACGCACTCTAGCGGCGCGCAGGCCACGGGTCTGTCCCCGTTGTGTCTCCATTGAAGACAGCGCCCAACCCGTGTCTTCGAGGTTGTCCTTGATGTGGACACGTGAAGGTCGACTGTGGAAAAAATCCTTTGAATTCAACGCACTGCGTTCTGGCACGCCTTGTGCATCTCCAAAGGCACAAGGAGACACGACGACATGAGCTGGCAACCCGAAGTGGACGAGATCGCATACCGCCGCGCACTGGCGGCCAAACTGGGCGGAGAGGACAAGGTGGCGCGGCACAAGGCCGCGGGCAAGCTCACGGTGCGCGAGCGCATCGATGCCTGCACGGACGCGCAGTCCTTCGTGGAGGTGGGCTCGCTCACCGGCTCGGGCCAGTACGACGGCCTGGGCAGGCTGACGGACTTCACGCCCTCCAACCTCATCATGGGCCGGGCGCGCGTGGGCGGGCGGCCCGTGGTCGTGGTGGGCGACGATTTCACGGTGCGCGGCGGCGCCAACGACGGCGCCGTGGGCGACAAGCTGATCTTTGCCGAGAAGATGGCGCACGACCTGCGCCTGCCCATGGTGCGCCTGGTGGACGGCACGGGCGGCGGCGGCTCGGTGCGCAATATCGAGACCAAGGGCTACACCAGCGTGCCCACCATGAAGGTCTGGAGCCAGGTGGTGCAGAACCTGTCCACCGTGCCCGTGGTCTCGCTGGCCCTGGGCTCGGTGGCCGGCATGGGCGCAGCGCGCGTGGCCTCCAGCCATTACTCGGTGATGGTCAAGGAGACCGCCCAGCTGTTCAATGCCGGCCCGCCCGTGGTGGCGCGCATCGGCCAGAACGTGACCAAGAACGAGCTGGGCGGCAGCCAGGTGCACACGCGCAACGGCGTGGTCGATGACGAGGTGGCCACCGAGCAGGAGGCCTTCGAGCGCGTGCGCCGCTTCCTGTCCTACCTGCCATCGTCGGTGTACGAGCTGCCTGCGCGCACCGCGCCGCAGGACGATCCGCGGCGGCGCGACGAATGGCTGCTGTCGGCCATTCCGCGCGATGGCCGCAAGGTCTACAAGATCCGGCCCATCGTCGAATGCCTGGTCGATGAGGGCTCCTTCCTGGAGACGGGCCGCCAATGGGGCCGGGCCATCGTCACGGGGCTGGCGCGCATCGACGGCTGGCCCGTGGCCGTGGTGGCCAGCGACCCGTACTTCTACGGCGGCGGCTGGGACGGCCCCTCGGCCGAGAAGTTCACGCGCTTCGTGGACATGGCCCAGACCTTCCACCTGCCCGTGGTCAACCTGGTGGACATCGCGGGCTTCCAGATCGGCGTGGAGGCCGAGAAGGCCGGCGTCATGCGCTACGGCGTGCGCGCCCTGGCCGCCGTCTACCAGGCCACCGTGCCCTGGTGCAGCATCCTCATCCGCCGCGCCTACGGCGTGGCGGCAGCCGGCCACCAGCACATGGGCCGCTTCAACTTCCGCTATGCCTGGCCCTCGGCCAACTGGGGCTCGCTGCCCATCGAGGGCGGGCTGGAGGTGGCCTACAAGGCCGAGATCGAAGGCGCCGACGACCCCGTGCAAAAGCGCGCCGAGATCGAGCAGCGCGTGCGCAGCCTGACCTCGCCCTTCCGCACGGCCGAGGCCTTCGGCATCGACGAGGTGATCGATCCGCGCGACACGCGCGCCCTGCTCAGCGAATTCGTGGAACTGGCCGCGCCGCTGCGCGAGGCCGGAGCACCGCAGTTCGGCCTGCGGCCCTGAACGCATAAAAAACCCAAGGAGACAAAGCAATGGCAACCAGACAACCGCGCGCGCCCTCGCGCCGCACCGCCCTGGCCCTGTGCCTGGCGCCGTGCCTGACCCTGTGCGCCGCGACGGCGGCCCAGGCCCAGACCCCCCAGGAGGACAAGTGGCCCACGCGCCCCGTGCGCATCGTGGTCGGCTTTCCTGCAGGCTCGTTCACCGACACCATTGCACGCGCGCTGTCCGAGCCGCTGAGCAAGTCGCTGGGCCAGCCCGTGGTGGTGGAGAACAAGCCCGGCGCCAACGGCGCCATCGGCGTGGGCGAGGTGGCCCGCGCCGCGCCCGACGGCTACACCCTGCTGGTCACCAACTCCAGCAGCATCACCATCAACCCCCAGATCTACAAGAAGATCACCTACCGCGCCAAGGACTTCGCGCCCATCACCATGGTGCTGGATGCGCCCTTCATCCTCACCGTCAACCCCGAGTGGGCGCAGAAGCACCAGATACGCTCGGCCAAGGATGTGATCGCCTTCGCCAAGGGCCATCCCGACAAGCTCAGCTACGGCTCTGCCGGCCCCGGCAACATCGCCCACCTGGCCTATGCGGCCTGGAGCAACCGCACGGGCGTGAAGACCACGCATGTGCCCTACAAGAGCGCATCGCAGGCCCAGATGGCCGTGCTCAGCGGCGAGCTGGACACGCAGTTCGACACCTGGAGCGCGCTGCCCCACATCGCCAGCGGCAAGCTCGTGGCGCTGGCCGTCACCGCGCCCCGGCGCATGCAGCAGCTGCCCGAGGTGCCCACCATGGCCGAGGCCGGCTATGCCGATTTCGACGTCACCTTCTGGGCCGGCCTGCTGGCGCCCGCGGGCACGCCGCCGGCCATCGTCAACCGGCTCTACGAGGCCTCCAGGGGCGTGCTGCAGGACGCACGCATCCGCGCCGTGCTCAGCAGCCAGGGCGAGCCCGTGATGATGCCGCCCGCGCCGTTCGGCCAGCGCATCGCCAAGGAGGTCTCGGATTGGGGGCAAGTGATCCAGCGCGAAGCACTTTCCCTGGATTGATGAGGTACGCATGTCACTGTTGCAAGCACTGAACCCCCGCTCCGTCGCCATCCTTGGCGCCTCCGACAACCCCATCAAGGCCGGTGGCCGGCCCATCGACTACCTGCGGCGCCACGGTTTCGCGGGCCGCATCCTGCCCGTCAATCCCAAGCGCGCCGAGGTCCAGGGCCTGGCCGCCTACCCCTCGCTGCGCGCGCTGCCCGAGGCGCCCGATGCCGTGGTCATCAGCCTGCCCGGCGAGGACGTGGCCGCCGCCATCGACGACTGCGTGGCCGTGGGCGCGCGCCTGGCCGTGATCTATTCCTCGGGCTTTGCGGAGCTGGGCGAGGAGGGCCGCCGGCAGCAGGCCGACCTGGTGGCGCGGGCGCGCCGGGCGCCAGGCGGCGGGCTGCGCCTGTTCGGCCCCAACTGCCAGGGCGTGGCCAACTTCGCCACGGGCGCCATCCTCAACTTCTCGACCATGATCAACGAGAACGCGCCGGCCGACGGCCCCGTGGCCATCGTCAGCCAGAGCGGTGCGGGCGCGGCCATTCTCTACGGCGGCCTGCGCCGCGCGGGCATCGGCGTGCGCTACATGCTGTCCACGGGCAACGAGGCCGATGTCTGCGCAGCCGAAGCCGTGCGCGCCGTGGTCGAGGACGAAGGCATCCGCCTGGTCGTGCTCTACATCGAGACGCTGCGGCAAAGCGCCTGGCTGGCCGAGGCCGCGCGGCTTGCCCATGCGCGCGGCGTCACCATCCTGGCCGTGAAGGCCGGCCGCACGCGCGCAGGCCAGGCCACGGCCAGCTCGCACACGGGCGCGCTGGCGGCCGAGGACGCGCTGGCCGATGCCTTCCTGCGCCAGCACGGCATACCGCGCCTGGCCGACTTCCGCGAGCTGATCGACTACGCGCCGCTGTTCCTGTCCCAGCCCGCGCCGCGCGGTCGCCGCGTGGTCAGCATCAGCAATTCGGGCGCCACCTGCGTGCTGTCGGCCGACGCGGCCGAGGAATACGGCCTGGCCCTGGAGCCGTTCGATGCCGCCACGCTGGACGGCCTGTCCCAGGCCCTGCCGTCCTATGTCACGGCGCGCAATCCCATCGACATGACCACGGCCCTGCTGGGCAGGCCGCAGACCTTTGGCGACACGCTGCGGGCCTTGTCGGGCAGCGGTGCGGCGGACCTCGTTCACGTGGGCTTCCCTATCGGCGGCGAGGGCTATGACTTCGGCGACTTCGCGGGCCAGGCCAGCCGCTTTGCGCGCGACACCGGCGTGCCCATTGCGGTCAGCGTCAACCAGGACTGGGTGGCCCAGGCCTTCCAGGACCAGGGCGTGCCCACCTTCTGGAGCGAACGCGCCGCCATGCGCGGCCTGGCGCTGCTGGCCGAGCAGGCCGGTGGCAGGCAGGCACAGGCGCCGTCTGCCGGGGCATCGGTGCCGGTGGCGGCCTCCCGCTCCCTCACGCTTGACGAGCCCTCCAGCCTGTCCGAACTCGCCCGCGCCGGCCTGCCGGTGACGCGCCATCTGGTCTGCAGGAGCGAGGACGAGGTGCGTGCCGCCATCGAGTCCCTGCCACGGCCCCTGGTGGCCAAGGGCGTGTCCGCCGATCTCTCGCACAAGTCCGAGCATGGCCTGGTGCGGCTCAACATCCGCGAGGCGGAGCAGGCGCTGCAGGCCTTTGGCGACTTCGCCGCCACGCTGGCCCGCCTGGGCGCGGCCGATGGCGGCCTGCTGCTGGGCGCCCAGCACAGGGCCGACTTCGAGCTGGCGCTGGGTGCCCATGTCGATGCCGAGTTCGGCGTGGTGGTCATGGTCGGCCAGGGCGGCGTGCTGGTGGAGGCGCTCAGGGACGTGCAATTCCTCGTGGCTCCCTTCAGTGCGCGGCAGGCGCTGGATGCCCTTGCGCGCCTGTCCATCGCCCCGGCCTTTGCGGCCGTGCGCGGCATGCCGGCCGTGGAGCTGCACGCCGTGGCCGCCATGATGGTGCGGCTGGGCGACTGGATGCTGGCCCAGGGCGGGCGCGTGCAGTCGGTCGATGCCAATCCCGTGCTCGTGGCGCGTGGCGCGCAGGCGCCGGTCATCGTCGATGCGGTGGTGGCCGTGGCCGCTGCGCCAGCGGTCTCCTCGGAGGCGGCATGAGCGGCGCCCCGCACCCCATCCGCCGCGTGCTGGTCGCCAACCGGGGCGCCGTGGCCGCGCGCGTGATCCGCACGCTGCGGCGCATGGGCCTTGAATCCGTGGCCGTGTACTCCGAGGCCGATGCCGGCCTGCCCTATGTGCGCGCGGCCGACCAGGCCGTGTGCATAGGCCCTGCGCCCGCCGCGCAAAGCTATCTAAACCAGGCGCGGCTGCTGCAGGTGGCGCGCGAGACGGGGGCCGATGCCGTGCACCCGGGCTACGGCTTTCTCTCCGAGAACGCGGACTTCGCCGAGGCCGTGCAGCGCCAGGGCCTGTGCTTCATCGGCCCCTCGCCGCACTGGATACGCACGCTGGGCCACAAGACCCAGGCGCGGGCCTTCATGGCCGCCCAGGGCATGCCGCAGGCGGCCAGCTCGGCCGTGCTGCACAGCCTGCAGGAGGCGCAGGCCGAGGCGGCGCGCATCGGCTTTCCCGTGCTGGTCAAGCCCGCAGGCGGGGGCGGCGGCATCGGCATGCTGCCCGCGCACGATGCACCGCAGCTGGAGGCCGCCTGGTCCAAGGCCAGCGGCATTGCCGCCAAGTACTTCGGCACGGCCGAGCTGTACCTGGAAAAGCTGATCGAGGCGCCGCGCCACATCGAGTTCCAGGTGCTGGCCGACCGCCATGGCGAGGTGCGCGTGCTGTTCGAGCGCGACTGCTCTGTGCAGCGCCGCCACCAGAAGGTGGTGGAAGAGGCCCGCCCCGCAGGCATTCCCGCGCAGGCCCTGGCCGACATGCGGCAACTGCTGGCCGGCCTGCTGGCGCGCACGGGCTATGACGTGATCGGCACCGTGGAGATGCTCTACACGCCGCAGCACGGCTTTGTCTTCCTGGAGATGAACACGCGGCTGCAGGTCGAGCATGCGGTGACCGAGGAGATCACGGGCATCGACATCGTCGAGGCCCAGATCCGCCTGGCCGCCGGCGAGCGCATGCGGGAGGTGCTGCCCGCCGAACCCGTGGCCAGCGGCCATGCCATCGAGGCGCGCATCTATGCCGAAGACCCCGTGCGCTTCCTGCCCTCGCCGGGGCGCCTGGACCGCTTCGAGATGCCCCAGGGCGAAGGCCTGCGCGTGGAGACCGGCTATGCCCAGGGCTGCAGCGTCACGCCCTTCTACGACCCCATGGTCGCCAAGCTCGTGGCCCATGGCAGCGACCGCGCCCAGGCCATCGCACGGCTGCGCCAGGCACTGGCGCAGACCCGCATCGAGGGCGTGAAGACCAATATCCCCTTCATCGAACGCATCCTGGGCCACGCCGATTTCCTGGACCTGCGCATCGACACCGGCATCGCCCAGCGCGTGCTGTCCCACCTTTGAAAGCCCTACCCATGACCACCACCCCGAACATGATCACAAGCCCCATCGCCGGCCTCGTGGCCGCTGTGGAAGCCGCCGAAGGCGGCACCGTCGCCCTGGGCGACACCCTCATCATCGTGGAGTCCATGAAGATGGAGATCCCCGTGGAAAGCGAGGTGGCAGGCGTCGTGCGCCGCATGCTCGTGGCCGTGGGCGAGCCGGTGGCCGAAGGCCAGGCGATTGCGGAGATCGGATGAACGCCGTTGGAATCTCCACCGCCCCGGACCTGGAGGCCGCCGCGCTGGCGCGCGGCTACTTCGGCATCGACGTGCCCTTCATGTCCCATATCGGCCTGGAGCCCGTGAGCCTGGCGCCCGGCCTGGCGCGCACGCGGCTGCCCATGCGCCCGCACCTGGCCAACAGCCGGGGGCATGGCCATGGCGGCGCGCTGATGAGCGCGCTGGACTTCACGCTGAGCGCGGCCGCGCGCTCGTCCAACCCGCTGGGGCTGGGCGTGGTGACCATCGAGATGAGCACGCATTTCCTCGCCTCGGCCACCACCGACCTGCTGATCGAGGCCCGCGTGCTGCGCGCAGGCGCGCGCACCGTGTTCTGCGAGGGCAATGTGCTGGACAGCGCGGGCCAGGCCGTGTGCACGGCGCGGGCCGTGTTCAAGCTGATCGCGCTGTAGCCTGGCTTCAGGCGCCGTCGCCTTCGGGCGCCGACGGCAGCAGGTGCTGGCCGATCTGCTGCCAGGCCTTGGCCGCGTCATGCTGGCCGCCGAACATGTGGCAGCTGGCCGCCGTCATGGCCAGGCGGCCGTTTTCGGGTTCCAGGTCGAACGCCAGCTCGCATTGCGCGGCGGCGTTGCGCCACATCACCACGGCGTCTGGCGATTCTTCCTTTTGCAGCGCATGAGCTTCTGCCATCCAGGCCTGGGCCAGGCGAAACGCGCCCTCGGCCTGGTCGGGGTCGGCCTTGTGGGCCAGGTAGAAGTGCTTGCCGGCCTGCTGCCACAGCGCCCTGGCCTGGGCGAAATCCTGGGTGGCGGCCCGCTGTGCCTGGGCCACCAGGGCATTGCCTTCGGCCAGCAGCGTTGCGTAGGAGGAGGGGGCGTCTTGCGTCATGGGGCGCCATTGTGCCGCCGCTCCGGTGCCTGTGTTCAGGCCGGGGAATCGCGCGGCGGGCTCGGGCTGTCGGGCAGTTCCAGGCCGATGCGCGTGAAGCCGCCTTCGGACTCGGCAAAGCAGCGCCCGCCGTGCATGCGCGCGATGGCGGCCACGATGGCCAGGCCCAGGCCATGGTTGCGGTCGGCCTGGCTGCGCGCGGCGTCGGCCCGGTAGAAGCGGTCGAACAGGCGCGGCAGGTCGGCGGGAGCTATGGTCGGGCCCCGGTTGAGCACCGCCAGCGCCACGTCACCGGCGCCACCGTGGTGGGCACAGGGCCGTGCGCCTATCTGCACGGTGATGGTGGAGCCGCGCTGTGCATAGCGTGTGGCATTGCCCAGCAGGTTGGACAGCGCCCGGCGCAGCAGCCGCGCATCGACCTCGGCGGCCGCGTCGCCCTGGACGACGACCTGCAGGTCGGCCTCCTGCAGCGCGGCCTCGTGGAAGTCGATGACCTCGTGGGCCAGCGCAGCCAGGCTGGCCCAGGGCGCCAGGCGCGCGCCCTGGCCCCGGTCGGCCTGGGAGAGAAACAGCATGTCGGCCACGATGCCGGCCATGCGCCGCAGGTCCTCCAGGTTGGAAGCCAGCACCTCGCGCAGTTCGGCCTCGCTGCGCGGCTTGCGCAGGGCCAGCTCGCAGCTGCTGATCAGCGTGGTCAGCGGCGTGTTCAGCTCATGGGCCACGTCGGCGTTGAAGGCCTCCATCTGCCGGTAGGCCACGGCCAGCCGTTCCAGCAGGGCGTTGAATTGCGCGATCAGCGGGCGCAGTTCCTGCGGCTGTCCGCTGTCGTCCAGGCGCCGTTGCAGGTCCTGGGCCGACAGCTGGCGCGTCTGCTCGGTCAGTTCGCGCAGCGGCGCCAGGCCCAGGCGCACCAGCCAGATGCCGGTCAACGACACCAGCAGCGCGCCGCCCACGGCAGCCAGGGCCAGCGTCCAGGCCAGCAGGGACAGCTGCCGGTCATCGTCGGCGCGGTCCAGGGTGAGCTGGGCCTGTGCATGCTGGCCACTGTCGGCCAGCACCACCTCGAAGCTGCGCTGCAGCGTGCGGCCCGGCGTCTTGGGAATGCGCAGGCGCTCGTAGATCACGCGGCCCTGCAGGTCGGTGATGCGCAGCGACATCTCGTCCAGGCCCGTGAGAAAGTCGTCCAGCATGTGGGCCAGACCGGCCTCGTTGTGGGCGCTGCGGCTTTCCGTCATCAGGTGCAGCACGGCCTGCTGCTTGAGGTCCAGCGTCTCATGCTGGTGCTGCTCCAGCGTCATCGATGCCACCCCGTAGACGGCCGCGCACACCAGGCCCAGGCCCAGCATGGTCTGCAGCGCCAGCCAGCGCGACAGGCGCCGGCCCAGGTGGGGAATGTCGGCGGCGGGAGGTGCGGCAGGGGCGGCGCTCACGGTGCGCGCGACTCCAGCACATAGCCCATGCCGCGCACCGTGTGCAGCAGCGGCTGCTCGAAGGGCTGGTCCAGCTTCAGGCGCAGGCGGCGCACGGCGACCTCGACCACGTTGGTCTCGCTGTCGAAGTTCATGTCCCAGACCTGGGAGGCCAGCTCGGTGCGCGACAGCACCTCGCCCTGGCGACGCAGCAGCAGGCTCAGCAGGTTGAATTCCTTGGCCGTGAGGTCCAGGCGCTGGCCGGCGCGCGTGGCGCGTCGGCGGATCAGGTCCAGCTCCAGGTCGGCCATGCGCAGCATGGTGGCCTCGGCCGCCGGATGCGCCGTGCCGACACTGCGGCGCAGCAGCACATGCATGCGCGCCACCAGCTCGGAGAAGGCAAAGGGCTTGACCAGGTAGTCGTCGGCGCCGCCCTGCAGGCCGCGCACGCGGTCCTCCACCTGGCCGCGCGCCGTCAGCATCAGCACCGGCGTCTGGCGCGACTGGCGCAGCGCCGCCAGCACGGCCAGGCCGTCGATGCCGGGCAGCATGCCGTCGAGCACGATGAGGTCGTAGGCCAGCTCGGTGGCCAGGTGCAGGCCGTCGATGCCGTCGTGCGCGACATCGACCACGAACCCCTCCTCGGTCAGGCCCTTGCGGAGGTAGTCGGCCAGCTTGATTTCGTCTTCGATGACCAGGACTTTCATGCCGAGCATTGTCGGGGAAGGGCATGGTTTGCCAAGATGACAAATTTGTCATGTGCCCGACAGCCACAGGTCGCCGCACGGCCCTAGACTCGCCGGCTTGGGGGAGTCGTGGTTGTGGGCAAACGCCATGCACGACAATCCCCACCTGCCCCATGCCCTCCTCCATGACCCGGCCCCGTCTCGCCGCCCTCGCCGTCCTCGTGATCGCGCTGCTGTTCCAGTGGAGCTGGATGGCGGCCGCTGCACTGTGCCGGCACGACGGGCATGAGACCCGGCACTTCGGCCACCATGTCCACGGCGTGAGCCTGCATGGCATGGGCGCCGAGCGCCATGCCAACGCAGATCCGGGCGCCGGCGCCGAACCGGGGCAACCGGCAAAGAAGGCGGACCAGGGCCAGCCGTCGTCGCTCAGCGTCGATTGCTCCATGTGCCATGCCTGGGTGGCCGTCGCCACCCACTACGCCAAGGCCGCGCCGGTGGCGCCTCCCCCCATGCCATTCGCCGAGCCGCTGCGCCGCCATGCCTCGGCCGTGCTGCTGCGCCCCGATCGGCCCCGCTGGCAGGGCTGACGCCCCCTGCAGCCGCCGGCCGGGCATGGCCCTGTTTCTGCCCCGGACCGGCATTCCCCTGAAATCCCCTCGCGCTCAGCGGCCATGGGCCGTGCGCGCCCGCCGCAGCGGCCTGACCGGCTGATGAACGGTCAGGCCTGACCTGCGCGCGGGCAAGGAGTCCGTGTATGTCTTTCCCTTCGTCCTTTCCGTCGAGGACGGCTTCCCACGCACCATGGAGCGCCTGGCCCGGGCCGCGCGCCCTGCTGGTGATGGCCGTGCTGACCGCTTGCGGCGCCGTGCAGGCGGGCGAGCCTGCCGATGCGGCTGCGCCATCTGCAGCCGCTGTTACCGAGTCCACACCGGCCGGCCCGCCGCTGGACCTGCAGCAGGCCCTGGCCCTGGCGCTGGACGGCAACCCCGGCCTGCGTGCGGCCCGCCGGGCGCTGGAGGCCAGCGATGGCGCCGTGCTCCAAAGCCGTGCCCGGCCCAACCCCGAGCTGGCCTGGTCGCAGGAGGACACGCGCCGCAGCACCCGCACGCTGACCGTGCAGCTGAACCAGACCCTGGAAGTGGGCGGCAAGCGCGAGGCCCGCATGCGCGTGGCCGAGCGCGGGCGCGACCTGGCGCAGGCCGAGCTGGCGGGGGCCGAGGCTGCGCTGCGCGCCGACGTGGGCACGGCCTTCTTCGGCGTGCTGGCTGCGCAGCAGCGCGTGGTCCTGGCCGGGCAGACGCTGGAGATCGCCAGCAGCGCGCGCGAGGCCGCAGCCCGCCGCGTGGCGGCCGGCAAGGTGGCGCCGCTGGAGGAAACCCGGGCCCGCGTGGCCGAATCCGGCGCCCGCCTGGAGCAGGCCCAGGCCCGCTCGGGCCTGCGCGTGGCGCGCGGCCAGCTGCAGGCGCTGTGGGGCGAGCGAGTGCGCCCCTTCGGCCAGGCCGAGGGCGCGGTGGACGCCCTGCCCCAGCTGCCTGAGCTGGCCGCCCTGCAGCAGCGCATCGAACAGGCGCCCGCCGTGCTGCGTGCGCGCCAGGCGCTGGAGCAAAGCCGCGCCACGGCCGACCTGGAGCGTGCGCGGCGCCTGCCCGATCCCACCGTCAGCCTGGGCGTCAAGCGCGCCACCGAGGTCGGGCGCAACCAGCTCGTGGTCGGCGTCTCCGTGCCCCTGCCCGTGCTCGACAGCAACCGGGGCAACCAGCTGCAGGCCCTGCGCCTGGCCGACCAGGCCGAGGAGCAGTTGCTGGCCACGCGCGTTCAGTTGCAGGCCCAGCTGTTCGAGGCGCGCGAGCTGCTGCAGGCCAGCCGCGAGCAGGCGCGCCAGCTGGCCGAGGAGGTGCTGCCCACGGCGCGCACGGCCTACGAGCTGGCCTCGCGCGGGTTTGCGCTGGGCAAGTTCGGCTACCTCGACGTGCTGGACGCACAACGCACCTGGTCCGAGGCGCGCAGCCAGTACCTGGACCAGCTGCTGGCCACCCACCGCGCCGCCGCCGACATCGACCGCCTGCTGGGCACCGAATCCGGCCTCTGATTCCGATAGCAACCTGATTGCATCCAGACCATGAACACCAAGCCCTCCTCCTCCCCCCTCGGACCGCGCCGCACCCTTGTGGCCATTGCCGTCATCCTGGCCCTGGGCGCGCTGGCCGCCACGCTGATCCTGCGCAGCGGCACGCCGGGCGCTGCCAAGGCCGACAGCCATGGCCACGGCCACAGCGAGGCCGCAGGCCATGCCGATGGCGAGCACCACGGTGCAGCCGCAGCCGATGGCCACAAGCACGATGAAGGCCATGCCGACGATGAACACCATGAAGACTCCAAGGCGGAAAAAGCCGAGGCCAGGCCTGCCGCCCAACCTGCCGCCAAACCGGCTGCCGAAGCCGGCCATGGCGACGACGAAGGCCTGATCGCCATGGACGCCCAGCGCATGCAGGCGGCCGGCGTGCGCCTGGCCGAGGCCGGCCCGGCCACCGTGCGTTCCGTGCTGCAGCTGCCCGGGGAGATCCGCTTCAACGAAGACCGCACGGCCCACGTCGTGCCGCGCGTGGCCGGCATTGCCGAGAGCGTTCCCGCCAACCTGGGCCAGAACGTGAAGAAGGGCCAGCTGCTGGCCGTGCTCAGCAGCGCCGCCGTCTCCGAGCAGCGCAGCGAATTGCTGGCCGCCAGCAAGCGCCTGGAGCTGGCCCGCACCACCTACGCACGTGAAAAGCAGCTGTGGGAGGAGAAGGTCTCGGCCGAGCAGGACTACCTGCAGGCGCGCCAGGCGCTGCGCGAGGCCGAGATCGCCGTCTCCAACGCCCAGCAGAAGCTGGCCGCCACGGGCGCCGGTGCCGGCGGTGGTGCGGGCGGGCTCAACCGCTTCGAGCTGCGCGCGCCGTTTGACGGCGTGATCGTGGAAAAGCACCTGTCCGTGGGCGAGGCCGTGCAGGACACCACCCAGGTCTTCACCATCTCCGACCTGCGCAGCGTCTGGGCCGAGATGCGCGTGGCCGCGCCCGACCTGCCCGCCGTGCGCGTGGGCGAGAAGGCCACGGTGCGCGCCACGGCCTTCGACTCCTCGGCCACGGGAGAGGTGGCCTATGTGGGCGCACTGATCGGCCAGGACACGCGCACGGCACCCGCGCGCATCACCCTGCCCAACCCCGACGGCGTGTGGCGCCCGGGCCTGTTCGTGAACGTGGAGCTGACGGCATCGTCCCGGCAGGCGCCGCTGGCCGTGGCCACGCAGGCACTGCAGAAGATGGAGCAGCAGACCGTGGTCTTCGTGCCCGTGCAGGGGGGCTTTCGCGCCCAGCCGGTGCGCGTGGGCCGCGCCGACGGCAAGACCACCGAGGTGCTGGAGGGCCTGAAACCCGGCCAATCCTACGTGGCCGAGGGCAGCTTCATGCTCAAGGCCGAGCTGGGCAAGGCCACGGCCGAGCACTCCCATTGATGCGGGCATGAACGGAGAACTCCATGTTTGAACGCATCATCCGATTCGCCATAGAGCAGCGCTGGCTGGTACTGCTGGCCGTGCTGGCCATGGCGGGCCTGGGCATCTACAACTACCAGCGCCTGCCCATCGACGCCGTGCCCGACATCACCAATGTCCAGGTGCAGATCAACACCCAGGCCAGCGGCTACTCGCCGCTGGAGACCGAGCAGCGCGTCACCTATCCCATAGAGACGGTGATGGCCGGCCTGCCCCATCTGGAGCAGACGCGCTCGCTGTCGCGCTACGGCCTGTCCCAGGTCACCGTGGTGTTCAAGGACGGCACGGACATCTACTTTGCACGGCAACTGGTGGGCGAGCGCATACAGCAGGCGCGCGACAGCCTGCCTGCCGGCATCACGCCCACGCTGGGCCCCATCTCCACGGGCCTGGGCGAGATCTACCTGTGGACCGTGGAGGCCGAGGACGATGCGAAAAAGCCCGACGGCACGCCCTACACGCCCATGGACCTGCGCGAGATCCAGGACTGGGTCATCAAGCCCCAGCTGCGCAACGTGCCCGGCGTCACCGAGATCAACTCCATCGGCGGCTACGCCAAGGAGTACCTGGTGGCGCCAGCGCCCGAGAAGCTGGCGGCCTACGGCTTCACGCTGGCCGACATCGTCACCGCCCTGCAGCGCAACAACAGCAACGTGGGGGCGGGCTATATCGAGCGCCAGGGCGAGCAGTACCTGATCCGCGCGCCGGGCCAGGTCGGCGGCATCGCCGACATCCGCGAGGTCATCGTGGGCTCGGCCCAGGGCCAGCCCATCCGCATCCGCGACCTGGCCGAGGTCGGCCTGGGCCAGGAGCTGCGCACGGGCGCGGCCACCGACAACGGCCGCGAGGTGGTGCTGGGCACGGTGTTCATGCTGATCGGTGAGAACAGCCGCACCGTCTCGCGCGCCGTGGACCAGCGCATGGCCGAGATCAACCGGGGCCTGCCCCCGGGCGTCAAGGCCATCACCGTCTACGACCGCACGAACCTGGTGGACAAGGCCATCGCCACGGTCAAGAAGAACCTGGTGGAGGGCGCGGCCCTGGTGGTGGTCATCCTCTTCCTGTTCCTGGGCAACCTGCGCGCGGCGCTGATCACGGCGTTGATCATCCCGCTGTCCATGCTGTTCACCTTCACGGGCATGGTGCACTACAAGGTCAGCGCCAACCTCATGAGCCTGGGGGCGCTGGACTTCGGCATCATCATCGACGGGGCCGTGGTCATCGTGGAGAACTGCGTGCGCCGCCTGGCCCATGCGCAAGAGGCGCGCGGACGGTCGCTGACGCGCAGCGAACGCTTCCATGAAGTCTTCGCCGCCGCGAAGGAAGCGCGCCGCCCACTGCTGTTCGGCCAGCTCATCATCATGGTGGTCTACCTGCCCATCTTCGCGCTCACGGGTGTGGAAGGGAAGATGTTCCATCCCATGGCGCTCACGGTGGTCATCGCGCTGGCCGGCGCCATGCTGCTGTCCATCACCTTCATCCCGGCGGCGATTGCGCTGTTCATGGGCGACAAGGTGGCCGAGAAGGAAAACCGCCTCATGGGCTGGGCACGCCGCGGCTATGCGCCCGTGCTGGCGCGCGTCATGGCCGCGCCCGCCGTGGTGCTCACAGCCGCCGCCGTGGCCGTGGCGCTGAGCCTGCTGCTGGCCACGCGCCTGGGCAGCGAGTTCGCGCCCAACCTCAACGAGGGGGACTTCGCCATCCAGGCGCTGCGCATCCCCGGCACCAGCCTTACGCAGTCGCTGGAAATGCAGATGCAGATCGAGAAGGCGCTCAAGAAGGAGTTCCCCGAGATCGACCGCGTGTTCGCGCGCACCGGCACGGCCGAGATCGCCTCCGACCCCATGCCGCCCAACATCTCCGACGGCTACATCATGCTGAAAGCCCGCAGCGAGTGGCCCGACCCGGCGCGCCCGCGCGATGAGCTGCTGGCCGCCGTGCAGGCGTCGGTGGACCGCATCCCGGGCAACAACTACGAGTTCTCCCAACCCATCCAGCTGCGCTTCAACGAGCTGATCTCGGGCGTGCGCAGCGACGTGGCCGTGAAGATCTTCGGCGACGACATGGCCGTGCTGGAGAAAAGCGCACAGACCGTGGCCGGCATGCTGCAGCAGATTTCGGGCGCCTCCGAGGTCAAGGTCGAGCAGACCACGGGCCTGCCCATGCTCACCGTGCAGATCGACCGCGAAAAGGCCTCGCGCTATGGCCTGAACATGGGCGATGTGCAGGACGCCATCAGCACCGCCATGGGCGGCACCGAGGCCGGCACGGTATTCCAGGGCGACCGGCGCTTCGACATCCAGGTGCGCCTGCCGGACGCCGTGCGCAACGACCTGCAGGCCTTGAGCCGCCTGCCCATCGCCCTGCCGCGCGGGGCGGACGGGCGCATCGGCTTCGTGCCGCTGTCGGCCGTGGCCACGTTCGAGACCGCGCCCGGTCCCAACCAGGTCAGCCGCGAAGACGGCAAGCGCCGCATCGTGGTCAGCGCCAATGTGCGCGGGCGCGACATGGGCTCCTTCGTGGGCGAGGCACAGCAAAAGCTGCAAGGCCTGTCGCTGCCGCCCGGCTACTGGACGCGCTGGGGCGGCACCTTCGAGAACCTGGAGTCGGCCACGCGCCGCCTGCAGATCGTCGTGCCCGTGGCCCTGCTCATGGTCTTCGTGCTGCTGTTCGCCATGTTCGGCAATGTGCGCGACGGGCTGGTGGTCTTCACGGGCATTCCGTTCGCGCTCACGGGCGGCATCCTGGCACTGTGGCTGCGCGACATACCGCTGTCCATCTCGGCGGCGGTGGGCTTCATCGCGCTGTCGGGCGTGGCCGTGCTCAACGGCCTGGTCATGATCTCCTGGATCAGAACCTTGCGCGAACAGGGCGCCAGCGTGCCCGACGCCGTGACCGAAGGCGCGCTCACCCGGCTGCGCCCCGTGCTGATGACGGCCCTTGTCGCCTCGCTGGGCTTCGTGCCCATGGCCATTGCCACGGGCACGGGCGCCGAGGTGCAGCGGCCGCTGGCCACGGTGGTGATCGGCGGCATCCTGTCGTCCACGCTGCTGACCTTGCTGGTGCTGCCGCTGCTGTACCGGCTGGTGCACCGCAACGACCCGTCGGAAGCGGACGCCGCAGGCGCAGTGCCCACGGCATCAGCACCAGCCGCGTAGCACGCCACCCACGCCCCCCATGCCGCCTGGCAGGCCCTGTGGCAGCCAGGCGGCGCGGGCTTTTTTCATGCCCGGCCGCCTCGGCACCAGGGGCTGGCCGGCTGGCCAAACATCTTTTCCAGTCGATGTGAACGTCGCGCATCAGGCATGGAGCGGCGGCAGGCTCCTGCCTAGAATTTGTCCCACAACAGCAAGGACAACGGGAGGGAGACAAGGCCATGAACAGCCCCGCCAGCGGACAGCACGGCCGTGCCCGCATCGCCGTGGAGAGCCGGTCCATCGACTGCATTCCCGACAGCGAGCGCCATGCGCGGCTCGCCGACCAGGGGCCGTTCTGGTTCCTGGGCAACTTCCACTTCTTCACGCTTTCCATCGGCTTCGTCGGCCCGTCGCTGGGGCTTTCGGCGCCCTGGAGCGCCCTGGCCGGGACGCTGGGCATCATGTTCGGCACGCTGTTCATGGCGCTGCACGGCGCGCAGGGGCCGCAGCTGGGGCTGCCGCAGATGATCCAGTCGCGCGCGCAGTTCGGCTTTCGCGGCGTCACCCTGCCGCTGTGCGCCACGCTGCTGGTGTTCACGGGGTTCAACGTCGTCAACGTCTCGCTCATCATGCAGGGCATGCAGGCCGTGTTCGGCCTGCCGCCAGCGCCCACGGCCTGCGTGGCCGTGGCGGTAGGCGCCGTGCTGGCGGTCTGCGGCCACGATGTGATGCACAGGGCCTTCCGCTGCGCGCTGATGCTGGCGCTGCCGCTGTATGCGCTGGCCACGCTGGCGTTGCTGGCAGGCGTGGGCGAGCCCGCCTTGCACGTTCGGCCGGAGCCATTGCCAGGATTCGCATGGAGCGCCTTTGCCGCGCAGTTCACCATCGCGGCCAGCTACAACATCTCCTATGCGCCCTATGTGTCCGACTATTCGCGCTACCTGCCGCGCCATACCGCGCCCCGGCGCCTGATCGCGGCCATCTTCCTGGGCGCCTCGCTGTCCGGGGCCTGGATGATCGGGCTGGGTGCGTGGATGGCGCAGCGGCTGCAGGCCGGCGACGCGCTGGCGGCACTGGGACGGATCGGCACCGGCCTGTTCCCGGGCGCGGACCGGCTGCTGCCTGCCCTGGCCGTCGTGGCCTTCGTGCCCATCATCGCCCTCAACACCTACAGCGCGGCGCTGACCGTGCTCACGGCGGCGGATTCGCTGGGCGGCCTGCGCCCCACACGCAGCGCACGCGGTGCACGCGAAGCACTCGGCACACTCGGTGCACGCATCGGCGCCATCGCCGCCATCAGCGCCACCATCCTCGCGTGCGTGCTGTCCATCCAGGGCAGCGGCGTGGCATTGCTGCACTCCTTCCTGGCGCTGCTGCTGTACTTCCTGGTGCCGTGGACGGCGGTCAATCTCGTGGACTACTTCCTGGTGCGCAAGGGCCGCTACGCCATCGCCGATTTCTTCACGCCACAAGGCATCTACGGCGCCTGGGGCTGGCGCGGCATCTGCGCCTATCTGGGCGGCTTTGCGGCCATGGTGCCCTTCTTTCACATCCACGACGCCACGGACGGCCATGCGGTCTTCATCGGCTGGGCTGCGCAGCGGCTCGGCGGCGTGGACTTCGCCTGGCTGCCGGGCATTCTCGTAGCCGGCGGCCTTTACTGGGTGCTGGCCCGCAACCTGGATCTGCAGGCCGAGGAGGCCGCCAGTTGCCAGTCTCGGCAGGACAGCCACCCTTTGCATCTCAAGGAGCGCACACCATGACGGAGCACCGCATCCGCATCATCCAGCCCCGTCTGCGCGACGGCGACATTGCCGGCAACCTGGCGATGACGCTGAAGACAATCAGGGCCAGCGCGGGGCAGGCCGACCTGCTGGTCTTTCCCGAAACCTGCATCAGCGGATTCCCCCGGCCGGACAACGTGGCGCAGCTGGCAGAGCCGCTGGACGGCCCCTCGGCCACTGCGCTGCGCGAGGCCGCGCGGCAAGCCGGCGTGGCCG
>Ga0105250_10000797_pt1 | contig 19002 bp, 23 predicted proteins | sample KBSS54metaG_FD_80425 | JGI IMG/M metagenome (GOLD analysis project Ga0105250, IMG submission 80425) | Switchgrass rhizosphere microbial communities from Kellogg Biological Station, Michigan, USA - KBS S5-4 metaG | ecosystem: Host-associated > Plants > Roots > Rhizosphere > Soil | place...
CATCTTTACTATTAATGCTAAAAGTCTAAATCTTTTTCATTACCATCATAATCTACTAACATTGATCCTTCATCTAACGTATCCATTAACCATTCTACCAAACCACTCCATGATCTAGAAACGCTGTGAGTCTCCCTATCCCATTGTATTACTGGTGCATCGTATCCATTGCTTGATTCTAAATCAATACAAATAGTGTCACCGTAGTTTAAATCTGCAATAATTAAATACGTGTCTGACATCCCTGTCGGTCTGCGTTCCTTGTTAAATGAATCATTTAGATAGGAGCCACCACGCTGTTTTGGGCCCGAAACAGCAATATAAATTTCTGATAGGACTGTTCCAGGTATAAATAATTCTCCACCATTACATACCTGAAGAAATTCCTTATATATGTTAGGGATTTGGATATTAAGTTCATTTTGAAGGCTTTGTATATTTTCCAAATCAACTCCATTATTTAGGTTGTGAACACCATTTACATATTTATTAACTTCCTCAAAAAATGGTTGTAAATGTTCATTTTTAGAATAATATTTTCTTAGCATAAAACTACCTCCCTCTATTTATTTTTCCAAGGCACTGCATCTCCAAAGTCAATCATACTATCATTCTTAGGAGTATAGTAACCATTTGTAGGATTGTGATAACTTCCACTATGGGCGTCAAGATGTTCATTTACATCCATATTCCGTCCCTTTAAAAACTGAATATTATCTGGTTCACCAGCAAAGTCAGGATATTCGTTAGCAGATTTCATATGCTGTCCCTCGTAACCTTTCACTTTTCCTGTTTGTAATAACTCTAGTTTTTCTTCAGGGGTCCAATCTCTTGTTCCTCTTCCAGTTTTTTGAACCAATTCTTTCTCTTGTTTCCATGCATTGACAGAAATAGAGAACCTTTGTTGGTAGGATGTTTTTTAGAGTGCGAAAGGTAATTCAATTATAAAAATAGCCCATCATCATCTTTTAATATTAATGGGAAATTTATACTGTATTTACACTGCGTTAACATTTAATTGTTAAAATTTTACACATGGTAAAACGATAAATTGACGAAAAAGGGGACGAGATAATGGCACAGACACAGTCGAATTTATACGAAATATCAGTAAATGGTTCGCAGGAGTTAATGTGGTATAACGTAGAAATAAAACGAGGGAAGCATACATATGAATTCGAAATCTACCGAGCGAGTGATACGATTTCGGTGTTTTACGTAGATCAATCCGGAAGGCAACTGACGATAGCCAGTACGAAGGAAATGATATCGATGTTAGTTTACGAGGAAGATAAGAAATATTATCGAAATATCGTTGGGGATTCGGAGTGGGTGTTGTTGGACGAGATGGCTTCACAAAGGGGGATGACGAAGGAAGAAGAATTAGCGTTTTTTTATTTGAAGGCGAATGTGCTGGATGAGATGGTAGAGGGATTAGAAGTATAATAAATATAAGTTTAGTGAAAAGCCAGCTCTTATGAGTCGATTCTTTTTTTGTGTGCAACATTAACTATAAAAAAGCTACATTTTGCTCACATTTTGCTCACAAATGATATAAAAACACGTGAAAAAATATGAAATTCACTTTTAAAATAAAATAAAATATAACAAATAAAAACTGCCATAAATGCTTGTATAACAGGCATTCATGGCAGTTTTATAGTTTTTATATTATACAAAATGAACAAGTTTAAAACTGTTCATTCTTCTCCCAAGATTCCACAATATAATGAGCAATTGTCGGATTAAATCCTTTTCCAACTAAGAACATAATTGCAGCAACCTCTGTCATAGCATGTTTTGCTGATGTATGTTTCGCCTCATTCATTCCATACTCTACCCATGGTTTTACGAAGTCTAACACAGGTTTCTTTAAAGATAAAAATTGTGTACCGACAACTTGTTGGATTTGTTGTTGTGTTGGCTCAGTAGGAATAGCTGTAGTAGGAGCTGGTGGCAAGATTTGTGGTTGGGTTGGATCTAATGTTGGTGTTGGTGGTGAAACGCGTGTATCCTGGTATGGTTGATACATTTGTGGTTGCTGATATGGAGCTTGTGGAGCTACGTAAGGATTCTGTTGGTACTGAGTTTCCTGACCTGGTTGTGTTACGTATGGATTTTGATGGTGTTGAGTTTCATGAGGTTGCTGAGCTGTATATGGATTTTGATGGTATTGAGCTTCTTGAGTTTGTTGTGCTAAGTATGAATTCTGTTGATATTGAAATTCTTGTTGTTGTGGTTCTTGTTCTTCAAAATGCTGCTCTTGATATCGTTGTTCTTGATTTTGAGGATAGTATGGTTGCTCTGGATAAGGGTATTTATTATTGTAGAACATTTTTATTTCCTCCTTCATGATCGTACGTACAAAACAGTCTATGGGCGGACAAGAAAATATGTGATGAAAAAATGAGAGCGTGTTACAATAAGAAATTGGGTGAAGATAAATGAAAAAACAAGAAAAAATACAAAAAACAGTTGCTTTTGTAAGGAATATTTTAGAAACAGATGCTAGTGGACATGATTGGTATCATATTGAACGTGTACATAAATTGGCGATTTCTTTGTCTGAAAAAGAAGGTGGGGATCGTTTTGTAATTGAGATGGCAGCTTTACTTCATGATGTAGCGGATGAGAAGTTAAATGAAAGTGAAGAAGCTGGTATGAAAAAAGTTTCTGATTGGCTAGAAGGATTGAATGTTACTGAAGAAGAAAATGAACATATCCTTCATATTATTACGAATATGTCATATAAAGGTGGACATGGTGGTAATATAGAAACTTTGGAAGGAAAGGTTGTTCAAGATGCGGATCGATTAGATGCACTTGGTGCAATTGGTATTGCTCGTACGTTTGCTTACGGCGGTGCAAAAGGTCGTTTAATGTATGACCCAAATATTCCACCCCGTGAAGTAATGACGAAAGAAGAGTATCGAAAAAATAATGATCCATCGTTAAATCATTTCTATGAAAAGCTTTTGAAGTTGAAAGATTTGATGAATACAGAGGCTGCAAAAAAAGAGGCTGAAGTTCGTCATCGCTATATGGAAGAGTTTATCGAACAATTTATGAAAGAGTGGAATGCACAAATATGAAAATGCTAACAGTAGAAAACGTATCAAAATCATATGGGGATAAACCATTATTTGATGGATTATCATTTAGTATTGCAGAGGGACAACGTGCAGGGATTATTGGTGTAAACGGTACAGGGAAATCTACATTATTAAAAATTATTGCGGGGATAGAGATTCCTGATACAGGTGATATGACGCATACGCGTGGGTATACAATTAGCTATTTATCACAGCAACCGGATTTTAATGAAAATTTAACAGTGCTTGAGCAAATATTCCACGGTGATACGCCGCTAATTCGCCTTCTTCGTGAATACGAACAAGCGTTATTAAACATAGAAAAAGACCCGAGTAATGAAAAAGTGCAAGAACAATTATTTGCAGTGCAGCAACGTATGGATGCGATGAATGCATGGGAAGCAAATGCGAATGCGAAGTCGCTTTTAACGAAACTCGGAATTACAGATTTCACTGCAACTGTGGGGAACTTATCTGGTGGACAAAAAAAACGTATTGCAATGGCACAGTGCTTTATTGAAACACCTGATTTATTAATTTTAGATGAGCCAACAAACCATCTTGATCATGAAACAGTCGAATGGTTAGAAGAATATTTAGCACGGTATACTGGAGCAGTTTTACTTGTAACACATGATCGTTATTTTTTAGACCGTGTTACAAATCGTATTTTTGAGCTAGATAATGGTAATTTGTATAGCTATGAAGGAAACTATAGTACATTTTTAGAAGCGAAGGCACTTCGTGAGGAACAAGAGTTAGCACAAGAATCAAAGCGCCAAAATCTATATCGCCGTGAACTTGCTTGGATTCGCCGCGGTGCGAAAGCTCGTTCTACAAAACAAAAAGCACGTATTCAGCGGTTCGAAGAGTTGAAAGAACAAGAAGGTCCAGCAGCGAAGCAATCTGTTGATATTTCACTCAGCGGGAGTCGCTTAGGAAAGAAAGTGCTTGAGTTAAAAGATGTAACGAAGAAATTTGGTGAAAAAACGGTATTACATAATTTTAATCATATTGTGAAACCAGGCGATCGAATTGGTATTATTGGGGCTAATGGTAGCGGGAAATCATCTTTATTAAATATGCTTGCAGGCAAATTATCACCTGACAGTGGTGAAATTGAAGTTGGACAAACTGTGAAAGTTGCTTATTATACGCAAGAAAATGAAGAGATGAATTTAAATCAACGTATGATTGAATATATTAAAGAAATTGCAGAAGTCATTCATACAACAGATGGTAAAGTCATTGGAGTATCCCAAATGCTTGAGCGTTTCTTATTCCAACCGCATTCACATGGAACACCACTTGGTAAACTATCTGGTGGTGAAAGAAGACGTCTGTATTTATTACGTCTTTTAATGGGAGAGCCGAATGTACTTCTATTAGATGAGCCGACAAACGATTTAGATACACAAACGTTAACAGTACTAGAAGACTATTTAGAAGATTTCCCGGGTGTCGTTCTTACGGTATCGCATGATCGCTACTTCTTAGATAAAGTAGTAGATGAATTATTTATCTTTACTGGTGGCGGAGAAGTTCGTGAATTCCTAGGAAGCTATAGTGATTACCTAGATATACAAAAGGCCCAAGAACTATTAGAAAAAGTAGAAGTACAGAAAGAAAAGAAAGTGGAAGAAGCTCCAAAGCAACAACGTAAACGTAAACTTTCCTATCACGAACAACGTGAATGGGAAACCATTGAAGATACGATTGCAGGGCTTGAAGAGAAGCTTGAAACGATTGGAGAAGAACTTGCGAATGTAGGTTCTGATTTTACAAAAGCACAGGAGCTTTCTGAGGCGCAGCAGCAAACAGAAGAAGAACTGGAAAAAGCAATGGAACGCTGGAGCGAACTGTCTGACATCGTTGAAGGTTTAAAATAAAAACAAGCTGCATATATTGAAATGTAAAGAGAAAAACTTTACACTATTGGTAGAACATATTTTAGGAGGGAAAAAATGAGAACATCTAATCCAATGTTGAAAAAAGAAACCTTTCGTAAACAGGGAGCAAGTACGTCTGCGATGACAATTGGCGGAGCTGTAGGCAAAACATTTATTATGCTTGTCTTGCTTCTTGCAACGTCTGTCTATTCATACATACAGATGTATACGGGAAAAATGCAAATGCCAGTTTTAATTGGAGCATTAATTGTGGCTGCAATTATCGCATTTGCGGCTATCTTCTTCCCGAAAATGGCGCCTATTACGGCACCTATTTATGCAGCTGTTGAAGGGATTGTCTTAGGAAGCATTTCAGCAGTATATGCGATTCGTTTTGACAACTCTATTATTTTAAATGCTGTATTACTAACAATTTCAATTTTATTTGCAATGTTAGTTTTATACGCAACTCGTGTTGTAAAGGTAACGGATAAGTTCCGTACAGGCATAATGGCCGCAACGCTTGGGATTTTGGTTATGTACTTGATCGTTTTTCTATTAAACATGTTTGGTGTTACTGTTCCGTATATTCACCAAGGTGGAACAATTGGCATCATCATTAGTGCAGTTGTGATTATCGTTGCTGCATTAAATCTATTACTAGACTTCGATTTAATCGAAAATGGCGCACGTAGTGGAGCTCCAAAATATATGGAGTGGTACAGTGCGATGGGTCTAATGATGACATTAGTATGGTTGTACTTAGAAATTCTTCGTTTCGTTTCTTACTTTGCGAAAAATGACTAATTGAAAGAAATCCTGCATGTTTGAAACATGCAGGATTTCTTTTTGTGTTTTTTTAGATTCAAAGTGATGATTTCTTTTTAGAAATATATTATTTTGCATTTTTTACCTATCTTCTATTTTTTTCTACAATAAAGAAAAAGATATGAGGTGGTATAAATATGATGAATCGAGTTGTATTAATCGGAAGATTGACAAAAGATCCAGAACTATACTACACAAAGCAAGGGATTGCTTATGCACGTATATGCGTTGCGGTAAATAGAGGGTTTCGAAATAGCCTAGGAGAGCAGCAAGCAGACTACATTTACTGCGTCGTCTGGAGAAAATCGGCTGAGAATGTATCAGATTATTGTCAAAAGGGATCGCTTGTTGGGATTACAGGTCGTATTCATACGAGTAATTATGATAGTGAACAGGGGAAAAGAGTGTATAAAACAGAAGTTGTGATTGAAAGAATTACGTTTTTGGAGCGGAAGAAAGAGGAAGCTTCACGGTAGAGAAAGGAGGTATAAACAAAAACTTGGTGTAATTACCAGATAACTATTATTTTTCATTAATCCCTTCCTATAAGTAACTGTCGAGAGATAAAAATATCGTTTTTGGGATGCTTCAAAACCTGAGATTAGTGGGCATATGAGATGATTCCTAGTAGAGAAAATCTAACCCCCTTGTTCAATATGGACAAGGGGGTTTTTGTTTAAAGAAAGTATAACTTTTCGATTGCTTTTGCAAGATGTACTGGCGGAAAAAATGACATACGTAGCCAAAACTTTAATTGTTCATTTTTTTGAAAAAAATCGAATTTCAATTGTAGTAGCCTGTATAAATCTTTTTCAGGATTTTGTGAATTAATTTTACTTAAGTATTGAAGTTTTGAAGCTAGTTCAGTTTCTTTTGTATCACGTAACACATGAAGAAAAAGGTCATCTTTTCCTTTAAAATGTGTGTAAATGGATTGCTTTTTCATGCCGGCTTTTTCAGCTATTAAAGAAAGGGGTGTTCCTTCATAACCATGAATTGTGAAATATTTTAGAGCTGCACCCTTAATTTTATTACTGTTCAATAAAATCACCTCAAATTTTACGGACATTCGTCAGTTATGTTAGCGAATTAAATAAATGTATGTAAGCGGAAATTCTATTTTGATATCTAAACAAATAATTTTAAAGATTTATATTCAATCTAATTAGGAAAAACTTTAAAAGAAGGGGAAAGGATGTTAGGAGGCGAATGGCATCTGCCCGTATTGTTGTTATTTATATGGTGTCGAAGGGTACGGTTTCTTAAATATAAAAAGAGTGCATTCTAAGAAGAAACAATATTGCATTAAAATTTTAGCTCTTCACTTCGTTTTATATACATCGTAATGTGGGTCTAACCTGGAATAGGTCTTAAGTCTGATTTGAAAACGGTTCTTAAGCTCGTTATGGAAAACTAAAAAAATAGTTAAGATAAGAGTATCAAATCGAAGGGAGGCAAGCACAAGATGAAACAATTTCTAACGTTTATCGCAGCCGGTATTTTGGCTTTAATTGCTCTTGGTAGTCTTGCTGGTATTGTAGGATTCGCAATTGGAGCAGGGATTGCGTACTGGAGCTATAAATCATTTGTGCGAGCACAATCATTTTTTGGAAAGTTAGCTTGGGGTATTTTCGGTTTAATCGGCTTGTCAATCGCCCTTTCTCATTCCCCAGCATTGATCGGTATTGTAGCAGTAGTAGTACTATACTACGGATACCGTGAGTGGAAAAAAGAAAAAGATGTAGTAGTTGATTCTGCTTCAGAAAGTTCTAAACGATATAGCAACTTTGAAGATGAGTGGAACAAGTTAATGAAAAACTAATATAAAATAACTGAAATCATAAAGTAGAAGAGAGGAAGATTAGAATGAAACAATCTTTATTCGGACGTGTACGCGATGCAATTTTAGCAGATTTTCATAATGTATTAGATGAGAAGGAAAGAAAAAATCCAATCGCTATGTTAAACCAATATTTACGCGATAGCGAGCGTGAAGTAACAAAAATTGAGAAATTAATCGAGCGTCATAAAACATTAAAATCTAACTTTGCTCGTGAACTTGAGCAGGCTCGTTATTTCGTAAATAAGCGATCAAAGCAGGCGATCATTGCACAAGAAGCAGGAGAAATGCAATTGCATGAACGTGCAGTAGAAGAAGTAGCATACTATGAAGGGCAAGTATCACGTTTAGAAGAGATGTATGCAGGTGTAGTGGAGCAAATTGATGAGTTAGAACGCCGTCTTTCTGAAATGAAAAATAAGCTAAAAGAAATGAATGCAAAGCGTATGGAATTGATGGCACGTGAAAATATGGCCCATGTGAACCGTCGTATGAATACGGCTCTTCATAAAATGGATGAGAATAATCCGTTCTTACGATTTGAAGAAATTGAAGATCACATTCGTGATTTAGAGCTTCGCATGAATGAAGATCATGACCGTGATACATTTGATATGAAAATTGCAAAACTTGAGCGCGACATGAAAGAAAAGGATGAAGTATCTTTAACAAAATAATTGTAGTACATCATAAAATGAGTTTATGGTGGTAGAAAAAAGGTGTTGCAAAGCAATACCTTTTTTTATTTATCCCGTATTAACGGGCAGTAAGACCCTCATCCTAAGATTCAGCGAAAGCAAGGAAGGTAGGGGCTGATTAAAGTTATTATCAATCTACCTTTTTTGAGCGGAAGAGAGAAGGAACATGATACTAAAAAGGGGTATATCAATAGGGGCAGTTGTTACATGATATTCACCAATTCTATTAAGACTATAATTGTGATTAGAAAAAGCAAGCGTCTCAGTAGGAGTATAGCGATAGAACATGTTACAATACAGCTAAGAACAAGCAATAAAGGAGAGTTTATTTACGTGAAGATTAAAGCAATTGAACCGACGCCAAGTCCAAATACGATGAAAGTTATCTTAAATGAAGTGTTACCATCAGGAGCACGTAATAATTATACAAACGAAAATGCAGAACAAGCACCAGAGCAAGTGCAACACATTTTAAAAATCGAAGGTATTAAAGGTGTATACCATGTTGCGGACTTTTTAGCGGTAGAGCGAAATGCGAAGTATGACTGGAAAGTACTTTTGCAACAAGTTCGCGCTGTATTTGGAGAAGAAGTTACTGAAGAAGATGAGAGGGAACAACTTTCGCATTTTGGTGAAGTGAAAGTATTCATTCAAATGTTCTTTACAATTCCAATGCAGGTGAAATTAACAGATGGAATAACGGAAGAACGAGTGGGATTACCAGACCATTTTAAAGAAGCGATTATGAAAGTACAAATGTCTGCACCTAACGTTGTCAAAGAGCGTAAATGGGTGGAACAAAGTACACGTTATGGCAATTTTGAAGAAATCGGAAAAGAAGTTGTGGAAGAAATTGTAGCTGCTTATCCAGAGGAACGCGTTGAAAAAACTGTAAAAGAATTATTAGATCAAGCGGGCGCTAAAGAAGTAACGATTGCAAAGCGTGAACCATATAAAGTAACGGAGGAAATGATGGTGGATCCTGATTGGAAAAATCGTTATGCAGCGCTTGAGCAAATGGATCCAACAGAAGAAGATATTCCTGTATTGAAGAAAGCGCTAGAAGATGAGAAAGTATCTATCCGTCGTTTAGCAACAGCGTACTTAGGTATGGTAAAAGGTGATGAAGTATTACCATTACTGTATAAAGCTTTACTAGATCGTTCTGTAAGTGTACGCCGCACTGCGGGTGATTGCTTATCAGATGTAGGAGATCCAGCAGCGATGTTTGTTATGATTAAAGCACTTAAAGATCCAAGTAAATTGGTGCGTTGGCGTGCGGCGATGTTCTTATTTGAACTTGGTGATGAAAGTGCAATTCCAGCACTACGCGTAGCGCAAGATGATCCAGAGTTCGAAGTAGCAATGCAATCTCGTCTAGCATTAGAACGTATTGAAGGCGGAGAAGAAGCGAAAGGATCTGTTTGGAAACAAATGACGGAGTCTCGCAAAGGAGAATAATCATATGATCGTTTTCTATGATAGTAGGTGTCCGATGTGCACGGCAGTCGCAGAGCGTACAAAGAAGCTTGATAAAAAAGATACGATGAAGTTTGCCTCTTTTCGTGATAAAGATGTTGTAGAGGAGTATCAACTTTCTACAGAGTTACAAGAGAAGATGGAACAAAGGCTTTACATTTTAAAAAATAACAAATGGTATGACGGGATTGGTAGCGTATATGTTTTAGCAAAAGCTGTGCCGTCATACTGGTTTGTGGTTCCTTTTATCAAGTTATCTATTTTACTTGGATTTGGAAATAAAGTGTATGATTATATTGCAAATAGAAGAAAACTTGTACCAGTTGGTCACTGTCGCGGGGGGATTTGTGAAATTCCATCAAAAAAATGATGGTAACGCTATCTTTCTTTTGCACCTATTATAAGAGCGTGATATGATGAATTTGGAATGAAAGTTGAAGGAGAGATTACAAGATGTCAAATGCATACGAAGAATATATGCGTCAAATGGTAATTCCAATGCGTCAAGAGTTAGTGCGTGCTGGATTTGAAGAATTAACTACAGAAGAAACTGTAAAAGAATATATGGAAAATGCGACAGGTACAACATTAGTTGTCGTAAACTCTGTTTGCGGATGTGCAGCTGGTTTAGCGCGTCCATCAGCTGGTCAAGCGGTTGTACGTTCCGAAAAACAACCAGACCATCTTGTAACTGTATTTGCAGGACAAGATAAAGACGCAACAGCTACAATGCGTGAGTACTTCGGAGATATTCCTCCATCTTCACCATCTATGGCGTTACTAAAAGGAAACGAAGTTGTTCACTTCATTCATCGTCATGAAATTGAAGGAGCAACAATGGAAGAGATTATTAATAACTTAGAACAAGCTTTTGAAAAGCATTGCTAAAAAGGGGGAGTGATTCTCCCTTTTTTCTTTATATATTGAGGTGAAAAGATGATTGTAACAACAGCAGGACGAACGAATAAGGAAATGATAACATATGCAAAAGAGGTAGCGGAAGAATTACAATGCTCTTTTGTAGTACGGAATGATATATCGGTATACAAGCTACATGAGCAGTTTGAACAAGATGTACTCGTTGTAGGAAAGAATCGATTAGCAATTTATCCAAAAGGTACAGAAGAATCGTTCTTTTTTCATCCTAATTCTGCAATGTTTCGTGTGAAAAGATTAATGCGGGGAGAACATGATCCATTTGTACAAGCTGCAAAATTAGAAAAAGGAATGACGGTGTTAGATTGTACGCTCGGTATGGCATCAGATAGTATTGTTGCAAGCTATGTTGTTGGAGAAGAAGGAGCTATAACGGGGCTTGAGGGAAATTGTTACATGGTTTATATAATGAATAAAGGTTTAAAGCAGTGGTGTGCGGGTATTTCAGAAATCGATGAAGCAATGCGTAGAATTAGAGTGAAGAAAACTGAACATTTTGATTTCTTAAAGCGCTGCGAAGACAACTGTTATGATGTTGTTTATCTGGATCCAATGTTTGAAGAAACGGTAATTGAATCAGATGGGATTCGTGGCTTAAAACACTTTGCTTTATATAATGATGTCACAGATGAAACAATTGCAGAAGCAAAGCGTGTTGCTAGAAAACGTGTTGTCTTAAAGGATCATTTCCGTAGTACACGATTTGAGCGACATAACTTCTTAGTATATAAGCGAAAAAGTGCGAAATTCCATTTTGGTGTAATTGAACCTTGCTAATTATTTGAAAAGATGTATAATAAGCAATAATCAATTATATATGATGTCGTAGATGAAGAGAGTAGTCCTTCTTCAGAAGGAAAGCGAGCTAGGGATGGTGAGAGCCTAGTACGGAGAAGAGGATGAAGCGCACTTCGGAGACGCTGCTTGAAATGAATAGTAGAGTAAGCCGGGGCCCCCTGTCCTCGTTATAAACGGGAAAGTGGTTCTTCGGAACAACAAGGGTGGTACCACGGGTGATAACTCGTCTCTTTTTTAGAGACGGGTTTTTTGTGTTTAAAAAAATAAGGAGGGAGTAACATGGAATATAAAATTCAATTAGCAAAAAGTTTATTTGAAATATTAAAATCAGAATTATCATTGGAACAAATTACAGGTTTAATTGAAACTCCGAAGCAAGATGAATTTGGAGATGCAGCTTTTCCATGCTTTATGCTTGCAAAGCAATATAAAAAAGCACCAGCAGTTATCGCAAAGGAAATCACGGAGAAATTAGATAATCCATTCTTTACGAAAGCGAAGGCAGTTGGACCGTATGTGAATGTATTTTTCAACCGTGACATAGTAAGCGATGAAGTATTAAAAACGATTTTAGCTGAAAAAGAAGAATATGGACAGGGGCATTTTGGGCGAGAAAAAACAGTGGTAATCGATTACTCTTCACCAAATATGGCGAAACCGTTCTCCATGGGGCATTTACGTTCAACGATGATTGGGAATTCTTTAAAACATATTGCTGAAAAGTGTGGATATGAGGTTGTAGGAATCAATTATATTGGTGATTGGGGAACGCAGTTTGGGAAATTAATTACTGCATATAAAAAATGGGGAAATGAAGAGCTTGTAAAAGAAGATCCGATTCGCGAACTATTCAAATTATATGTTCATTTCCACGAAGAAGTGAAAGAGCATCTAGAGCTAGAAGAAGAAGGTCGTGCATGGTTTAAGAAATTAGAAGACGGTGATGAAGAAGCAGTTTTTTTATGGAATTGGTTCCGTCATGAATCTTTAAAAGAATTCTCTCGTATTTATGAACTTCTTGGTGTTGAATTTACAAACTTCCAAGGAGAGGCTTTCTATAATGATAAAATGGACGGTTTTGTTGAAATTTTAGAAGGAAAAGGGTTATTAGAAGAATCGGATGGAGCGCAAGTTGTTAATTTAGAAAAAGAAGATATGCCGCCATGTTTAATTAAAAAATCAGATGGAGCTACACTTTATGCAACGCGCGATTTAACAGCGGCACTATATCGTCAAAACACATATGAATTTGATAAAGCGCTGTATGTAGTGGGAGCAGAACAAAGCTTACACTTCACACAATTTTTCACTGTATTAAAGAAACTTGGTTATAACTGGGTAGATGGTATGGCTCATGTACCATTTGGACTCATTTTAAAAGATGGTAAAAAAATGTCCACACGTAAGGGGGAAGTAGTATTACTTGAGGAAGTATTAGAAGAAGCGATTACGCTTGCAGAGCAAAATATTGAAGAGAAAAATCCGGACTTAAAGCAAAAAGAGGAAGTTGCTAAGCAAGTTGGTGTCGGGGCAGTCATTTTCCATGATTTGAAAAATGAACGTATGCATAATATTGAATTCTCTTTAGAAAAAATGCTGAAGTTCGAAGGGGAAACAGGACCATATGTTCAATATACACATGCGCGTGCTTGCTCCATTTTACGAAAAGAAAATGCTGAATTTGAAACAGAAGCGTTTCAATTAAACGATGATCATAGTTGGAGTACGATAAAATTATTAAATAGATTTCCACAAGTCGTTGAAACAGCCTTCTTTAAAAATGAACCGTCACATATTGCGAAGTATTTGTTAGATGTAGCACAAGCATTTAATAAATATTATGGAAATGTTCGTATTTTAGAAGAGGATAAAGAAAAGGAAAGTAGACTTGCACTTGTTTATGCAGTAACGATTGTGTTAAAAGAAGGATTGCGTTTACTTGGAATGGGTGCTCCGAAAGAGATGTAAATGAGTACAATTTTATCGTGCTATTTGTGGACAGTAAAACTCCGAAGAAATAAGAGGTGGGAGATAAACTACCCGTAAAAGCCAAATTGATGAAGGCTAATAATCGGAGGGAATGAAGGAAACCTTCACTGATTATTAACCTTCACTTTATATTATTTACAATATATCTAAAAAAGATAGAGATATATTGTAAAATTAGTATTAAGCTTTACAAGTGAAAAAGGTCAAAAAGAAGCTTAGGAAACTGAAAATTAAGAAATTACAAACTGGAAAATAGGGGGACTTTAATGAGAAAAATGATATTATATAGCGATCAAATACAAGAAGATAGAAAATTGGATTATGAGCTTTTAAGGTTATTAAATAAAGAAAATCCTTCAATAGCATATCTTCGATCATCTTCAGATGAAACAGGAAAGTATTTTAATAATGTAGTTAAATATTATAGAGATTTAGGAATTAGTAAAGTAGAATATTTTGATTTAGATAAAGAATACGATGAAAGAAAGGTTAATAACATATTTAATTATGATGCAATACATCTTTCAGGTGGAAATACATTTCGCTTTTTAAACTCCCTAAGAAAAAGAAATTTATTACATTCATTAAAATCTTATGTGGAAAATGGTGGGGTTTTAATTGGTGTTAGTGCAGGTAGTATAATATCTACTAAAAGTATTGATACAGCTCAATTTGTAGACGAGGATATTATAGGACTAGAGGATAGAAGCTCTTTAGGTTTTGTAGATTTTGATTTTATGCCTCATTGGAGTGAGGAGCAAAGTGAAAAATATTTAGGATTATTAAAGGATTATTCTAAGCTGGAAAATAGGACAATTTATGCTTGTAAAGATGGTGATGGGATAGTTATTGATGGAGAAGATATTAAATTGATTGGAAATGTTATAAAAATCTAATTTGGTTTCAATTTATCAAATACATTTTGTCTAAATAAGCTGAACAAATTTCTAGATACATTAAGAACTTATGGACATGAAAAAATGTTTTTATATCTAGAAAATATTTTTATCATTTGCTCAAAGAAGGGAACGAAATCAGCACTTTCAATATAAACAGAAGGAGGTAGCTCAATTGAAAGAGTATGATTGGGATAATAAGTTGGAGTATTTGAGAAATACAAGGGATCTATATTATAACGATGATTATCTAAGTTTTTTGGTGAATTCAGTTTGGAAAATCTCTAAACCAGTTCATATTGTTGACTATGGTTGTGGATATGGTTATTTAGGTCTGAAACTATTACCTCTGTTACCAATAGGGTCTAGATATACAGGAATTGATAAGGGGAAGAAACTAATTAATAAAGCAAGAGAGTTATTCCGAATTCTTCCATATGAAGCAGACTTTCTTGAGGCAGATGTTACTGAAATTGAATTAGAAAGTAAGTATGATATAGCAGTATGTCATGCTTTTTTAATACATATGAACGATCCAAAGACAATGTTACAAAAAATGATAGACTCGGTCGTTGATGAAGGTAATATCATATGCTTTGAACCACATTGGATTTCGAATATGTCTTCGTATAGTCTTAACAATCTAGAGCAATCAGAAATTGTTCAGATTGGTGTTCTTCAAAAATTATTTGAAAAAGATGCAAAGCGAAATGGTAAAGATGGAAACATCGGTATTAAATTACCAACATATCTAAGTGAGCTAGGGGTAGAAAATATTGAGTGTAGAGTTAGTGATAAGATTAATTTTCTTAATGTTAATGAGGATCAAAGAGATAAACAGCAATTGTATCAATCACTCAAGGAAGAGGGAATCGGTAATACTCCTGCTGAAAAAGAAGAATTCATTGAACGTTTAGTAAACCGAGGATTGGCATATAATGAAGCGATGGCGCAATACGAAGCAGAATTACAACTCTCTAAAGAATTCACTATAGATTCTTCTTTAGTATATGCTCCAAGTATGAAAATTACTTTTGGCATAGTGAAAAGCAAGTAATGTAAATAAAGAAATGAGTTAGGACTTCTAACGCTGTATACATGTTAGAAGTCTTATTTTTTAGTTTGATAGTATTTTCTAAAAGAAAATATGTCAAAATCGTGTACGAATGAAAATAGATTCGATATTAATTTTGAAAACCTCGCTTAAATCACCCATTTCCTATGGAAAAACAGAGATAGTCTTGTTATGATAACAAGCATAGTCCTTTTTTATAACTATAATAGATAGAATTGTGAGAAAAGTCCGAGAAAAGGACGCGCACAAGGGAGGAACAACATGAAGCGTGTTGCTTGGTTTACTGATAGTACAACTGCAAACTTTACAACAAGTGCAGATAATTTTGTTATACCGATTGAAATTGTTATTAATGGAACGGCTTACAAAGACTGTGAAGAAGGTGTTCGTGAACGTGTCTACGATGCATTAAAACAGGGTATAACTGTAACTACGTCACAACCTAATTTTGGAGATATGGTTGCACTCTTCTCTAAATGTAAAGAAGAATATGAAGAGGGATTTGCAATCACAATTAGTGGAAAAGTAAGTGGCACTTATCAAAATATGATACTTGCAGCAGAAATGGCAGGATTTCCTCTAGTTGTAATAGATAGTGAAACAACGAGTTATCCAATGGATGAAATTTTAACAAAAGCGCAAACGTTATACCGTAAGGGTATGACTTTACAAGATATACAAAAGATAATACAACATGTGGAACGTAGTCCTTATTATGTATTTCCAAAGGATTTGAAAGGTCTATATGCAAGTGGACGTGTGAAAGGTGTACAATTTATACTAGGCAGTCTACTAAGTGTAAACCTAATTCTAGAAGTAAAACATGGCGAACTTGTGTTGGAGAAGAAAGTTCGTAAAATACAAAAATGTAAAGAATATATGCGAAGCGAACTTGAAAAAGAAATACCGAAAGTAGTCCATGTTTTCCATGCGAATGATGAAGAAGGGGCAGAAGAATGGATTGCTGATTTCAGAGCAGTATTTCCTGAAATGAAGTTTTTAATTTACCCACTTCCTATATCTTTTGCTGTTCATGCAGGTGCTGGAACAATTGCGATTAGCTTTTCGAAAGGAAAAAACCGTGAATAATTCACGGTTTTTTTGATGCTTTCGTTTTTAGTTTTATGTAAATGGAAATAATTCAGAGAATAAGAGATGAAATGTTTTAGTAATAAGTATAGGATGAATTTGTATTCATATAACGAAAAACACGCTATTCTTTTTATAGAAGTATACAGAAAAGATGGTGTTTTTATAAATCTATTAAATTCTGATAAGCTACAATTATTTTCTAAAGAATTAGAGCAACATATGTCACCATATAAAGGAGAATAGGAACTTGCAAAAAATCGAAAGAATATCAAATCGGATTTTATACTTACCACCGTATCAAGAAACGGATCGACCAATTTTAGCAGCAGTTACAGGAGCAAAAAAGACATTATTAATTGATGCTGGAAACTCACCTAAACATGCTAATTTATTTCTTAAACAATTAGAAGAAGTACATATTAAAGGCGACTTTCTTGTTCTCACTCACTCAGATTGGGATCATGTATTCGGGATGAGCGCAATAGATATACCAATGATTGCTCATTATAAAACTCACGAAAAAATTAAAAGGCTTCAGAATTTATCATGGGAAGATAAATACTTGGATCAGCGCGTTAAAGAAGGAATAGAAATTCCATTTTGTGCGGAAGCAATAAAGAAAGAGTTGGGTCATCAGAGAGAGGTGTTTCTTCCAATACCTGATATTACATTTGATAAACAAATGTCTATTAATTTAGGGGAAGTAACTGTTGTAATTGAACATGTGGGTGGCGATCACGCTGATGATTGTACTGTTATTTATATTCCTGAAGAAAAAGTTCTTTTTCTAGGGGATTGCATGTACGCAAATCTCTACTCAAAAAAATGGAGTTATACCATTAAAAATACCTTGCAGCTAGTTAAGCAGCTTGAAAAATATGACGCAGACATTTTTTTCTTATCTCATCACGATAAGCCCGTTTATAAAGAGGAATTCCAATTGAAAATTAATTTTTTAAAAGATACAGCATTTCTGACGGGAAAATATAAGGGGAATGAAAAAGCCATTATTAAAGAGCTTGCAAAGGGGCTGCAAAGAAAATTAAATGCTGAAGAAATTGAAACTATCAATTTTTTTGTTAATGGATACTGTATAGAAAGATTTTAATAGAAAGCATGTTAAAAAGCCCAGGAATTTTTGTTTCTGGGCTTTGTTTCTTTACTTGTTTATTAAAGTGTTGTATCTTTTCATGGCTATAACCTAATTTTGTTTTTTCATTTTCCACAAAAACAAGCACAGATAACATAAAAGAAGAACACTGAATATGTAGAAAGTATTTGTTAATCCAAATAAATCGGATAAACTTCCGCTAAGCATCGGTCCGAAAAACATACCAATTGAGTAGGCTGTATTATAGATTGTAAAAAGTATTCCATATGCATGAACTCCATTTTTGTCTGCGAGATATGTAAGTTCTGGTAAAGCAGGTGCGAGTAAAAGGCTAAAACTAATTCCAAGGATAGCAAGTACAAATATTTCAAGGGCGGTATGAGAAACAATCACTGTAAATGGGAAACATAAAGCAGCCAAAGCTATGCCTACTGCCATCGTTTGTTTTCTGCCAATTTTAGTTGAAAGTGTGCCAATGATTGGTGCGGTAAATCCATATGCGAGAGTTGGAACGGCAAATAGGAGTCCGATTTTCCCAGGGCTAAGGTGTAAGGTGTCTTGTAAGTAGAGTGGAAGAGTTGGCTCTAAAGCGCTAGGTAAGGCCGATCCTAGAATAATAATACCGATCATAATAAATAGGGAACGCATATTCAAGATAGATCGATAGCTAATTCGTTGGTTTGAGCTGGATGTTGGTTCATTATGAAGTAATGTTATTCGTAATATACCATCAATGAGTGCAATACTGGCAGCTATAATAAAGGGAAGATGATACCCTCCCCATTGATAAAGTGCCCCGCCGATTGTTGGACCAAGGAGCATCCCAGCTGCTTGTCCCGATAAAGCGAGACCCATGGCCTTTCCGCGTTCTTGCAGAGGGAACACATCTGCTAGAAGTGCTAATCCAGCTGTCCATGTTGCTGCTGCAGATATACCTTGTAGCATTCTTGCGAGCACGAGCAACCAGAAACTATTTGCAAGTCCGAATAATAGAGTCGCTTTTCTTATTTTTAAACAATAATTTAAATAATATTGCCTATTTTCAAGATTTATATAAGATTTTTATTGAATACATGATATAAGCTGTGTAGAATCTAAGCAAGTAGATAAGAATACTACTTACCGATAGAATTAAAAATAATTACTTGAGGTGAATACATGTTAGAATTTAGGCGATTAGAGATGTGTTTGAAGGAGAAACGATTTGTAGATGGATTACAGGATGTAAATAACGAAATTGCACATATAAAAGAAACCAATACGTTCTCCTATGTGAAGG
>Ga0105250_10000803_pt1 | contig 18930 bp, 16 predicted proteins | sample KBSS54metaG_FD_80425 | JGI IMG/M metagenome (GOLD analysis project Ga0105250, IMG submission 80425) | Switchgrass rhizosphere microbial communities from Kellogg Biological Station, Michigan, USA - KBS S5-4 metaG | ecosystem: Host-associated > Plants > Roots > Rhizosphere > Soil | place...
CCCAGCAATCCTTCACTATGACTTGTCTTACAACAAAATGAAAAATTGCTTTCGATGTAAACAACAACTTATGAGCAAGCAACTTTTATTAAACAACAATTACTTTAAATAAGTAACTTCTATAATCATTATACAATAGATTCAGAAAGAAATATACAGTAAATTTCCTTACTAATAGGGAAAACACCATATGTCTTTAACTGTTGCTTAGGACCAGTAAAGCTGGCATAACTACTTGAAGACATAAGCCCTATATCCCATTCGTATACGTCTTTAGAACTATTTTTTTGATAGACTCTCTTTCATATAATGTACTTCACCACATGTTTCCGATAGCGCTTTATTACCTTTTTCTGATAAAACAATGGTGAAATGTAAGACTTACCGCTATGTAAAACAGCTACGAAAAAGGAACGTTTGTTCTTGTTAATTTTATCAAACCTCATTATTATTGTCTAGACTATTTTTAAGTAAAATAATTATTTTCTAACTTTTCTTTCTTTTTAACTTTTTTTCTCATACAATAATGATACAGACAGGCAAAGGGGGAATTTTCATATGGTTGCTTTTTTTATTGATTTTGCAATTGTCGCTGCCCTCGTCATCGGAATTACAGCATTGATTGGTGTCATTACGAATAGCATCGGTGAAAAGCTATTTGGTGGGAAAGAGAAAATGAAATTTGTTGATAAAAGTGCGGAAATACAATCTGGATGGAAGCAAGTTGGCGGCAAAGGGATTTATAAAAAACGGACATACTAAAAAGAAGCAGGAAATTCCCTGCTTCTTTTTAAATTATTTTCCGACAGATGCCCACTTGAAGCTTAAATCTCCGCCATAATTATGCTTATAAATATCTTTAACTGTTCCTCTTTGTAAATAAGCCGCACTACGTTGATATACAGGAGCAATTGCTGCATCATCCATAAGCATTTTTTCTGCTTCAAGTAAACTATTCCAGCGCGCTTTTACATCGCTTCCATCCGTCTTTGCTTTCGTGATAATTTCATCATATTTCGGATTAGAGTATTTCATTTTATTTTGCGCGCCATCTGTTATAAACATATCAAGGTAAGTTACTGGATCTGGGAAGTCTGGACTCCATCCAGCAAATGTCATGTCATAGTCTCCACTTTCTTCAAGTTTAAGCTTTTGTGCAAATGGCTGTTGCTTAATTTTCAGCGTGAAACCTGGTAAGTTCTTTTCTAACTCACCTTTTAAATACTCCCCTATTCTCTTAGATAAATCTACATCGTCATTTAACAACTCAACTTCAATTTTATCTTTACCTAATTCTTTTTTGCCTGCTTCCCAATATTTCTTTGCTTCTTTCGCATTCGCTTTTACTAACTCCCCATTTTCAGATCGGAAGTCTTTTTTATCTGGCCCTGTTATAAATTTGCTTGGAATTAATCCCGTCGCTTCAGTAGAGCCATTGTTTAAAATCGTATCAACAAGTGGTTTACGTTCAAAAGCAAGAGAGATTGCTTTACGTATATTTTTATTTGCTAAAGCTTCATTTTTCTGATTGAAACGAAGGAAGAATACAGAAGCTTCATTTGCAGTTTTAAAATCTTTGTCCCCTTTATATTTATCAACAAACTCAGATCTCAAAATAACACGATCTATCGCTTTTGTATCATATAAATTAATCGCTGTTGCCATGTCTTTTACAATATTAAAATTCACTTCTTCTAGCTTCACTTCTTTATTGTCCCAGTATGATGGGTTTTTCTTGATTTGGAAACTTCTCTCATGCTTCCAGTCACTTAATACGAATGGTCCATTATATAGTGTTGTGTTTGCCTCTAGACCAAACTTGTTCCCTTGCTCTTTCGCATACTTTTCATTTACAGGATAAAACAGTGGATAAATCATTAAATTTTCAAAGTAAGGAACTGGATGTTCTAATTCTACTTCTAATGTATAATCATCAATAGCCTTTACACCTAATTGATCTGGCGTCATTTCTTTTTTATTAATTTTCTGTGCGTTTTTAACATCAAACATAATATATGCTGATACTGCTGCTTTATCTGGATTAATTGCTCGTTGCCAAGCATATACAAAGTCTTTCGCTGTTACAGGATCTCCATTTGACCACTTCGCATCTTCGCGTAATTTAAACGTGTACTTTTTTCCATCTTCTGATTTTTCACTTGATTTCGCTACACCTGGAACGAGTTTATCCCCTTTATCAAGGCGGTATAGCCCTTCCATCGTATTATTCATTACTCGCGATGATACTGCATCAGCTGATAACGCTGTGTCCATCGTTGGAATTTCTTGTGTTTCAGTTAAATTTATAACTTGTTTCGCATTATTATTGCCGCTTTCCCCTTTTGCTTTCGCTTGCGACTCATCTTTTTGATAACTACATGCTCCTAAAACCATGCTCATCGCTAATGTCGACGCTACTAAAACTGGTACTTTTTTCTTCATTTTTTCATCCCCCTAAAAAAATGTTGGCCCTTTCATTTTCAAACAGAAAGAAATATTTATATGTTCTAATAATTCATATTATACATATAAATATATTATTTGTATATTTGTTTTTCTATCTTATTAAAATTTTCTATTAACATAATATTTTCTGTAAACGTTTTATATTACTTATTTTCCTGCCTGAAATGCTAAATATACCTGTTTTTATAATCACCTAAATTATCAGAGTATAATTAATTTTATATCACATAATATCTTTTGTATAATTATTCCCTTCTAATATGCACCATTTTGATCTTTCAACATATAAGTCACAGCTTTGAAAATAAAAGAAGATCTCCACTCCTTTTCTCCTTTTGTTTTCACGCGGCATGGGGCGAAAAAAGGGGATGATCGCTTCTACGCATGAACGGACGCTCTCTCCCAACCCAAAAAAAGGATTTTTATTGGTTTTTCAATTTGTACTTATATATGTCCTATTTTTTCGAAATATATATTTATCATTTCAACCGAGAAGACCCCCTCCTCTAAATGAAGTGAAGGTGGGGGTAGTTCAATAACCAAGCTGCAAAATGAATGCAAGTGTTGCTGAAGTGTGTTAAGATACATTTTGTTTCAAAAAGGATATCGGTAAAGTGGGGGATGATATGACAGAGATTACGTCCAAAAAAGGGCAGGGAGAAAAATTAAATTTATTTTTCTTAACATGGCCCATTTTTTTAGAGGTTTTTCTTTTTATGTTAATGGGGATTGCTGATACTTTTATGCTAAGTGCACTATCAGATGACGCGGTATCAGGTGTTGGGGCAGCGAATCAATACCTTCATATCGCAATATTAGTACTAGAAGTAGTCGGAAACGGGGCCGCAATTGTTGTTTCTCAATACCTTGGTTCTAAACGATATATGGAAGCATCAAAAATATCAGCTTTAGCGGTAACATTAAACTTAGGAGTCGGGCTCATCATAAGCGCCGGTTTTCTTTTATTTTCGAAAAATATGATGATGGCGATGAATTTACAAGGTGACGTATTAACTTACGCACAAAATTATTTATCAATTGTTGGGGGAGCAATCTTTCTTCAAGCCATTATCAATTCACTGGCTGCCATTATTCGTGTTCATGGATTTACAAAACAAGCAATGTTGATTTCATTAGGAATGAACATTTTTCATATTTCTGGAAACTATGTACTTATTTTCGGGAAATTCGGTTTTCCAGAAATGGGCGTTCAAGGTGCTGCTATATCATCATCTTTCAGCCGTTTAATCGCACTCATTGTCTTCTTCTGGTTACTATACCGCGTCATGGAATATCGCGTGAAGTTGAACTACTACATTACATTATCAAAAGAATATATCGGCAAGATTTTAAAGATTGGTATTCCAGCGGCTTTTGAACAAGTTATGTACCAAGCATGTCAAATAGTCTTTTTATATTATGCGACATACTTAGGAGCAGAATCATTAGCTGCAAGACAGTATGCAACAAATATTTCAATGTTTACTTACTTATTCGCTATCGCCATCGGAATGGGAACAGCAATCATTGTTGGGCGTTTAGTCGGTGGAAATGAGAAAGACGAAGCATATGTACGTGTATGGAAAAGTGTAAAGTGGGCCATTGGTGTTACGTTATGTATGGTCATTCTCGTCATAACATTTCGCACGCAGTTAATGGGGTTATTTACAGATAATCCTCATGTCATCGCTCTAGGAGCAACCGTTCTTTTATTAAGTATTCTACTAGAAACAGGCCGAACGATGAATATTGTCATCATTAATTCCTTGCGCGCAGCAGGTGATGCAAAATATCCAGTTTTAATTGGCGCATTCTCAATGGTATTAATGAGTTTACCACTTGGCTACTTTTTTGTATTTTATTTGCACATGGGACTGCCCGGCATTTGGTTAGCCATTGCGATTGATGAATGGACACGCGCCATCATTATGTTCTTCCGCTGGAAAAGCAGAGCATGGGAAAATTATGCACTTGTTAAACCGGAGACTTCTGAAGAATCAGCTCCTGTTCAAGCTTAATATTAATGTTGATATTCAGAAAAAACAGGTTGGAGAAAGCCTTCTCCAACCTGTTTTTGTGCTGTTCTTTATCGGAACGGCGATATATTTTGAGGAACGGGCGATATATTTGGATTTGCGCCGATAAAACTTCAGTTACTATTTTTCTATCACCCCACTCTATTGCTGAAATCTCTACTCCAGCTTTTCCTTCTCTCCTTTTGTTTTCACTCGGCATGGGGCGAAAAAAAGACCTGACCGCTTCTACGCTTGGACGGATCCTCTCTCCCATCCAATAAGAAAGGGTTTATATCAGTTTTCTTATTTGTATTTATATAAAAAAGAAGCGACCTCTCCAGCCGCTTCTTTTCTATTATTGATAGATTTCTTTATATTTCTTGTATTCTGCGTCTGAACAAAGAACAAAATGTCCAGGGCGAATTTCTCGCATAGTAGGCGTTTCATTACCATATTGATGCTGAGATGGATCATATACGATACGCTTACGATTGCGTTCATAATCCGGATCTGGAAGCGGAATTGCTGATAATAGTGATTTTGTATACGGATGAATTGGATTCTCGTATAGCTCATCACTGCTTGTTAATTCAACAATTTGTCCGCGGTACATAACACCAATGCGATCACTGATGTATTTTACCATCGATAAGTCATGGGCAATGAATAAATATGTTAAGCCTTTTTCTCTTTGCAGTTGTTTCAGTAAGTTTACAACTTGCGCCTGAATGGATACGTCAAGTGCTGAAATTGGTTCATCCGCAATAATAAATTCCGGTTCTACCGCAAGTGCACGAGCAATTCCGATACGTTGACGTTGTCCACCAGAGAACTCATGCGGGAAACGATTGGCATGCTCTTTATTTAACCCAACTGTGTTCAATAATTCATGCACACGATCCATACGTTCTTTTTTGCTTTTTGCTAAACCGTGAATATCAATGCCTTCTGCAATAATATCTCCAACTGTCATACGAGGATTTAATGATGCGTATGGATCTTGGAAAATCATTTGCATTTTACGATTAAATTTCTTTAGTTCTGTACGTGATTTTTTACCATGTACGTTTTCACCATCGAACAATACTTCACCAGCAGTTGCATCATATAACCTGATAATCGTTCTACCAGTTGTTGATTTTCCGCAACCAGATTCCCCTACAAGTCCAAATGTTTCACCGCGGTAAATATCAAATGAAATGTCGTTGACCGCTTTTACAACACCACCACTAACGTTGAAGTGCTGCTTTACATTTTTTACTTCAATTAATTTTTCACGTTGATTAGTCATGTTGTTCACCTGCTTTCATTTGAAGAATTCGTTTTTGAACGACTTCTGGCGGTTGTACTTCTGGTGCTTGCTCATGAAGTAACCATGTTGCCGCATAATGTGTATCACTAACTTTAAATAATGGTGGTTCCATTTCAAAGTCAATTTTTAGTGCCTGTGGGTTACGTGGTGCAAATGCATCCCCTTTCGGCGGTTTTAATAAATCTGGAGGTGTTCCAGGAATTGCATATAACTCTGCTTCTGAACCATCTAAACTTGGCATAGATGCGATTAATCCCCATGTATACGGGTGTTTTGGGTTGTAGAAAATTTCATCAACCGTACCAATTTCAACGACTTTACCTGCATACATAACAGCAACTCTGTCCGCAACGTTTGCTACTACACCTAAATCATGCGTAATGAAAATAATCGCCGCTTCTGTTTTCTGTTGAATGTCCTTCATAAGCTCTAAAATTTGTGCTTGAATTGTAACGTCAAGTGCTGTTGTCGGCTCATCCGCAATCAATAGTTTCGGATTACAAGCTAATGCCATCGCAATAACAACACGCTGTCTCATACCACCAGAGAATTGGTGTGGGTATTGCTTTAAACGCGCTTCTGGATTTGGAATTCCAACAAGATCAAGCAGTTCTAACGCAACTTTACGCGCATCCGCTTTGCTCATCCCTTGGTGTTTAATAAGACCTTCCATAATTTGATTACCGATTGTCATCGTTGGATTTAGTGATGTCATCGGATCTTGGAAAATCATTGCAATTTCTTTCCCGCGTACTTGCTGCATTTCTTTTTCCGTTAATTTTGTTAAGTCACGACCCTCAAAGACAATTTCTCCATTTTTAATACGTCCTGGAGGATTTGGGATTAATCCCATTAGCGCTTTCGAAGTAACTGATTTCCCAGAACCAGATTCTCCTACAATCGCTAATGTTTCTCCCTTTTTCAAATCAAATGTAACTCCGCGAACAGCTTGTACTTCACCAGCATGTGTATCAAAGGAGACTTGTAAATCTTTTACCTCTAACAATGTTTTCATTTTCACTTCTCCTCCCTCGTTTACTTACGCATTTTTGGATCTAACGCATCGCGTAATCCATCTGCCATTAAGTTAAATGCTAAAATTAACATACTGATGACAACCGCAGGGATGAACATCATATGTGGATACGTTTGAATTGACTTATATCCATCATTTACAAGAGAACCAAGTGATGCAGTTGGCGGCTGAATACCAAGACCAATGAAGCTTAAGAATGCTTCACCAAACACCGCTGTAGGAATTGTAAACATTGTCATAACGATAATTGGTCCCATTACGTTCGGAATTAAATGCTTCACAATTAATTGTGTGTTTGTTGCACCTAACGTACGAGATGCTAATACATATTCTTGGTTTTTTAATTTTAATACTTGTCCACGTACAATCCGCGACATTCCAATCCAACCTGTAATTGCCATCGCAAGTGTAATTGACCAAATACCTGAACCCATAATAATTACCATCAAAATAACGATAATTAAATACGGAATACCATTAATAATTTCCATGATACGCTGCATAATATTATCTACTCGTCCACCGTAGAACGCTGAAATACCTCCATATGCAACCCCAATTACTAAATCAATCGCTGCCGCTAACAGGGCGATATATAATGATACGCGTGTTCCTTCCCATGTTCTTGTCCATAAGTCACGCCCTAGATCATCTGTACCAAACCAGAAATACTCTTTAATATCACGTTTCTCATATTGATCAACACCATATTGATCTGTACCATCAAACGGTAACCAATGAATATTTTCGATCACTGGAATTTTTGGTGGCATTTTTGCACGGCCTAAGTCTTGTTCTTTATAGGAATGTTTACTTACCATCGGTCCTAAAATTGCCATAAGTGTAATAATAATCAGTAATACAAGACCAAACATTGCCCCTTTATGCTGGAACAAACGTCTTCTTACATCTTGCCAAAAAGTTAAGCTTGGACGGGCAATGACTTCATTATCAACATTGCTTTGATTGGCTGGTTGAAATAAATCTGGAGATAATTTTTGTACATCTTTCATCATTTTTTCCCTCCCGCTAGACGAATACGAGGATCAATAATTCCGTATAAAATATCCACAATAAAGATGACTAAAATAAAGATTGCACTATAGAAAATTGTTGTTCCCATAATAACTGTATAGTCATTTAATGTTATCGATTTAACGAATTGCTCCCCAAGTCCAGGTACAGCAAAAATTTGTTCAATAACAAGCGTCCCTGTAATTAATCCCGCAACCATTGGTCCTAAAATTGTAACAACTGGAATCAATGCATTACGAAGTGCATGTTTTATAATAATGACACCTTGACTAATTCCTTTTGCTTTTGCTGTTAAAATATAATCTGCTTGCATTACTTCGATTAACTCCGCACGAGCGAAACGTGCAATTGTCGCAGTAACTGCCATCGATAAAGCAACCGTTGGCATGACTGTAAATTCAGGACCTTTCCAGAATGCAACTGGGAACCAACCAAGTTTTACCCCTACAAAATATTGTAGTAACGCCGCAAATACAAAGGATGGTACCGACATTCCGAGTACAGAAATAATGGTTGCCCCGTAATCGACCCATGTATTATTACGAAGCGCTGCGATAATTCCTAAGATTAATCCAATAAATGTACCTAACAAGATTGCTTGTAAACCAAGCTGTGCCGATGGTCCAATACGATCAACAATCATATCCGTTACAGGACGGTTATCGTACTGGAATGATACTCCTAAATCACCTTTTGCTAAGTTTCCTAAGTAGCGCGCATATTGCACTGGTACCGGATCATTTAAACCGTATTTTTCCAAAATGATTTCTTTTTGCGCCGGAGATAATTTCTCTTGGTTCTTAAGCGGAGAACCCGGTAGTAATTTCATTAAAAAGAATGTCAACGTAGTGATTAAAAATAATGTCAAAGCCATGTACACGAAACGTTTTAATGCATAACGTCCCATAATCAAGCACCTCCCCATTTTTCTCAAAAGCAATAAGATAGTTTGAAATATTCTTACTTTTATTTTTTTAAATAAGAGCATATGCCCATCATAGGCATATACCCTTATTCATGATGGAAACCATTTTTATTTTTTGACTTCAACCCATTTGTAGCTAAATTCGCCACCATATTTATGTTCTAGCAACCCTGTAATAGAGCTGCGTTGTAAATATGCTTTTCCTGGTTGATATACTGGAGCAATTGCTGCATCATCCAACAATTGTTTTTCAGCTTTCAACAGTGCATCCCAACGAGATTGTACATCTGTCTCTACTTTTGCCTTCTTAATTAATTCGTCATATGCTGGATTTGCATAGTTGACTTTGTTTTGCGGATTTCCTGTTGTATACATATCTAGGAATGCCATCGGATCCATATAATCTGGGGCCCATCCTGCATACGACATTGCATATTCTCCACTTGCTTCAAGTTTTAATTTTTGTGCAAATGGCTGCATTTTCATTGAAATTGTTAAGCCTGGTAAATTCTTTTCAAATTGCCCTTTTAAATACTCACCGATTTTCTTAGCATCATCTGTATCAAAGTTCAGCAACTCTAAATCTACTTTATCAACACCAAGTTCTTTTTTACCAGCTTCCCAATATTTTTGAGCCTCTTTTATATCTTCTTTGATCAGATTTCCATTTTCTTCACGGAAGTCTTTTCCATTTGGTCCTTTCGCTAAACCTTTCGGAACAAAACCGTATATCCCCTGTGAACCATCGTTTAAAATAACTTTCCCGATATTTTCACGTTCAAAGGCCATTGATATTGCTTTACGGATGTTCTTATTCGCTAAGAACTTGTTCTTTTCGTTTAAACGAATAAACTGTGTAGAAGGTTTCTTAATTGTCTTGAAATCAGAATCTTTTTTGTATTTATCTACAAATTCTGATGTCAATACGACACGATCAATTGCATTTGTTTCATATAAATTTATTGCAGTTGAACGATCCTTTAGAATATTGAAGTTTACTTCTTCCAGCTTCACTACTTTATTGTCCCAGTACGTCTCATTTTTCTTAAGCTGGAAACTTTGTTCATGTTTCCACTCATTTAAGACGAACGGACCGTTATAGAGCGTCGTATTAGATTCTAATCCAAATTTATCCCCTTGTTCTTTTACGAACTTTTCATTTAATGGATAGAATGTTGGATATACCGTTAAGCTAACAAAGTAAGGAACAGGGTTGTCTAATTCCACTTCTAGTGTGTGATCATCAATTGCTTTTACGCCAAGTTCTTCAACTGGCAACTCTTTTTTATTAATTTTTTCTGCATTCTTTACATCGAATAATATGTAAGCAAATTTTGCACCTGTATTTGAATCGACAGCTCGTCTCCAAGAATATACAAAGTCTTTAGCTGTTACAGGTTCCCCATTAGACCACTTCGCATCATCACGTAATTTAAATACGTACTTCTTACCACCTTCCGTTTTCTCGTAAGACTTTGCCACACCTGGAACGAGTTTATCGTCTTTTCCAAGGCGATATAATCCTTCCATTGTGTTATTCATTATGTTAGAAGATGCCGCATCTGTTGATAATGTTGTATCCATTGTCGGAATTTCAGCAGCTTCAGGTAAATTTAGTACTTGTTTGCCTAAAGCACTGCCTTCTTTCGTACTCGCTTTCGTATCCTCTTGCTGATAACTACAAGCGCCAAGCATACTGACCGTCAATGTCGATGCAAGTATTAGTGGTATCTTTTTCTTCATATTGTACTACCTCCCCTAATTGCACCTCCTGTACCCCCACTTACTAAAAAGCAGAATTGAAAGAATAATCTCCAAGTTTCTACAATTTTCATTATACATATAATGTGACGATTGTGAATATAGTTTTTTGTTTTTTTGTTAAAATTTTTAATAAAATGTTTATTTTTTTTATTTTTTGTAAATTAGGTACTCAACATTGCTCCCATCATATTGAAAGAAAATACAAAATTGCGTATAATTTTCAAATAATTATCCCTAGTACTCATTATAACTTTTATAGTATAATAATTCTAGTAATATTTTGACGGAGGGGAACATTTTGAATAGACTTTATCTTCACACTTGTATATTAATATTATTAGCAATAATCGTTTCTAGCATTGGTGCATTCCTATTTCCAGCTCATTTTTTGTTGAATTTTGTCAATATCATGTTTTACATTGCATTATTTTTTATTATTTTGGGAGGTTTTTTATTTCTATTTCAAAGTGGATTTTTCAACATAACAATGTACGCTTTCCAAAAAGTATTTGGAACAAATAAAAAGGTAGAATCTTTAATTGAAGAAGAAGAATCAGCAATAGATAAAAAAGAAAGAATATATAAAACGTATTCTTTCACATGGACATACCCCATCTGCATTACAGGTGTTCTTTTAGGCCTCATCTCTACGGTCATTAGCTTTACTATTTTGATGTAGTTTGCAAACGTTTTTCCATATGATATAATAACTTGCAAAACATTTTGTTATAAAAAGCGCAAGTGGCTCGCTCAGAATGCGAGGGGGATGGAGCTCCTGACGTAGAGGCGCTTTTTGCCTCGCTGGAAGGCGCGAAGCCACCGAGTATTCTTGCCACTGGAGCTGGATTACTCAAAAGGCGCAAGTGGCTCGCTCAGCTGTTAAAAAACAGAGCTATATTATAATAAATTCATATGTATGCGATGAGAAAGAAGAGTACATATTGCAGCAATTTCAGAGAGCTTGTGGTTGGTGAGAACAAGTAATTGTACAGTATGGAATGGGCTTTTGAGCACCAAACCGAAACAACTTAGGAGTAGGCTTTGGCGTTATATCCAGGCGTTATAATGGATAAAAGAGATTTCACTATTTGTGAAATAATTAGGGTGGTACCGCGGTCCATTCGTCCCTAGATCATTGGGGATGAATGGGCTTTTTTGTATTTAAAAGCGGAAGCGGCTCGCTTAGAATGCGAGGGGGATGGAGCTCCTGACGTAGAGGCGTTTTTTGCCTCACAGGAAGGCGCGAAGCCACCGATCATTCTTGCCGCTGGAGCTGGATTATATAAAAAGCGGAAGCGGCTCGCATTGACCTACTTCCCCCACTCTTCAACAATACATACAAATTTCAAGGAGGCATTATTATGTCAGTTATTTTTTCTGGTATTCAGCCAAGCGGAACAATTACGCTTGGAAACTATTTAGGAGCAATGAAACAATTTACAGAATTGCAAAACGAACATGATTGTTATTTCTGCATTGTAAACCAGCATGCGATTACAGTTCCTCAAGATTCTGTACAACTTCGTAAAAACATCCGCAGTCTTGCTGCGCTATATGTAGCTTGTGGTATTGATCCTGAAAAATCTACTTTATTTGTACAATCAGAGGTACCTGCGCACGCTCAACTCGGATGGATTATGCAATCTATCGCATATGTTGGAGAATTAGAACGTATGACGCAATATAAAGATAAATCATCTGGTAGAGAATCCGTTCCAGCTGGATTACTTACGTATCCACCATTAATGGCAGCTGACATCTTACTTTATAATACTGAGATTGTGCCAGTTGGCGACGATCAAAAACAACATATGGAATTAACTCGCGATTTAGCAGAGCGTTTCAATAAACGTTTCCGTGAAATTTTCACAATTCCAGAGATTCGCATTCCAAAAGTAGGCGCTCGTGTTATGTCATTAACAGAACCTACGAAAAAAATGAGCAAATCTGATCCAAATCCAAAATCAATGATTAGTATGCTTGATGAGCCAAAAACAATCGAAAAGAAAATTAAAAGTGCAGTAACTGATTCTGACGGTATCGTAAAATACGACAAAGAAAACAAACCTGGTATTTCCAACTTATTAACAATCTACTCTTCATTCTCAGGTAAAACAATTGAAGAACTAGAAGCTTACTATGAAGGAAAAGGATACGGCGACTTTAAAGGTGATTTAGCACAAGTAGTCGTAGAAGCAATTCGTCCAATTCAAGAAAAATATAACGAACTAATTAACTCCCCTGAATTAGATGAAATCCTTGACAAAGGTGCTGAAAAAGCAAACCGCGTTGCAATGAAACAACTACGTAAAGTTGAAAATGCAATGGGATTAAGCAGAAAACGTAGGTAACTAAAAAAGCGGGGGCGGCTCGCTTAGAATGTGAGGGGGATGGAGCTCCTGACGTAGAGGCGTTTTTTGCCTCATAGGAAGACGCGAAGCCACCGATCATTCTTGCCGCTGGAGCTGGATCAAATTAAAAAACCGCCAAATTGGCGGTTTTTTAATTTACCTTTTGTTCATTTTCCATTTCCCATAACTTTTCAAAGAATGGTTGCCCTTTTACAAGGCGTTCACATAGCTGTTCATGCTTTTTTGACCAACCATATTTCGCTTCCTCATAAAGGCGCTCCCAGACGGCTTCAAATTTCATATGTTGAACAGTCCCATATGCAGATGGATCCCATTCTGTATACCAATAGCGAATTTCAGCTGGATTTTTCGTTGTATGTAGTTGATCTAGCGCCATAAAAAGCAATTGTTTTAATTGTCGTTCTTTACGAGTTAAGCCATTCATAATATATGGCGATGGTGATAAAATATGATGCTCTTTTTGTGATTCTTCCACTTGAAACTCATACTTTTCTGCTTGGACATTTTCCACCATCTCATATACCATCTGCTCTTGACGGGGAATAAGCCTACTTTTTCGAATCGGTACATTGTACCCAATTGAATCCACTGCAATAATTCCTTTTCCATCTGTAACAACAAAACAATACTCTTGTTGCAAACGCTCATGATTTTTACGAATATACGCCTTATGATGTACGTCTTCCAATAGTTTTTGCGGAAGTTCCAATAATTCGTTCTCGATGTAATGATATAATGTAGAATCTACTTTTAATAATGGCACTTGATCTAATAATTCGATCGTATCATCCTTCCGCCATTCGTAAAAATGACAAACGTTATACCCATTTTCCTCACCTTCAAACCAATTTACCCATACATCATGTAGATATAACATTTTCTACCCCTCACTTCACTACTGTTTGTACATCTCATTATGTTCATTTTTTGTAAAATTTATTCCATCCAAGGGAATATATTCTACTTATTATTTCTTCACTACTTCTCACTTCCATTTTCATCATGCAAAAAAACTTGGCAGCGCCAAGTTTTTTATATTTATCACCTATTAAGAGGTAAAAGTATTTGCTTTATTTAATATACATATGGCATCCATAGACAATAAAGAAAGCGTGTTATCTTTCTCAAATTCCACACAATCTTTTACAATATGAAATCCAACGCCATATCCAAGCATCTTCGGGTACATTTGCATTCCATTTAGTAAGCAGTCATGCTCCCTTGTTCCTCTCTTCATATCCTTTTTCTTTTTTACAACCTTCTCCCAATAATGAACCGCTTCCTCTTTTGTATAGTACGATGTCCACGGTGCATAACTCTTTTCTGAGTGCCTTTCATACACCGCTTGCTCTGCAAGCCCCTCCATTATCATTGTATCAAGTAATGTATAATCCTTTTCTTTCTTTTCAATTTGATGTAACCGACATATGTGATGATATTCATGGGTAAGCAATGCTTTTAATTCCTTCACTGTATTCCGTCCACAGACAAACAGGAAAATCACATGACGCATTGTTAAGCCAGCTTTTCCGTTATATTCCGCTTGTACCGTGCGATTATATGAATCTGATAACAAAATAAAGATAGGGACATCTGGCCCTTGTAACCAGTGCTTTAGTTCCTCATACTCCTCAGAAAGCTCTTTCCAAATCTGCTTTTCCTCTAGTCGCTCAATTTCTTTTTGTCCTTCCATCACTGGACGATACATACCTTTAGAAATTAAAAAACGGTACAACCTCTCCTTTGGCAATGGAATGTATTTTGTAAACTTCTCACAAAGCTTTTCTGGACGCCCATAATAAAGGTGCAGCCAATCTGCCGTTTGAATAACCCCCATCTTCACTCCTCCCTTTTCTTCTATATATATGCAAGAAAAGGAGCGAACGCGAAGTGATAAAATGAAACTTTTGATTGGCTTTGATTTGTTTCTGATTGCACAGTTTCATCTTTCCTGTATGTGCTTGCTGAAGGGAACTTCTGTTGGAGCACTGTTAAACTGAGGGGACAAGGCGGGTATAAGAATTATAATTTGGTTTTTGTTCATACAAACAGGCCCCTCAAAAAAGAGCCTGTTTGTCGACAATCTAACATTTAATTCTTGTCAAAATGAAAGTACGGAAGTAACCCTTGTAAAAAAGTTTGGAAATCGTCCGCTAAGAACGTAATGATTGGATCTTGATAATTTTCTACATTCACATGAATTACTCTTGGTTCTCCTTGTTTTCCGCACTCGCTATAGTCTAACAAAACAGCATCGTGTCCAGCTGTAGGCGATTCTCCTACATATATACAAGAAGATGGATATTCAAATTCCTCTATCATGTAAATTCCCTCCGTATCAATTCCATGCTCTCCACCAATGCCATAGAACCCTGCTACGTAAATATGATCCTCAGCCCAAGAGGTAGGTACGGTAGTAGGAAAACAATTCTGTACAGGTGTACCACCGTTTTGCGATTTGATTAAGCGAATATAGGAATCTGGTAATTTATAACCTAATTTTTCTTCTGCAATCTGAATCATTTCATCTGTAACTGGATTTGGGTTTACGAACTCGTCAGAGTCCTCCCAAAAAGTGTGCAATATGTTCACCATGTGAATTTCACTTCCTTTTCATCGTGTGCTTTTTCTTTATACCCCAACCTAATAACTAAAAGGAGCATCATGTTTTTTACATTTTTGTAAACTTTAGAATGACTTCTGTTATATGTAACATAGGTATCTTGTTGTTTCCTTCCATCATACCGTTCATTATAAAAAAAGAGAAGAATAAGATAAATGAAAAAAGCCGATCGATTCTACGCATGATCGGACGCTCTTTCCCACCTAAAAAAGGGTGTTTTAAGAAGTAGCTCTCCTTTGCTACTTCCCAAAACACCCTCTTACTACATTATTTATAAGTTTTAAATACTAACACTGCGTTATGACCACCGAACCCTAATGAGTTACTTAAAACAGTGCGTACTTCTTGATGTCTCGCTTTGTTTGGTACGTAATCTAAATCACATTCTGGATCTGGTGTTTCATAGTTAATTGTTGGCGGAATCACTCCATCTGTAATAGATTTAACAGAGAAAATCGCCTCAACAGCGCCAGCTGCTCCTAATAAATGACCAGTCATTGATTTTGTAGAGCTAATCGCTACTTTATATGCATGTTCACCAAATGCTTCTTTAATTGCCATCGTTTCGTATTTTTCATTCGCATCTGTACTTGTACCATGCGCATTAATATAATCGATATCCTCAGGCTGAAGACCGGCATCTGCTAATGCTTGACGTATCGCACGAACACCGCCCTCACCGCCAGGAGCAGGCATTGTAATATGGAACGCATCACCTGTTGCACCATATCCGACAAGTTCAGCATAAATACGTGCACCTCGTGCTAACGCATGCTCCAACTCTTCTAGTATAAGAATACCAGCTCCTTCTCCCATTACAAATCCACTACGATTTTTATCAAATGGACGACAAGCAGTTGCTGGATCCTCATTAAATGTTAATGCTTTCGCTGAACTAAATCCTGCAAATGCCATACTTGTTAACGGCGCCTCTGCACCGCCTGTAATCATTGCATCTGCATCACCGCGCTGAATGACTTTAAATGCGTCACCAATTGAGTTTGCCCCAGATGCACAAGCTGTCACAGAACAAGTATTAATTCCTTTTGCACCTGTAGCAATTGAGACTTGACCCGCAGCCATATCAGGAATCATCATTGGTATCAAAAATGGACTTACACGGCGCGGACCTTTTTCCGTAAAGATTTTAAATTGCTCTTCATACGTTTCCATGCCACCAATACCAGAACCTATCCATACACCAATACGCGGTGCATTTTCTTCTGTAATGTCCAACTTTGCATCTTCAACTGCCATTTTCGCTGCTGCTACCGCATATTGTGTGAAGCGATCCATACGGCGCGCTTCTTTTTTCTCAATATATTTTTCAGCTTCAAAGTCGTTAATTTCCGCTGCTACTTTTGCTGGAAATTGTTCCGGATCTAAGCGTGTAAGCCGTCCGATTCCAGATACACCATTTTTAATGTTTTCCCAAGCTGTTTCTACATCTGTTCCGATCGGCGTAACAGCTCCTAGTCCTGTAATTACGACACGCTTCTTTTCCATACAAAATACACTCCTTTTTTTCTCTCAGTCCTTATTTGCCCCAACGAAGAGCGACTGCTCCCCATGTTAATCCGCCACCAAAGCCGACTAATATAATTAAATCACCGTCTTGAATACGTCCATTTTGCAATTCCTCTACCATCGCAATTGGAATTGAAGAAGCTGATGTATTTCCGAACTTCTCAATTGTTGTACTCATTTTTTCTTGTGGCAAACCTAATCGTTCCCTTGCCGATTCCATAATACGAATATTTGCTTGATGCGGAACTAAAAAGTCCACATCTTCTTTCGTAAGACCTGCTTTTTCTACAACACGAAGACAAGAATCACCAAGTTGACGAACAGCGAATTTAAAGACTTCTCTGCCATTCATCATAACATATTCATCTTGATAAAGGTGCTTGCCACCACTACCATCTGCCCCTAATTCGAATGAAAGAATACCCTTTCCTTCTGAAACAGCTCCCATTATAACAGCGCCTGCCCCGTCTCCAAATAGCACAGCTGTATTACGATCATTCCAGTCTACAATCTTAGATAATTTATCACTACCAACTACTAATACGTTTTTATAAGTTCCAGTTTGAATAAATTGCTGCGCTGTAATCATTCCGTACATAAAGCCCGCACATGCTGCACCTAAATCCATTGCCGCTGCATGTTTCGCACCAATTTGTTCTTGAATTACACAAGCAACGGCTGGAAAAGAGCGATCTGGCGTTACTGTTGCAACTAAAATAAGGTCAATTTCTTCTCCACTAATCCCTGCATTTTCAATAGCTTTCTTGGCAGCTTCTACCGCCATATATGAAGTATCTATTGTATCATCGGCAATGCGTCTCTCTGCAATTCCCGTTCTCGTACGAATCCACTCATCAGATGTATCCATGATTTTCTCTAAGTCGTGATTTGTGACTACTTTTTCTGGCACATATCTTCCGATCCCTAAAATGCCTACGTTCACATCGCAGCCCTCCGTTTTATATCAATTATTATGACTTGGTACTAATTCTAAAACATAAATGTTTATTTGTCTAGAATATATTTCTAAGTAAAAAAATAAAGCCGACATATTGTCGACCTTATCTCATAGTAGAACCAAAAGCAAACTACCTATATATCCCGCTCTTTTCCAATTGAACTCCCCCCTCCTTCACTTTGCTTAGAAGAGGGAGTCTTCTCGGTTAAAATGATAAAAATACTTCCGTATCTGCTTTTACTTGGCGTGGGGCAGAAAAAGGCTCTGACCGTTTCTATGCATGGCTAGATGCTCTCTTCCTCCAAAAAAAGGGTTTTATGTCTAGTTCACCTTATTTTCCCGCTTTTCCAAGCTCATATGCTTCGTTCATTACTTTCATTAACAACTCTAGTACTGGCTGCGCTTTTTCCATATCAAGTGCAATCCCATTATCATCCAAAATGGCCTTTGCTTCCGGCAGGTGTTTCATAGCGATTTGTAAAAACTGCATATTTTTTTCGTTCATATTTCTTCATCCTTTCCATAAAAGGAGCACTAATCTCCTTACTTCTACACTATATAAATTCCTTTTGATTTTTCAACATATAAGTCGGTGCTACAAAAACAAAAGGTGACTTGCACTCGTGTTCTCTCTTTGTTTTTAACTTGGTATGGGCTATGGCTTCTATGCATGGGCGGATGCTCTCTCCCACCTAAAAAAGAAAGGTTTTATATGGGTTTTTCAATTTATATTTGTATAGTTTAACATATGTTGTGTTCTTCGTATAACTCTTTATATCGTTTTAAATGTGTCAATTGCTTATTTAAACCGAATTCTAACGGCGTGTTTTTTACAATACAAACACTCTTTATCTCTTCTCCTTTTACTTCTTTAACAGTTTTTTTCACTTTATGCTC
>Ga0105250_10000817_pt1 | contig 18587 bp, 8 predicted proteins | sample KBSS54metaG_FD_80425 | JGI IMG/M metagenome (GOLD analysis project Ga0105250, IMG submission 80425) | Switchgrass rhizosphere microbial communities from Kellogg Biological Station, Michigan, USA - KBS S5-4 metaG | ecosystem: Host-associated > Plants > Roots > Rhizosphere > Soil | place...
GGGCGAACGCATACAGCCCGAAGTTGGGATCGTAGAAGCGATAGGATGTCTCGCCTTGCACCACAACCTTGCTCACCAGCATCGAATGATTGTCTGTGTTGAGCAGCAGGCTGCCGGCAGCGGTTTTCGCTTCCAGCGTCTGCATCACAGAGGCCAGGTTCGCCGCCGGTCTCTTCTCGCCGAATCGCGCCATGGGTACGCCACGCAATTCGTCCAGCACCTTGAGCAGGGCATGGGCTTGCGGTGCGTCGGGAGTGAGATTGGCAATCGCCAGTTTGCCGATCAACGCGCGCTCGGCCGAGGCGCCTTTCTCCAGCGCGGCGGCCATCACCAGCGCCAGTGGATAGCAGCGTCGGCCCGGATCCCCCGCACCGCGCAACAACAAATCCTGCGGCAATTGTCTGGCCGTATGCGCACCCGCCTCGAAGAACGTCTCGCGCACTGCCGCACCCCGCGCAAGGATCGACGCCCGGCGCTCATTCACGGCGGCGACCTCGACCCGACTCACGTACTCGCGCCATTGCCGCACGCTGATCGGTTCGGCAAATGCCTGCGCCTTCAGCACCCTGGAGTTCTGCCCGAGCGATTCGCGCTCCGATGCATTGACTCGTGCCTCGACCGGTGCAGGATCGCGACTGAGCAGTGTCTGTTCGATCACTTCGTAGCGTGCGACCAGGCCACGGTCGCGCGTATCTTCGGCAAAGGCGACGGTGGTTGCCCAGGCGTCTGCGAACCCGACCTGATCCAGTGTTGCGGCACCGAACAGGCCGCCGAACATCACCCGATGCAACGGGCTCAACTGGTCCAGCGGCAACTTGCCCGCCGCGATGCGCGCCAAGGCCTCGTTGAGGTTACCCAGTGACTCGGCCCCCATGGACGTTGGAGCTTTGTCGACTGTCTGGTTCAGCACCTGCTGTCGAGTATCAAAGTCGAGGTGGATGGGAACGTTGAACGTCACATCACCGGTCAAGCGGTCATTCATGGCCCGTACAAACGGCTCACCCAGATCATCAAGCAGTTGCTGCAGGACCGAAGTCAGCATCACTGATTTTCCTTCTATGACCGGCCAGCCCAGTTTGAACGTGAGGGTCCGCTCTTTGAGCAAATCAGACAGATTGCCGGCATAGCGCGACTTGACCTTGCCCGAATTCCACTTCTCATGTTCTTTTGCCAGCCAGTCTTCGGGGGTATCCTTGACTGCCCAGCCGGAGATCATTTCTTCTTCGGTAAAGACGTTGAAGCCGTCGTCCTGCTTCATATGATGGCGAATGTTGTTCAGCTGTTCACTCTGCAGTTCTCTTTCGACATAGCCGATTACACCGCCTTCAAGTGCGCCCGGACCGGTCATGTAGATGGTGCCCAAGGCGTCGAAACGAATCCCGTCCTGATAATACTGAGCTATGGCGCGTATGAGCTTCTCTGATGAATATTCACGCGATGTATTGGGCAAGCGCCCATCAGCCTGTGCTTCAGAGACGACCTTGATTGCAATATCATCGACTGACGACACATCTGCTGGCGTCACGCCTGCGAGTATCATGCGGCGCTCAACCTCATACAGGCAGTCATAAGCCACCCGGATGAAGTGCATGCTCGCATTGACCATCTTGCTGCCAGGATGAGCCAGAACATAGGCATTCATTTCCTTCGACGACGGATTGCCCCAGGCCGCGCCGCGCCCGATGGCATCCTGGGATAAAGACGTCGGCTGCGGCGAAGCGAAAATCTGCTCCACACCCGGCCTGCTCCGGGCAAATGCGCTCAGTGCCTCGAGATGCTCGGCGGGAATATGCCCGGTTCTGTCGACATAACGTTGCCGATCGCGCCCCGGCATCAAGGTATCGTCATGGTTGAGCAATAACTGCAGGACACCGATCTTCGCGTCTGTGCTGAAACCACTGATGTCCACGCCGCCCGGTCTCTCGATCAGCGGCGGCAAATAATCCATGTCGCTGTAACGCCCGCCCTCGAGAAACTCGGCCTGCAGTCGCACCACGTCACTGGCAGCAGCAAAGTTGCCGCGCATGGCGACTTCGCGCTGGAAGACGTCAGCCAGAAAATGACTGGCAAACTCCTGGCGAACATCGCGCAGGCGCAAGTCCTCACCCACCATGGCCTGATGCGAATCCAGACATTTCTGGCGGAAGGCTTCGAGCGTCGCACGTTCCTTGCCATAACCCCGCACCATCAGGTCGATCCGCGCCTCGTCTGCGCGTCCGGCCCAGCGTGGCTGATTCAGGTAGTCGAACATCTGCTGTTTGAGTACCCGTGCGCGGTCTTCGATCATTCTCGACAGCACCGTTGGTTTTGCCTTTTGGGCCTCTTCTAACCCCATCGTGTGCGCACGGGCACTATCGAGAATCACCCGGTTCATTTCAAAGGCCAGCAGCGCGTCACTGTCATACCAGAGGTTGAATGCATATCCCTGCGACGCCAGTACCTTGCGCCAGATGTTCATGTAATCGCGCTGATTCGGCCCGACCTCACTGCCACCGACCCAGACAAAATGCATGATGCGCGGTATCGGTTTGCCAGCGGAGAGCATCTTCACAGTCGCACTCAAGCGGCGGTCGTAGTCGCCCAGTTTCAGGCGCAGTTTATTGACCTGAGCATCCGCGGCGTCCAGCTGTGGTGATTCAATCGCGTCCATGAGCAATCTGATCGCTATCAATTGTTCTGCAAGACTGGTAGCCGCCGTAGCTCCGTCGTAGTAGCGCAAAGGAGCCTCCCCCAGGCTACCGCTGACGGACTCAAGTTCTGTGCGCGCAATAAGATCGGCGAACACTCTGCCCATCGTGACTTCATCCATAGTGCTCAATGCAATTTCCTTTTTTTTGGCCAAACGAACCCATCGCGACGACATGAACCGTCGCGACACAGAGAGAAAACAAACTTCAAAAAACCCAACGAAGACTTTCGTCAGGCCGGCACCGCTCCCAGCAACTGCGCCAGCGTTGCACTGCCGTCGGCATCATCGACTTCGACGATTTCCCGCAGCCTCTGCACCAGGCTCGATACCGGATAGGAACGCCCGCCCTCGAACCCGAGGAAGACGTCGCCACGCATCGCCGGATCCACCGAGCACACATCCCGCAGGATCAGGCTGTGCTGGCGATCCGGGTCGACAATCAGCAAGTGCTCGTCGACAAACGACAGTTGCAGTGTTTGCGGTGCGTCCAGCGCCCAGACCAGCTTGCCGGGAATCGCCGGAACCTCGCCCAGCGGGTGACGGCAATCGACAATCACCGAGTCCAGCCGCAACCAGCAGGCCCTCGACAGGTGATACGTGACGCCGCCCTGCCCCAGGCGCAACACCAGACAGCTCACGTCATCAGCGATCAGTGGCAACAGGTCTTCAACCTTGTTCTGGCCCTCGACCACCAACACCTCGGCCTCGCGCCGCATGTATTCGAACGGGCCGATGCTCTGCTGACCGGGGTAGACGTGTACGCGGTGTGCCTGAAGTTCGTGCAGCAGCACATGCCGATGGCGGGTGCCGAGCAATTCGCAATCGTGTGGCAGATCCTGGCCTGCTACACGAATCAGTTGTGCATTCGCCACGTCGTACCATTGCAGGTTGCCCGCGCCAGACTCCACGGCGATGTAGGGCCCATGCTCGGCGGTCTCCAGCAATGCCTGCAGAGACTCCGGCAAATGTTCCGCGTGCTCGCTGGCCCAGTGATGATCGACGCCGATGATCCTTTCAGCTTCCTGATATCGCAGCTTGAGTGACACGCCGTTGACCGATGTCCCGTACAGACCGGAGCCGTCATTGCGCACGGCGCTGAACCGCCAGTCGTCCCACTCGGCCTGCGGTGCCGGCAGCATGTCGCTCGCCAGTAACTGGGCGCCGCTGCCGAATGCTGGCTCGAGTTGCCGGCTGTCGAAGAACCGCTGACTGCAGATTTCACCGCTGGCGACATCGAACAGCCAGACCGCCTGGTTGTCCGGTGTGACCCCGAGCAGGCGCATTTCCCGTTCGTGCCCCGGATCGCACAGCAGCAAGCGGTTATCCACATACCAGGCACACAGGCTGCGATCACCGGCGGCGTTGCGCAGACCCAGAATGGCGAAACTGTTGACCGGGTACTTCACCGCCAGCGTTTCGAGTGCCTGCCACCACTGTGCGCGCGCCCTGAGCCAGCGCTCACTCAAGCCACCCAGATGCACTTCACCCTCTGCGGTCAGATTGAAGAACAGACCGTCGTCGGTCAGGGCCAGATACCCGTCCTGTACCGGCACCACGTCATTCAACCCGTCGGGCTGCAGCCATTGATGTGTCCATTGCGCCGGCCAGCGCTCGCTGCCAGCGGACGCGCTGCGTTGCACCTTGCACAGCTTTTGCGCCAGCCGGTCGTAGATGAAAAACAGCTCGTGCTCATCTTTGACCGGCAGAAGCAGCAGATCACCAAGCTGTTTGATCGAATCGACCCAGCCGCGGTCATGCCCGAAGGCAAACGGATGAATGCACAACAGGTCACGGCTGCGAATCCAGACCAGGTCACGTTTGCCCGGATCGAACGCCCAGCAGACCGACACGTAAGCGGCCGGTTGCCAGTCGACGGTACTGACGCCTGCGCGTTCGGGTACCGGCGATAACGTGAAATAGTGACCAAGCACCGCCGACCAATCCGTCAAGGTCGGGTTGGCGAACACTCGCTGGCCCAGCTCACGGTCAATCTCTCGGGTAACTGCCACCAGTTGCAGTTGGCCTTCATGGATCAGGTAGTTGAATTGCGTGACTTGCCGATCGGCACCCAGCCATTGCTGTTCGATATGAATCACGCCCTGCGCATCGACTTCAATACGCCGAATGCTGCACTGCCCCTCCATGACAAGCAGACGGTAGCGGCACTTGAGCAAACCGCTGACGGCATCGACCTGCCAGATGTCGTAGTTGCGCACCTCATAGAAAAACGCAGAATCGTCGACCACCGCCGCCAGCAGCATTTCATCGGCCGCCAGTACCTCTTCACTGCGGATGTACAGAAAACGATCCTCGGCAGCGTCGTACCAGGCCGTGGTGTGACGCGGCTGGCTTTCGGGCTCGAAAGGAATCGGAAAGTGATGAACTGGCGTGTAAGGCAGCACCAGCCGATGCTCCCGGGCCAGTGTCTGGTAATGCGTGAGCAGCGACTGCTCATTCTCCCCGGCTGGCGCGCTCTGCTCGATAATGTCCAGTCGTCCGTCACTGCGGTTGACCTTGAACGATTGCCGCCCGGTCAGCTGAAGCATGACCTCATGCCGACCTCTGCCGCCGAACGTCACCTTCACCCCACCCACCGAAAGAACCCCGCCGACGTCGAGCCGCACATCCCTCTCGGTGGCCCAGGCGGCTACCAGATTCCAGCGGCACTGCTGCAGGCTGGGGGACTGCAACTGGAGATTGACCCCGCGATTGAGGATCAGTGAGCAGGCGCCGCCCGCACCTTCGATGCGGTACGACACCTTGTCGTGCCAGACCTGCGGCATCATTGGCACCGCCAGCGCACGCTCGTGGGCATCCAGCCGCACCTCGATCACGGTTGGCCGATACGACGGTGCGAGACGGTTGATGATGTAGTGCACGGGCAAGGAGTAGAACGAAAACAGAAACCGCCGCTGGCCAGCCGCATCCTTCTTCTCCAGCTTGCGGGCGGTATCGAAGCCGGTGTCGTGACGCAGCGTCGAGAAAGGCAGCGCCTTGTATTCGTAACCGTAGTACGTGGTCGGCGTGCACGGCAGGACGACCAGTTGCGTGCTCAGCGGATCGAAGTGGATGTAGCCGGGAAGACCCAGTTCACGCCGCAGATCGAGCGCTTGTTGATCATCCGGATTGAAATCCGGCACCCCGAAATGGTCGCGCAGCCGATACACCTTCGGACTGTCGAGCACCAGCATCGTGCGATTGAAGTCCAGGCTCTGGACGACCAGCGAAGGGTGAGCGACCCACGCCCCGAGTCCGTCGTCATACCGATAACCGACACCCCGACAGGCCCGCTCCAGATCATCGAAGAACAGCCCGACCTCCTGCGCCTGCTCAGCGATCCTGGCAAACCCCTGGGCCAGGGCCGCCACACCCACGGCCAGTCCGCCCAGGATCACCCCGGCTCCACCGAGCACGGCGGCCGCTGTTGCCGCGCCCGCCGTGGCAGCCCCCAGACCACCGGCGGTCAACGCCAGACTGGCGGAGTCGAAGGCCAGTTGGGTGCCGAATTGCGCGCGCTCGATCTCGTTGTCTGCCGTCGCCAATTGATAGATGTCGAAACCGACATTGGCCAGCCCCAGCACCGCGCCCACGCCTTCGTTGGCGACATGTCCCAGCGCCTCGCCCACCACCGGCGCACAGGTGCGGGCGATGATCTTCTCTTCATTGAGCGCGGTTTTTACCAGACTGATCAGGCCAGCGACATCCGTGACATTGCCATGCACCAGCTGCGCGTAATTGACGTAAGCGTGCAAACGCACGGCGGTGGTCAGGGTGCGGTCATCCCCCTCTCGTCCACGCAGGACGTTCATCAGTGCCTGGATGGTGAAGCCGGTATTGAGCGTGTGTACGGCACCCGCCTCTGCCATCTGTGGCGAGGCTCGGGTGCCCAGTGCCGAAAACTGCTCCGACAGATAATTTCTGATGCGCAGCAGACGGTGATCGGAGCTCACCACCTGCACCACATGCTCGGCCTGCGAGGGATCGATCAGGTTGATCCGGTACTCGCCGGCAGGCGTCATCTCCAGGGTTTCGAACAACGGCACCAGCGGTTTTGCCGCAGCATGCAAGTGCTGTAGAGCGTCAGTCGCCTGGGCAATCTGCTGTCCCCACCAATGACTGTCCAGATCGCGCAGGGTGCGCCCCAGGTGCGGATTACTGACCAGCGAATGGCCGCGAGCACTGTTCAGGCGCCGACGGATCGGTCGCTGTGTATGCTCCGGCAGCACATTGTCGGATTCCAGCAATTGCCCGACGCGCAAACCGCCGGACAGATCCAGCGCCGCTATCTTTTGCCCCTGCAGCTCGATCAGATCAAAGGTCGGGCGCGCGTCGTCGCCATAGGCCGCATAGTATTTCGCCATGCCCTGTTTCTGGAAAAGGTCGGTCAGTGCCAGTTGGAGCTGGTCTGGCTGGCCGAACTCGAACACGCCGAAATTGGGATCATAAAAGTGATAGGTGGCGCGCCCACCATTGAAGGTTTTCGCCACCAGCATGGCGTGGTTATCCGAGTTGAGCATCAGCGTGCGCGAGCTGGCGAGCGCCTCTAGCGTGGTGCCGAGCTGCTGCAGATCGACCCGCCCCAGCGGCTTGCCGATATCGTGCAACTGCACGCCGCGCAACTCCTCGAGCGCCTCCAGAAATACAATTGAATCGCGCTGCTGCGGCTCGACGGTGGCCAGGAAGAATCGCTCGCGCAAGCGTCGCGACGCCGCCACGCCGTGCTCCAGAGCAGCGCTCATGATCAGCGCCAGCGGGTAACAACGGCCACCGGGATCCCCTGGCCCCTGGAGCAACAGATCCTGCGGCACCAGTTTGACGTCACTGGCCTCGATTTGCCCCAGTACCTGACTCAGCCGCAGGATCACCTGCTCACGATGTTCGCGGGTGGCGATGGTCTGGATATGGGCAACGTGACGGCCCCATTGAAACAGCGTGTGCGCCTGCGACAGCGCAGCTCGTTTTAACGTTAGCGCGCTGTCCGACGAGACCATCGGCTGGTCGACATGGCTGGCGAGACCGGCCATGAATTGCGGCGCCCGATGCTGATACAGATGGCGTTCAATGGCCGCATAACGCACCGATGCTCCTACCTCGGCAACGCTGTTGGCGAGGTTGTCGAGCTCGGGGGCTAGTTGCGTGAAGCTTGAGTTATCCAGTGAGCGTACGCCGAGCATCTGTCCCAACACTACCCTTTGCAAGGGACTGATCTGGAAGAACTGCAGCGAACCCTCGGCAATGCCGCTTAGCAACTCATCCAGCGCCAGCCCCTGAATCCGCGCATCACTGAGCGACGCCGGAGCTTGCAGAGTGACGGGTTGGGCCTTGATGGCCTGACGATCGTCGAACCCCAGACCCGGCCCTTCGGGAAAAACCAGCGGACCGTTATGACCTTGCCTCATCGCCGCCACAGACGGTGCACCGAGTCGGTCGATCATCCCTTGCAAGACCTCCGTCAATAACACCGGGCGTCCCTCGATGAGCGGCCAACCCTCTTCGAACAACACAGTCTGTTGTTTGAGCAGGGCAGCAACATCACCGCTGTAGCGGGCACTGAACTGTCCTTGCCGCCAACGCTGCTGTTCGTCGACAACCCATTGTTCATCATCGCTGGCGTTGTCTTTCCACGAGTGATCCTGCTCCTCCTCGGTCTTGTCGTTGATCATCCAGAGCGGCTCGATGGCAGTCTCGACGCGCACTGTTTCATCTTCGCGCGGGACGAAGTTGTGCCGTTCGTAATCGCGCATGCCAGCGCGCATCGCGGCCGGGCCAGTCAGAAAAATTGTCCATTCGCGCTGCGGGCGGATACCGTCTTCGAAATATCCGGCGACCGCCAGAATCAGTTCGTTCACCGTTGCGTGTTCGATCGAGGACAGAGCGGCAATAGAGCCGCAGTTTTGCTCGAATACCTCGCGCGCAAGCGTCGACATGCCGTAAAAATCGCTCAGCGCAACACCGCGCTTGGCCGCCAGTCGAGCCGTCAGGTCGATGAAGTCATAATTGAAGCGAAACCGGTCGATCACGCTTTTGAGCATCGGCGATCGGGCATGGGCCATCAGGAAGGAATTGCTCAGCGAGCTCTGCACAGCAACTGCCCGCAAGTCCTGTGGGCGGACGAGCAACTCGGCCGGCGCCTGGAACACTTCATTCAGCGCCGGTTTTTGTCGGGCAAACGTCTCAAGCGCGGCGCGGTGTTGCTCGGGAATGCTTGCCAGATAATCAGTGTACTGGTGGCGCAGCGCCTCGCGTGCAGGCATCCAGTGCCGATTGTGATCGAGCAGCAGTTGCAGAACGCCAACGCGTGACCGGGGATCAAACCCGCTGATGTCAACGCCTCCCAGGGTCTTGACCAGTGGCGGCAGATTATCGACATCGGCATATCCGCCGCCCTCTTCGTAAACGACCTCGGCGCGCACCACATCGGAAGCAGCTGCCAGATTGCCGCGCAACCGGATTTCACGCTCGTAGATATCCTGTAATTGCAGCGGAGTATCCAGGGCGTTCAAGTCGCGCAACTGCAGGTCGTCTCCTGCGAGGTCCAGCAGACTGCGGCGGTTTTGCTCGATCAGCGCCTCCAGTTGCGCGGCGTCCTGCCCATAGGCACGGGCCAACAGATCGACGCGTGCTTCATCAGCTGAAAGTCCCCGCGCCAGTGCGGCATCGATATGCATGGACATCTGTTGTTTAAGGACGATGGCCCGTTCTTCGTACAGCGTGCCCAACTGGTCTTTGGAAATACTGTCGCTGCCATCTTGTTGCAGGGCGTCAGCCTTGGCCGCCTCGACGATCAGCCTGTTGGTTTGCCAGGCCAACAATGCGTCGCTGTCGTACCAGAGATGGAGGCTGTAACCTTGCCCGTTCAGCACCTGTTTCCAGAGGTTGAGATAGTCACGCTGTATCGCGCCCAGTCCTCCACCGAGCCAGACAAAGTGCAGATTCTTCGGCACCGCAGTCGGGGTGCTCTTCGCGTACGCCAGGCTGTTTTGCACACGGGTCTCGAAAGCCTGGATGCTGTTATAGATGCGCGACAACTGTGCAGGCTGGCTATCGGATTGCGAGTATTTATGTGGCGAACCGATCAACTGGCCGATCGACTGCTTGAGCAGTGCCAAAGGCTCGATCAGTCGTGGAGAATCGAGCAAGCCGATACAGGCAAAATAATAACGCCACACTGACTGATAGGATTCACTGCCCCTGTACGCCGACATGGCCTGTTCCAGATCCGCCTGCTTGAACAGTTTGATGAATTTGACAAACCCGCTGGCGTCTTGAGTTCTTCGGTCCTGCATGAAAGTTGCTCCTTTGCCCTGACCAGTAACGAAAGTGCCCGCTGGCACTTGCATAGCGGCCAAACTAACTTCTGGCGAATCGGAGCTCAAACTTCAAAACTTCCAATACATGTCAAAATCAACAACTAAAAAACAACTGATAACGCATGTAACGGCAACAAGTTATTTCTACAATCAATATATAAATCAAACGCACCCGAGCAGAACGCGAAATTATCAAGGCTGCAATTTCAGGTCTGCCTATCAGTATTCAAGATAAGTCGAACAGAATGTAAGCAAAGAGAAAGCTCTCACACAGAAGCGGAGCAGATCGTACAGGTCGCGTTGAACAATATGACGCGGTCAGATCCGGAAACAATCTGTGCGGGAGACTGCGGTTGGCGAGGCAGCAAGCTCCCTCGCCAACGGCTCAGGACTGGGGCTTTTCGCCGTACCAGCGCGGCGTGTAGACCCACTCGCCACCTTCAGCCTTGGGGAAGGTGCACGTCGTTGAAGAGCCAACCAGCACCATGGTGCGCATGTCCACCTGATCCGGGGTCAGTTGCCCCAGTGTCGTCACGCGCAGGGTTTGCCCCGGGCGAGCGATGTCGCGCCCCAGCACCACCGGTGTTGCCGCGCTGCGATGCTGCGCGACGATTTCCAGCGCACGCCCCAATTGCCACGGGCGTGCCCGGGAAATCGGGTTGTAGAAGGCCAGCGCCAGATCGGCCTCGGCCGCCAGATCCAGACGTTTTTCAATGATCGACCACGGCTTGAGGTTGTCCGACAGCGACATCACGCAGAAATCATGCCCCAGCGGCGCACCCGCTTGCGCAGCCGTGGCAAGCGAGGCGGACACTCCCGGCAGGATTTCCAGCTCGACGCTGTGCCATTTCGGGTCGGTCGACTCGTGCAACGCTTCGAGCACCGCCGCGGCCATGGCGAACACGCCGGGGTCGCCGGATGAGACCACGATGACCGAACGCCCCTCGGCCGCCAGCCGGAAGGCGTGGCGGGCGCGCTGCATTTCTTCGCGATTGTCGGTGCAGTGCTGCACCTGATCATCGCGAAACGGGCCGGCCATGCGCACATAGGTTTCGTAGCCGAGCACATCGGTGGCCCGCGCCAGTTCCGCCTTGACCGCAGGCACCATCAACTCGGCAGCGCCGGGGCCAAGGCCGATCACCGCCAGGCGCCCACGTTGACGACCGATCTGCGCGACGTCCAGCGGCTGTTCGGCCCGCGCAATCGCCAGACCGCTGGTATTGCTGATCTCGGCCTGCGGCAGTGCCTGGTGAGCCAACTCGCCGAGGTCTTTCTGCGCCGCGACAAAGCGCAGCGGCACCCCCAGTTCGAGGGCGGCTTCACGCAGTCTGGCCGACGCCATTTCAGTGTCAGCCGCCAGCAGACAGGCCAGCGACTGCTGCGCAACCCCGGCCTGCTGCAACGCGGCGCGCACGGCATGCGGCAGATCGTCCAACTGCGCACTCACCGCCACCGCCACACTGCGGGGATAGATCAGCAACTCGTTGGCGCTCGCGACACGCTCGGCACTGCCGACATGAATCGAGTGCTGCGCCTGCGGGTCTTGCGGCAACTGCGCCTGATCCAGCCACGGCGCCGCCCCTTCAATGCGCACGCTGTGCCCCGCCAGCAGATCGGAAACGAAACGCTTGCCCAGTTCCAGATCAGCCAGCGCATAACCGCTGGGTGGATTGAGCAGGCAGGTGCCAAAACGCAATTCGCCACTGGTGGTGATCGCCGCGGCGACCTGCAATGCGGCGGCGATTTCCCGGGCCATGACATTCACTCCGCCGAGGCCACCGAGCAGCGGCACCACGGCGCTGCCGTCTTCAGCAACGGCGAGCACCGCCGGTTCAGCACCTTTTTCCAGCAACAACGGCGCCAGGGTGCGAATGACAATGCCGGCCGCGCACAGGGCAATGATCGGCGTGTCTTGCTGATACAACTCACGCAGGGTCGCGCCGAATTCCTGATAGCTGCAGTCGGCGCCTTCGACGCGTCCGGCGAGGCCGTGGATCTGCGCTGTCGGATACAACTGCTGGATCCGCCGTGCGGTGGCGAGCGCGCCTTGTCCGAGGATGACAATGGCCGGTGTGGATGGCGTCATCAACCTTGCCACCGTTCGCCCGGGACGATGATCAGCGAGAAGTACGGCGAGGACATCGGCTCGACCTGATCCAGCGGCACGATCTTCTGATTGGCCATGGTCGCGCGTTCGACGTACAGCGCCCGCTCGGCCAGACCGAGATCTTCGAGTACCGCACGGACCTTGGGAAAGTTGCGCCCCAGCTTCATGATCACCGCCGCATCGGCGTCGGAGAGACGTCGCTTCAGATCCTCATGCGGCAACACACCGGAGAGCACCGACAGGCTCTGGTTGCGATACACCAGCGGCGCGCCGAGCACCGAGGCGCCGCCGAGCATCGAGCACACGCCCGGTACCACTTCGGCTTCATAGCGCGTGGACAACCGGTCATGCAGATACATGTAGGAGCCGTAGAAGAACGGATCGCCTTCGCAGATCACTGCAACGTCGCGCCCGGCGTCCAGATGTGCGGCCACAGTCTCGGCGGCTTCATCGTAGAAATCGCTGATCACTTGCTCGTAGGACAGCGGCGCCGGCAGCACTTCGGTGGTCACCGGGTACACCAGCGGCAACAGATTCTGCGCGTCCTGCAGGTGCGCTTCGATAATGCCGAACGCATTGCCCTTCTTGCCCTTGGCGACAAAGTACGCCACCACTGGCGACTCGCGCAGCAGACGCAGGGCTTTGACGGTGATCAGTTCCGGATCACCGGGGCCCACACCGAGACCGATCAAACGTCCTTTGGCCTGCATCATTCGATCTCCGTGGCGAGGGCATTGACTGCTGCGGCGGCCATGGCGCTGCCGCCGAGCCGGCCTTGCATGATCACGAACGGTACGCCGCGACTGTCAGCCGCCAGCGCCGCTTTCGATTCGGCAGCGCCGACGAAACCTACCGGGAAGCCGAGGATCAGCGCCGGTTTCGGTGCCCCGGCGTCGAGCATTTCCAGCAGATAGAACAGCGCGGTCGGCGCGTTGCCGATCACCACCACGCTGCCTTCCAGATGCGGACGCCACAGTTCCAGCGCGGCCGCCGAGCGGGTGTTGCCCAGCTCACGGGCCAGCTGCGGCACGCTGTCGTCACGCAAAGTGCAGATCACCTCGTTGTTGGCTGGCAGACGGGCGCGGGTCACGCCTTCGGAGACCATCCGCGCGTCGCACAGGATCGGCGCACCGGCCGCCAGCGCATCGCGCCCGGCCTTGCCGGCACCTTCGGAAAACTGCAGACCATCGACCGCCTCGACCATGCCGCAGGCGTGGATCACCCGCACCGCGAGTTTTTCCAGATCGGCCGGGATGCGTGCCAGATTGGCCTCGCTGCGAATGATCGCGAAGGAGTTGCGATAGATCTCCTGACCGTCGCGGATGTAATCAAGCATCAAGGGGGCTCCGTGAGCGGGCGTCGAGCAGGATCGCGGCCGCTTCAATAGTAAGGTTGCGTGCGTGCAGCGTGCCGAAACCCGGCAGCGCTGCATCGCGAAAATAAAGGTCGTAATGACCGGGGCTGACCGCCAGCAATGTCGCCGGGGCGCAATGGGCCGCCGCACAAGAGCGCGGGCAACCGGACAGGTGCACGTGCTGCGCCTGTGGCAACAACGTCGCCAGCAGCCGCGCGTCGTGTTTGGTATCGGCCAGACCTTTGCCACAACCGCTGGAGCCGGTGCAGGCAATCAGCCGGGACAGCGGCTCGCGGGTGTCGGTCAGCCAGTGCAATTGCCTCAGGTGTTGCAGGACTCGCCCCGGGTCGGCGGGTTTCACGTTCGGCAGCAGCAGACTTTGCCAAGGGGTGAAACGCAGGCTGCCATCTCCGAACTCGCGAGCCAGCCGGGCCACGCCCCGCAGCATGGCCGGATCGAGACGGCCGAGCGCCGGCACCGCACCGACATATACCCGGTCGTCAGCGTTTTGCGCGTGAACACCGATATGCAGCGCATCCGCCATCGGCGTGCGCTGTCGAGCAACGGCAGCTTTGATCGCCACGCGTTCGCGCAATTGTTCGAGAAACGCCAGCAGCGGCAGTTCATCGAGCAAATGGCGCATGCGGGTCTGCCCCGGCCGAGCCAGCTCAAGGAACAACTCCAGCACCGCGACCACCAGTGCATGGCCGTTTTCCACGCTCACGGCACCGGCCGCACGATCGGTCGGGCAGCCGGCCAGACCGAACGCCAACAACACTTCACCGTCACGTTCGAACGCCGACAGCCACAGATCATGCGGATGCTCGAGCATCGCCAACGCCTCACCGCCGTCCAGCTGCACGGCGAACTTGGCGCTCAACTCATGAAAGCGCGGATGTGTCTGCAGGGTCGCCAGAATCTGTTCAGCCAGGGGCCGGGTATCGAACAGCGACTGCTGATCGATCCCGGCACTGGGGCTGAGCATCAGGTTGCGCACATCGTCGCCCGCTGCGGTTCGCGGCCCCAGGCCGGCGGCCAGCAAACTGTCGATCAATGCCGCTGACTGCTCGCCGATGCCGCGAATCTGCAGATTGGCGCGGTTGGTCGCCTCGATCGCGCCACTGGCAAAACGCTCGGCGGCATCGGCCACCGCGTCGGCCTGATTGGCAGTGATCGAGCCGCCATTGAGCTTGATCCGGCAAATGCCGCCGTCCAGCGCCTGGACAATACGCAGCAACCCCGGACAAGCCGAGGGGCGCAGAGCGGTGGACATTGAGCGTTCGTTCAAGGGATGACCGGCTGACGGGCAGCGCTGTGGTGGGCGAAAGGTCGCCATTATGCCTGCTTTGCCCGAGCGCATGAAAATGCCTGCCGGTCGGAAACTGCGGCTGTTCAGAGTTCGACCTCCTCAAGGTCGGGCACGCTCTCGCGAATCGCCTGATCTACAACGTCCCGGCTTTTGTCGATGTCCCGGCGACTGATCACCATTCTCCTGGCGCGGATGTCCAGTTGCGACATCGGTTGATGGACCTGCCAGAACAGGTAGTTGGTACTCAACACCAACTTGAAAAAGCGGATATGGCTGAGCAACACAACCAACTCGCCGTTGGCGTTCTGACTGACCGGCACAATGTGCGAGGTGAAGGTTTTGCCACTCAGGGCGGTAAACTTTTGCAGTAGCGCTACATCTTTTTCAAGCGCTGCCAGCCCGGCTTCAACCTGCGCTAATTGAACGCGGGCGAGCAAGGGTGCTGTCGACCGCCGCCACGCCTCCTGCACACTTCCGGAAAACGCCTCCTGGACCAGCACCACCGGTTTCTCCTCCTGTTCCCAGCCACATGACCACAAGCCTCCGACAAAGTAATCGAACCACTCTGCAGGCTGAAGACTGCTGTCACAACGGCTGTCCGCCGCGATCTGGGCGAGATAAATGCAGTTCCTCACAAATCTGTTATCGGCCTCTGCCCGCCCCTCCAGTCCGGTGAACAACATATTATTAACGGCAACTGCATTACTCTGACTTAAACGTGTAGCTGAATTGATACCATATCGCTCCCTGCCAACTTGGCACGTATTAATTTTATAGCTTCATTGCGCCAGACTTATTAAAAAGAGCTGACTTGGAATCAAACTAACAAAAACGGAAGTTGAAAAAATCACTATTACTCGACATTAAGTTTCCGCGTTGTTCTCGACACGCCGCGACGACAGACCTGCGTCAGGTGCCGGCAGTCGCGTTATCATGCCGCCCGTGAAGATCTACTCAGGATTAAGGAACGGCATGACACCCTGGCTGACGGTTGTGGGAATCGGTGAAGACGGCTTCAAGGGCCTGGGCAAAAACGCCCGGCGCGCCCTGCTGGCTGCTTCGCGGATCATCGGCGGCCAGCGGCAACTGGACTTGCTGCCGGTGTGCATTCGTGGCGAACGCACTTTGTGGCCGAGTCCGTTTTCCCTCGCGCCGGTATTGGAGCAGCGCGGCGAAGCGGTGTGCGTGTTGGCCAGTGGTGATCCGATGTTCTACGGCGTCGGCGCCAGCCTCGCGCGGCACGTGCCGAGTGCCGAGATGCTGATCCTGCCCGCGCCCTCTTCCTGTTCGCTGGCCGCCGCCCGGCTCGGCTGGCCGTTACAGGAGGTGGTCACCCTCTCGCTGGTGGCGCGACCACTGGCGGCACTCAATGCGCAGCTGTTCAGCGGGGTGCGCCTGTTGCTATTGAGCAATGACCGGCACAGTCCGGCGGCAGTCGCGGCGCTGCTGCGCGAGCGCGGTTTTGGCGGCAGCCGCCTGACTGTGCTTGAGCATTTGGGCGGCGATGCCGAACGGCGCCTCGAAAGTACTGCCAATGACTGGAATGACCCGGCGATTGCCGATCTGAATGTGATCGCCATCGAATGCCTGGCCGATGCGCAGGCACCGCGCCTGTCACGTCTTGCCGGACTGCCCGATTCGGCATTCCAGCACGACGGCCAACTGACCAAACGCGATGTCCGCGCCATCACCCTAGCCCGCCTCGCGCCGATCCCCGGCGAACTGCTGTGGGATGTCGGCGGCGGTTGCGGCTCGATCGGCATCGAATGGATGCGCGCGCACCCGAGCTGCCGCGCCATCGCCATCGAGGCGGACGAGGGCCGACAGGCCTTGATCGAACACAACCGCGACGCGTTGGGCGTGCCCGGTCTGCACTTGGTGCGTGGCCGTGCGCCGCAAGCCCTCGCCGGACTGGAGCGACCCGACGCGATCTTCATCGGCGGCGGCGTGACCCGCGAAGGCGTGTTTGAAACCTGCTGGGAACAACTCAAGCCCGGTGGCAGGCTGGTCGCCAACGCCGTGACCCTGCACAGTGAAGTCAGCCTGATGCACTGGCGCGAACGCCACGGCGGCGAGCTGACCCGCATCCACGTGGCCCAGGCGCAACCGCTGGGCGAGTTCGACACCTGGCGTCAGGCGTTGCCGATTACCCTGCTGGATCTGGTCAAACCCCTCGATGCGTGACGAAACCGCCGAACAACCCGCGCCCCTGCGTAGCGGCCTGACCACCGGCAGCTGCGCCACCGCCACCAGCCTCGCCGCCGCTCGCCTGCTGCTCGGCGGTACCTCGGCGGATGCGGTGCAGCTCGTTCTGCCCAAAGGCAAACAAGTGCAGATGCGCCTTGAGTTCTGCCGCCTGACCGAGGGCGGCGCCGAGGCCGGGACGATCAAGGACGCCGGCGACGACCCGGACGTAACGCACGGTGCGCTGCTCTATTCGCACGTGCGGCTGCTGGCCGAGCCGGGGATTCGCTTTGTCGCGGGCGCAGGTGTCGGCACTGTGACCCGGCCGGGGCTGGTGCTCGGCGTCGGTGAACCGGCGATCAACCCGGTGCCACGCAAGATGATCAGCGACCACCTGACGCTGCTCGCCACCGAAAGCGCTTATGCCGGCGGTTTCGAGGTCACGGTCAACGTCGAGGGCGGCGAGGCGCTGGCGCTGAAAACCATGAACCCGCGGCTGGGCATTCTCGGTGGTTTGTCGATCCTCGGCACCAGCGGCATCGTCCGGCCGTTTTCCTGCGCGGCGTACATCGCCTCGATCCATCAGGGCATCGACGTTGCCAAAACCAATGGCTATCTGCACATTGCCGCGTGCACCGGCAACGCCAGCGAAGACACCATGCGCCGGGTCTACGACCTGCCGGAAATCGCCCTGATCGAAATGGGCGACTTTGTCGGTGCGGTGCTCAAGCATCTGCGCAAAGTGCCGGTGGATAGACTCAGCCTGTGTGGCGGCTTCGGCAAGATCAGCAAACTGGCGGCCGGGCACATGGATCTGCACTCGAGGCATTCGAGCATCGACCTGCCGCAACTGGCTGAATGGGCGGCGGTGATTGGTGCCGATCAGGCTTTGCAGCAGGGCATTCGTGAAGCGAACACCAGTCAGCAGGCCCTGGCGATGGCCAGCGCTGCCGGCATCGCCCTCGGCGATGAGGTCTGCCGCCACGCATTGAATTTCGCCCGCAGCGTGGTGCCGGCGCAGGTGCAGGTCGAGGTGTTTGCGATTGATCGCCAGGGCGGCATTGTCGGCCACGCCGGAGGTTTTGCATGAAACGCATTCTGTTGCTTGGCGGCGTCACCGAGGCGTTGGCCATCGCCCGTACGCTGGGGCCAGAACACATTTACAGTCTGGCCGGCGTGGGCCGGGTGCCGACCGACCTGACCTGCCAGGTGCGCGTCGGCGGCTACGGCGGGGCCGAAGGTCTGGCGCAATTCATTCGCGCTGAAGGCATCGACCTGCTGTTCGATGCGACCCACCCTTACGCCGCGCAAATCAGCCACAACGCCGCCATCGCCGCACAACTCGCCGGCATCCCCTGCTGGGCCTTGCGCCGCCCCGCGTGGCAGCCGCAACCGGGCGACGACTGGCGAGAAGTCAGCGACTGGGCCGAACTGATCGAAGCCCTCAAACCGTTCCGCCGCCCGCTGTTCACCCTCGGCCGCGAACCGCTGCAACACCTCGACGAAATCCCTGCCAACCAGTATTGGACCCTGCGCGCCCTCGACGCTTATCCCGGTAACGAACGCTGCGAAGTCATCGGCGCCCGTGGGCCGTTTCTGCTGGAGGATGAACGCGCACTGTTCGAACGCCGGCA
>Ga0105250_10000826_pt1 | contig 18446 bp, 17 predicted proteins | sample KBSS54metaG_FD_80425 | JGI IMG/M metagenome (GOLD analysis project Ga0105250, IMG submission 80425) | Switchgrass rhizosphere microbial communities from Kellogg Biological Station, Michigan, USA - KBS S5-4 metaG | ecosystem: Host-associated > Plants > Roots > Rhizosphere > Soil | place...
ATACAAGTAATGGTATGACATGTGGTTTTTTAAAATGATAAACAGAAAAGCCCTGTCTGCCCGTATGGACCGGTATTCGTTAAACCTCCCTTGGGAAAACTCACATGAACATCAATTTATCCGTCAAACTGGCGCCAATCCGCTGGCGAAAGCTTATCCCACTGGCTTTTATCACCTATAGCCTGGCCTACCTTGATCGCGCCAACTACGGCTTTGGCGCGGCGGCAGGGCTGGCACAGGATCTCAATATTACGCCCGGCATGTCGTCACTGCTGGGAGCCTTGTTCTTCCTCGGTTACTTCTTTTTCCAGGTGCCTGGCGGCATTTACGCCGAGAAACGCAGCGCGAAGGCGCTGATTTTTTGGAGTCTGGTGCTGTGGGGGATTTTGGCCACGGCCACCGGCTTGGTCAGCAATGTGGCGACCTTGGCCGTTATCCGCTTCCTGCTCGGGGTGGCGGAGAGTGTCGTGATGCCGGCGATGTTGGTATTCCTCAGCCATTGGTTTACCAAGCAGGAGAGGTCGAAAGCCAATACCTTCCTGTTCCTGGGTAACCCAATCACCGTGCTGTGGATGTCGATCCTGTCAGGTTATTTGGTCGATGCCTTCGGCTGGCGCGGCATGTTTATCATTGAAGGGGTGCCGGCGATTATCTGGGCGGCAATCTGGTGGGTAATATTTGTCGATCGGCCAAAAGATGCCGCTTGGCTCAGCGAGCAGGAGAAAGCCGACCTCGAGGCTGCGCTGGCCGCTGAACAGACGGGCATGCAACCGATTAAAAATTACGGTGAGGCATTCCGTTCCCGCAAGGTTTTGGCGCTGTCGTTTATTCATTTCTTCTGGAATATCGGCATGTACGGTTTCATCATGTGGCTGCCGTCGATTTTGAAAACGGCCTCCGGCATGGGCATCGTCGCTACCGGCTGGTTGTCCGCCGCGCCCTATCTGCTGGCGGTGCCGCTCATGCTCAGCGCATCCTACTTCTCTGATAAATATCAGCAACGCAAACCGGTAGTGCTGCTGTTCCTGGGATTGGGCGCGGTATGTTTTTGCGCGTCCTTCACGCTCGGTGCCCATCATTTCTGGCTGTCTTATGTGCTGCTGGTGATAGCCGGCGGAGCGATGTATACGCCGTATGGTCCGTTCTTTGCGGCGATCCCGGAGTTGCTGCCGCGGAACGTGATGGCGGGGGCGATGGCATTCATCGTGAGTTTCGGCGCATTGGGGTCATTTGTTGGCGCCTGGATTGTCGGCTATCTCAATGGCGTTACGCAGGGGCCGCAGGCGTCTTACGTCTTTATGGGCACATCGCTGATTATCGCGGTGGCGCTGACGGCGCTGACCCGTTTCTCCAACCCGGCGCCGCGGATTGGCGCGCCTGACGCCGCGGCCTGCCGATAAAGTCAGGCCGGGTGGTCATTTCGCCGGCCCGGCCTGTCGCAGCTGGGTGCAGAAAGCGCATTGGCATCCGGCCTGCGGCAATGCTGCGCAGGTGCCGATGTTGACCGCCTGCGCATCCATCGCGTGAAAACCATAGAACATAGTCTCGAGGGTACTTTCCGCCGCACGCGCCTGTTCTGGCTGCGGTTCCGGCACCTTCGATTGAAACGCGGCCGCCCGCCCGGCCAGCAGGCCAAGGAACAGCAGCGAGAGTTGAATTTTCATCCTGGCTCTCCTGATTTTGGTTTTTGATACACTATAACATTACCTCGATTCTGCCAAGCCAGAGCGCCTTGTGCGTTTTCCACCCTTGGTTAGCGAAATTAGTTCGTTCAACTCCCCGCCGATTTGGTTTGTTATCTCACCCATAACGTTCCGACATAAAGAAGGCGTGGCAAATCTATGTTTAAGTTCTCTTTCAACACATTAACCGGCGGGATAACAGTGGCATTGGGCCTGGCGGCGAGCGTTCATCCAGCGCTGGCGGCGGTGCAGGGCGGCACGCTGGTCTACCTGGAACAGCAGGCGCACACCAACCTTTACCCGCCCTCCGGCGGTTTCTACCCCAACGGCGGCATCCTCAACCAGATCACCGACAAACTGACCTATCAGAACCCGAAAACGCTGGAGATTGAGCCGTGGATCGCCGAATCCTGGAGCAGCAACGCCGATAAAACCGAATACACCTTCAAGCTGCGCCCGGGCGTCACCTTCTCCGATGGCACGCCGCTGGACGCCAACGCGGTGGCGAAGAATTTTGATACGTACGGTCTGGGCAATAAAGACAAACGCCTGCCGGTGTCGGAGGTGATCAACAACTATGACCGCAGCGAAGTGATCGACCCGCTGACCGTCAAATTTTACTTCAAACGTTCATCGCCGGGCTTCCTGCAGGGCACCGCCACCATCGGCTCGGGGCTGGTGTCCCTCAGCACCCTGAACCGCAGTTACGACGAACTCGGCGACGCACGCCATATCATCGGCTCCGGCCCGTTCGTGGTCAGCGGCGAAACGCTGGGGCGCGAAGTGGATCTCAGCGTACGCAAGGATTACACCTGGGGGCCGGCCAAACTGGCGCAGCAGGGGCGCGCCAATCTCGATGGCATCAAGGTGATCGTCACCGGTGAAGACAGTGTGCGCATTGGCGCGTTGCAGGCCGGTCAGGCGGACTTTATTCGCCAAATTCAGGCTTATGACGAGAAGCAGACGCAGGATCAGGGGTTCACGATTTACGCCGCCCCGACGCGTGGCGTTAACGACAGCGTCGCCTTCCGGCCGGACAACCCGCTGGTGAGCGACCTGCGGGTGCGCCAGGCGCTGCTGCATGCCACCGACAGCAAGCAAATCGTCGAGACGCTGTTCTCCGCCAATTACCCGCAGGCCAAATCGGTCATCGCCTCGTCCGCCGCCGGTTTTGTCGATCTGTCCGACAAGCTGAAGTTCGATCCGCAGTTAGCCAACCGTCTGCCGGATGAAGCCGGCTGGAAAAAGGGCAGCGACGGCCTGCGCGAGAAAGAGGGCAAAAAACTGCTGCTGAATGTGTATGAATCCTTGCCGCAGCCACAGAACAAGGCGGTGTTGCAGCTGGTTTCGCAGCAGTGGGGCAAGGTGGGTGCGCGGCTGAACATCCTGGCCGGCGACGCCGGCAGCCGGGTAGCGGATAACCTCGATCCGCAGAAAACCCCGGCGACGGTGGTGGAAGTGGGCCGCGCCGATCCCGACGTGATTAAAAGCCAGTTCTACCCGACCAACCGCGATGCGTTGTTGCAAAAAGGCGGCAGCGGCAAGAACAGCCAATTCAGCGATGACAAGCTGAACGCGCTGCTGCTGGGCATCGCTTCCGAAGTCGATGCGCAAAAACGCCTGCAAATCGCCGGCGAGGCGCAAAACTACCTGCTCGATCAGGCCTATGTGATCCCGTTCTTTGAGGAGCCGCAGGTGTTTGCCGGCGCGCCTTATCTGAAGGGCGTCAGTTTTGAAGCGGTCGGCCGCCCGAGTTTCTATGGCGCCTGGTTAGAGAAACATTAAGGAGGCCACGATGACCCGATATCTGGCGAGGCGCATTGGGCAGGCGGCGCTGGTGCTGTGGGCGACCTTCACCCTGTCGTTTATCTTGCTGCAGGTGCTGCCCGGCGATGCGATTCTGATTAAGTTCCAGAACCCGGACATGGGGCTAAGCCCGGCGCAAATCGCCGATATGCGCGCCGCTTATGGGGCCAACGTCTCGCTGTGGCAGCAGTATTTGCACGCGCTGGGCAACGTGCTGCGTGGCGATCTGGGTTACTCGATTCAGGCCGGCGTGCCGGTCACCGATCTGCTGGCCACCAACCTGCCCGCCACGCTGCAACTGGCGGTACTGGGCTTCTCGCTGGCGTTGATCCTAGCGCTGGCGATTGCCTTTCTCTCCAATTTGAGCGGTTTCGGCGGGTTGAGATCGGCGTTGCAATCGCTGCCCTCGTTGTTTGTCTCGGTGCCTACCTTCTGGCTGGGCATCGTGTTGATCCAAGTCTTTTCATTCCAGCTCAAGTTGATCCCGGTGATCAACCCGGGCGAGTGGGAAGGGTTGATTCTGCCGATCGTGACGCTGGCGGTACCCATGTCCGCCCCGCTGGCGCAGATCCTGATCCGCAGCATCGATCAGGTCCAGACCCAGCCGTTTGTCGCCGTGGCGCGCGCCAAAGGCGCCAGCCGCAGCGGGGTGTTGTGGCGGCATGTGGCGCGCAACGCCATGCTGCCCGCGCTGACCATCGCCGGCATTTTGTTCGGCGAGCTGATCGCCGGGGCGCTGATCACCGAAACCGTGTTTGTCCGCAGCGGGCTGGGGCAACTGACCTTGCAGGCGGTGCTTAATCAAGACGTGGCGGTATTGCAGGCGATTGTGGTGATTTCCGCCGCCGCCTTCGTCACCATCAACCTGCTAGTGGATCTGCTGTTCCCGCTGCTGGATCCCCGATTGAAAACGCAAACAGGAGCCGCCGTATGAGCAGTATCTCCTTTGAAAAAGCGACCGTGCCGGAACGCGATCTGGCCGGGCTGGAAAGTGAAGGCACCTTGCCGGCCAGCCGCCCGCGCCGCCGCAGGCGCGTGCCGGTGACGCTGTTGCTGGCCTGGGCGGTGATCGCCATTGCGGTGCTGTGGGCGTTGGCGCCGCAGCTGTTTACCGCCTACAGCGGCACCGAGGGCATTGCCGGCGCGCAGCGGCTGGCGCCGGGCGGGGTGCACTGGTTGGGCACCGATCAATTGGGGCGCGATCTTTACGCACGCATTGTTTATGGCGCTTCGCAAACGCTGTCCGCCGCGCTGGTGGCGGCGGCGCTGGGCTTGTTGCTGGGTACCGCGCTCGGGCTGATTGCCGGTGCGGTGGGCGGCGTGGCGGACGATGCGGTCATGCGCCTGGTCGATGTGCTGCTGTCGATTCCCGGTCTGCTGTTGTCGCTAAGCATCATTATTCTGCTGGGGTTTGGCACGGTGAACGCCGCCATCGCCGTCGGGATCACCTCGGTCGCCAATTTCGCCCGCCTGGCGCGCGCGGAAGTGGTGCGGGTGCGGCACAGCGATTACGTCGAGGCGGCCTATGGCAGCGGCGGTACCTTTTGGGCGGTACTGTGGCGGCACATTCTGCCGAACTCGCTGACCTCGGTGATTGCCTTCTCGGCGCTGCAATTCGGCAGCGCCATTCTGGCGATCGCCACCCTGAGTTTCCTCGGCTACGGCACGCCGCCGCCAACGCCGGAGTGGGGGCTGTTGATCGCCGAAGGGCGCAACTACATTTCCACCGCCTGGTGGCTGACCACTTTCCCCGGTTTGGCGGTGGTGGCGGTGGTGCTGGCGGCTAACCGCATCAGCCGCGCGCTGGCGAGGACGTATTGATGAGCATTCAAACCGCATTGCAACGGGCCGCCGCCACGCCGGTGCTGGAGCTGGACAAGGTGTCCATCGCCTATCAGGAGGCGACCGGCAGCCGCCGGGTGGTACACGACGTCTCGTTCTCGATCCAACCGGGTGAGGTGGTGGCGCTGGTCGGTGAGTCCGGCTCGGGCAAGACCACCACCGCGCAGGCGATCATTGGCCTGCTGACGGAAAACGGCCGTCTGGAGCAGGGCGCAATCCGCCTCAACGGCACCGACATTGCCCACTGGTCGTCACGCCGACTGGATGCGGTGCGCGGCGCGCAAATCAGCCTGATCCAGCAAGACCCTTCAAGCTCGCTTAACCCGGTAAAAACCATCGGTGAGCAGGTGGCGGAGATCGTCAATATTCACCGCCGCTTGCCGCGCAAGCAGGTGCAGCAACGGGTGGTGGAACTGTTGACCCGGGTTGGCCTGACGCACCCGGAGCTGCGGGTGCGTCAGTATCCGCACGAGCTTTCCGGCGGCATGAAACAGCGGGTGCTGATCGCTATCGCCATTGCGTTGCAGCCGGCGCTGATCATCGCCGATGAGCCCACCAGCGCGCTGGACGTCACGGTGCAGAAACGCATTCTTGATCTGATCGACGAGCTGCGGCAGGAATTCGGCACCGCGGTATTACTGGTGACCCACGATCTGGCGGTGGCGGCGGAGCGTGCCGATCGGCTGCTGGTGTTTCGTCACGGCCGGGTGCAGGAACAGGGCGTAACCGCCGAGGTGCTGCGTGCCCCCGCCAGCGACTATACCCGCCGGCTGTTTGCCGATGTGCCTTCGTTGGCCTGCGGCGCCGCGCCGCAGCTAAACCTTGGCACGCAAGCGCCGGCGATCCAGGTTAACGGGTTGGTGAAAGATTTTCGTCTGGCCGGTTCCGGCGGCAAAAGCTACCGCGCGCTGGATCAGGTTTCCTTCAGCGTGCAGAGCGGCACTACTCATGCGCTGGTGGGGGAATCCGGCTCCGGCAAGACCACGCTGGCACGCTGCCTGCTCGGTTTTCAGCGGCCGGACGCCGGGCAAATCATTATCGACGGCACCGATTTCACCCGTCTGAAGGGGGAAGCGCTGCGCCAGTTCCGCCGCCGCATTCAACTGGTGTATCAGAACCCCTTCGGTTCGCTCGATCCGTCGCAGACGCTGTATCAGGTCATTGAAGAGCCGCTGCTGAACTTCGAACCCTTGGGCAAAGCCGAGCGCTATCGCCGGGTGCGTGAGCTGTTTGAACGGGTGGCGCTGCCGGACGATCTGCTTGGCCGCAAGCCGCGCGAGCTGTCCGGCGGCCAACGCCAGCGGGTGGCTATCGCCCGCGCACTGGTGTTGCAGCCAAGGGTCCTGGTGCTGGACGAAGCCACTTCGGCGCTGGACGTGACGGTGCAGGCGCAGATCCTGCGCTTGCTTCAGGATTTGCAGCAAGCGTTGGGGCTGACCTATTTGTTTATCTCGCATGACCTGGCGACGGTGCGGCAGATTTCGCACAGCGTATCGGTGTTGCACCGTGGGCAGCAGGTGGACGGTGGCGCGACCCGCGACTTGTTCGCCATGCCGGGCAGCGATTACACCCGCCAACTGATTGAGGCCATTCCCGGCCGCCAAGGGTATGCCGCACAGCCAAAGAGTGAGGACGCGTTCCATGAGCAGTAAGAGACTTGGTTTTTTCACCCGGTTGTTGGATCAGGGCAGCGCGCAACGGCGTTACCGGCTGGCGACCGAACAGATTGTGCATGCCGAACGGGCCGGGTTTGATACCGCCTGGGTGGCGCAGCACCATTTCCATGAGGATGAGGGCGGCCTGCCTTCGCCGCTGGTGTTTTTGGCGCAGGTGGCGGCGCGTACCCGCCATATTCGGTTGGGCACCGGGGTTATCACGCTGCCGATGGAATCGGCAATTCGCGTGGCGGAAGACACCGCGGTGCTGGATCTGTTGTCCGACGGCCGGCTGGAGGTTGGCATTGCCGCCGGCGGCACCCCGTCCTCGTTCAGCGCTTTCGGGTTCGATGCCCAACAGCGCAACGCGGTGTTTGCCGATAACCTCGATACCCTGCTGCGGGCCTGGCGCGGCGAGGCGTTGGGCGGCGAGGATAACCGCTTGTATCCGGCAGCGCCGCAGTTGGCGCAGCGCGGCTGGCAAGCCACTTTCTCGGTGGAAGGCGGCGAGCGCGCAGGGCGGGCCGGTGATGGCCTGATGCTGTCGCGCACTCAACCCCGCCCGGCGGATGCGCCGGATTTGCCGCTGGACGCGTTGCAAAACCCGATTATCGACGCCTATCTGGCGGCGCTGCCGCCCGGCATCGCGCCGCGCATCATGGGCTCGCGCACGGCGTTTGTCACCGACCACAGCCAGCAGGCGCGTGACTTCGCCGCGCAGGGGCTTGGGCGGGGGCTGGAACGCTTGCGCACCAGCGGTCACCGGCCGTCCGATGAATCGCTCGACGGATTGATTCGCGCCTTTGACGTGCACCTGGGCACGCCGGATCAGGTTATTGCCTCGCTGCAACAAGACAGCGCGCTGGCACGGGTGACCGATCTGGCGTTTCAGGTGCATTCGATCGACCCGCCGCACGCCCATGTGCTGCGTTCGATCGAGCTGATTGCCCGCCATGTTGCTCCGGAACTGGGCTGGCAACGCCGCAATCCCGCTTCCATCTCCCACGAACATCACGCTGAGGAAAAGGTATGACAACCGCATTGAACACTGAAGATCTGCTGGCGACGCTGGCGGAGATCGTGCCCGGTTCGGCATTGGCGCAGGCCAGAGCGACGCGTCAGGCGGCGACGGACGCCATTCAGGCCAGCTATCAGGCGCTGTTTGCTCCCGCCGACGCCGGGGATTTTCCGCCGGCGCAGCGGCTGCTGATCGCCCAGCGTATCAGCGAATGGCAGGCCGACCAGCCATTGGCCGCACACTACGCGGCGTTGCTGGAACAACAGGGCGGTGCACCGGCCGGCCCGCGTTGGCAGGCGGCGCTGGATCATGCCGAACGGCTGGCGTTCAAGCCCGCCAGCGCCGACGCGCAGCATTTGCAGGGGTTGCAACAGGCCGGTTGGTCGCTGGACGATATCGTCACGCTGTCGCAACTGATCGCGTTTGTCAGCTTCCAAAGCCGCCTGCTGACCGGTTACCGGCTGCTGGGCGACAAACCGGTTGAGGTGACCGGCACCCCGGTCAGGGCCGGCGGTTGGCGTACCGACCCCGTTACCTTGAGCGGCCGCCATGCGCCGCCGGTGTTTACCCGCCAGGAACTGGGGTGGGAACCCTGGATCGCCGCCAAGCCGCTGGCAGAGTTTGATGAGCCGGGCCAAGCGTTGTTGACGCGTTTCGGCCATAGCGATTCGGATTATTTCCGCCTGCTGGCGCGCAATCATCCGGTGCTGGAACAGCGCACGCTGGCGGACAGGGCGATTTTCTATACCCCCGGCGGGCTGGAGCGTAAAGATCGCGAACTGGCGGCGACGGTGGCCAGCAAGGTCAACGGTTGCATCTATTGCGCTTCGGTACATGCGCGCAAGGCGGCGCAACTGTCGAAACAAACGGAAGAGGTGCAGCGTCTGCTGGACGTAGCGCCGGGCGGCGTACTGAGTGAGGGGCAAGGAGATCGCTGGCGGGCGCAGATTGATTTTGCCGCCGCCTTGTCCGCCACGCCGCCGCAGGCTGACACCCGGCATCTGGCGGCGCTGCGCGAGCAGGGGCTGGACGAACTGGCGCTGTTGGATCTGGTGCAATCAACGGCGTTCTTTGCCTGGGCCAACCGGCTGATGCTGACCCTCGGCGAACCCTTCGACGACTAAGGCGAACGGTCGCTTTACATCGGCCACACCGCATCGCGCACGGTGATCGCTCTGGGTAGCAGGCCCAGGGCGTAAAACCGGTCGGCAATGCTTTGTTGTTCGCGGATCACCTGGACATTCATGGCGCGGATTTCATGGCTGCGGCGCGACAACGCCAGCTCAAGCGAGGCCGGTGGCAACCCCAGTTCGCTGGAGAGATAACGCGCCGCTTCAACCGGCTGCTCGGCAATGTAGCGGCCGGTATTTTGCAGCGCCAGCATCACCTGCTGGAGCAGATCGCCCGACTGTTCGGCAAAGCGACGTCTCGCCAGATAGAACTGCTGATTCAGCACCCGCTGCGTGCCGTCGGCGATCACCCGCAATTCCCCCGAACGCTGCGCGTCGCTGAGCAACGGATCCCACATCATCCAGGCGTCTACCGCCTGATAGTCGGTCGCCGACAGCGGATACTTCGGCGGTGCGTAGACTATGCGTACGTCGCTTAGCGCCAGCCCTTGCTCGTCGAGCATCTGCACCAGTAAATAGTGGACGTTGGAGCCTTTGTTGACCGCGATGCGCTTGCCGCGCAGATCGGCGGCGCTGCGGATCGGGCTGTCGTTCGGTACCACCATCGCTACGCTTTGCGGCGCCGGCGGTTCATAGGCCACATAGACCATGCCATGCCCTTGAGCCTGAGCGAAAATCGGCGGCACCTCGCCGGTGGTGCCGAAATCGATCTCGTCGTTGTTCAGCGCATGCAACAGCTGCGGCCCGGCGGGGAACTCGCTCCACAGGATGCTGATGTGCCGGTCGGCGAAACGCTGCTCCAGGCTTTGCCGCGCTTTGAGCACCCCGAGATTGCCGAATTTCTGATAGCCGATACGCAACTGTTGTTCCTGTTGCGGCCAGGCGGCGGGAGGCGAAACGGCGGTGGAGGCGGCGCGGCGGCGCGGCTTGATTAACCCGAGATGCGCCAGGTGGGTGCGCAGCGTGTTGCGGCTGATGCCAAGCAGCATGGCGGTTTGCAACTGGTTGCCGTCGCTGGCCTCGAAGGCGCTGCGCACCAGCGAGTTCAGCACCCGTTGATAGAGCTGCGTGGTGTCCCCTTGCAACTGGCGGCGCATAAAGTGCCCGATTGCGTCATCACCGGCGATGCCGGCATCTTGCAGGCTGTGATTCAGCCGCAGCTGGTGGGGGGCGATCAGCGCATCTTTGCTCAGCAGCACGGCGTTGTGCAGGGTATTTTCCAGTTCACGGACGTTGCCCGGCCAGTGGTAATCCAGCAGCGCCTGCAGGGTTTCCGGTGCCAGCCGCAGCCGTGGCCGCCCCAACCGGTGGCCGTACAGCGTAAGAAAATGCTGGGCCAGCACCGGAATGTCGTCCGGCCGTTGGCGCAGCGGCGGCAGCGTAACTGCGGCTACGTTGAGCCGATAATAGAGGTCTTCGCGAAACAAGCGCTCGCGGATCGCGTTGGCCAAATCCACATGGGTGGCGGCAATCACCCGCACATTTACCTTCAACGCCTTGCGCGAACCGACGCGGGTGATCTCCCGTTCCTGCAATACCCGCAACAGTTTTACCTGTAATGGCAGGCTCAGCTAGCCTATTTCATCCAGCAGCAGGGTGCCGCCTTCCGCCGCCTCGAACCACCCCTGATGGGTGCTGGTGGCGCCGGTAAAGGCGCCTTTCTCATGGCCGAACAGCTCGGCCTCGGCGAGGCTTTCGGTCAGCGCGCCGCAGTTCACCGCCAAAAACGGCTGATGACGGCGCAGGCTGTTGTGGTGCAGATAGCGCGCCACCACCTCCTTGCCGGTGCCGGTTTCACCGACGATCAGCACCGTGGCTTCGGTCGGCGCCAGCCGGTCCAGCACGCTTTGAAAGGCGATCGACGCCGGGTCGATCAGCACCGGTTTGTCTGGCGCATAGGGTTGCGGGTTATGCATTGGGCGGCTCCAGGCTTGGCCGAGGCTAACGGATAAAAAATCTTATCCCAGCAGGGCGCCAACGGCGAGGGGAGCCAAAGCGCAGGGTGCTGCAAAAGCAGCAGTTCATCAGCAACGGCTGTTGCCAATGCAGCAGTTTTACCCGCGCTGTAAATCTACAACCAGATGATTTTAAACAACTAAAAAATCCCACGACGCTGGCATGCATCCTGCTAACAGATTTATAACCAAAGGGTATTTTTCTATCGATAAAAACCAGGAATGGTTATATGGGAAAGGCATAATGACTGAGTCCGTGAAAGAGAATATTAACGTTTTCTGGTTCCTGCCGACCCACGGCGACGGCCGTTACCTCGGCACCGCTCAAGGCGGGCGGCCGGTGGATTTACCCTACCTGCAACAAGTGGCGCTGGCCGCCGACAATCTGGGGTATTACGGCGTGCTGATCCCCACCGGCAAGAGCTGCGAAGATTCCTGGCTGGTGGCGGCGGCATTGGCGCCGATCACCCGCCGTCTGCGCTATCTGGTGGCGGTAAGGCCAGGTTTGCAGCCGCCGAGCCTGGCTGCGCGCATGGCGGCGACGCTGGACCGGCTGTCCGAGGGGCGGCTGTTGATCAACGTGGTCACCGGCGGCGATCCGGTGGAGAACAAGGGCGACGGCATTTTTCTTAGCCACGCAGAGCGCTATGAGGTGACGCAGGAGTTTCTCGAGGTCTACCAGCGCTTAATGAAGGGCGAAAAGGTTGATTTTGCAGGCAAGCACATTCGTGTCGAAGGTGCGGAACTGTTGTTCCCGCCGGTGCAGGAAAACGGCCCGCCGCTCTATTTCGGCGGTTCCTCCGAAGAGGCTATCGGCATCGCCGCCAACCAGATAGACACCTATCTCACCTGGGGCGAGCCGCTGGAGCAGGTGGCGGAGAAACTGGCGGTGGTGCGCCAACGCGCCGAACAACAGGGGCGCAAGCTCAACTACGGCATTCGCCTGCACGTCTTCGTGCGCGAGACGGAAGAGGAGGCCTGGGCCGCCGCCGATCGGTTGATAAGCCATCTGGACGAAGGCACCATTGCCGCCGCGCAGAAAATTTTTGCGCGCATGGATTCCACCGGGCAAAAACGCATGAGCGCACTGCACGGCGGCTCGCGGGACGATCTGCGCATCGGCCCTAACCTGTGGGCCGGCGTCGGCCTGGTGCGCGGCGGCGCCGGCACCGCGCTGGTGGGTAATCCGCAGCAGGTGGCGGAGCGCATTCTCGAGTATCGGCAGCTTGGCATCGACAACTTTATTCTTTCCGGCTACCCGCACCTCGAAGAGGCCCATCGCTTCGCCGAACTGGTGATGCCGCTGCTGCCGCTGGCGCAGCCGTTGAACCCGACGGCGCGCACGGTGAATACCGGCCCGTTCGGTGAAACCATCGGCGGCGACAAACGGCCAGCCTGATGATCAAGGCGGCGTGATGGCCGCGTGCGCAATACCCCAACTCCCTCAGGGTTAAGCCCCCAATCTCATTCTGCGGCAGCGCTTTCTGCCGCAGTTTTATCTTTCAAAAAGAAAATAATTACGTTTCCCTGCATTTTTTTAACCTGGGTTACAAACGTACACATCTCTTATCTCTATCGTGACGAATAATTCAAATTGATAAAATTACCCACTGTAATAAATGCTCAGATACTCGGGTTTTGAGTTGGCGTAATTAAAATAAGAGCAATCAGCTCAGATGCCAATGCATTGACCAGGGGAAATGGGCCAGATGGGCAGTTTTTTTAAGCAGGTATATCGGTATTCTCATTCTCGCCCTTATCGGCACAATGAAAATCTCTGGCCCTATGTGAGGATTGAGCGGGCCCAAAGCGGCGAAATTGCCGTATTGCATTATAAAAAAAAGCCGGTTCCACTGGTAGCGCTGTCCGCGTTGAAAGACAGTTGCCAGGGGCCGCTGCTGCTTACCGCAACCGGGCCTTCGGTCAAGGATATGTGTTTTAACCATATTCCCGCCATGCCGACAATGGGGGTTAATGGCGCCTATTCGTTGCACCCGCGGGTCGATTTTCACTTTTACGTTATCGTCGATATGGGGTTTATTGATCAACGGCCGGATATTATAGAAAAAATTATCCTGAAGCCGGATTTAATTCTTTTTACCACGGTGCACGGCATTGCCAAAATAATCGACCGGTTTACGCTGGCGGGCGTGAAGTGCCGGTTTGCCGTGGTAGAAGACGCAGCCTTTAAAATCTACAGCCCCAAAATAACCCCCTCAGAGCTGTGGGAGTATTACCGAAACGACCGCAGCGTCTCTTTTTCATCGGCCAATAAAACCATCGCCTTCACTCACGATATCCGGCGCGGCATTTTCGATGCCGGTACGGTGGTTTATTGGGCTTTTCAGATCATTTCATTTCTGGGGTTCAAACAGCTGTTTATTGCCGGATTGGATATGAATAATTTCCATTTGCCGCGCTTTTATGAAACGAAGGAAAATAAACTGCCCACTTTTTTACCTGAAAAAATTGACGATATCATCATGCCTGCCTTTAGCCACGCCGGTGAAAGAATGAAAAACAACAGTATCGCCATCAAGAATTTTTCGTTGAGCAGCGCCATTGACAGTAATGTTTTTGAAAAGGTTGATTATAATGATTTTTTCAAAAAAGGCTGATGTCACTACGGCTTTCTATGTTTACCCATTCCTGGCCTTTTCATTTTTCAGCGCCGTGTTTTGCGGGTATACCCGGGTCAATAATTTATTCCATATTGCCGCTTTTTTTTACCTTATCGCGTTGGTCACCCGCCCGGAGCTCCGTTCGGCATGGCTAAAGCAGCGCAAGGCGGTGCAGGGGCTGGCGTTGGCGGCGTGTTTTTTGGCCTATTACTCCGCCAGCAATCTTTGGGGGGGAACGCCGGACGATACGGGGTCGGCCTTTACCCACAGCGTTTATATTCTGATCTACCTTGCCCTGCTGGTCACCCTGCTGGCTGGGCCCAGGCGTAATTTCTTACTCTACGCGGTGATTGTCGGCATTGTGCTGCTGTGCACGTATCTGGCTATAAGCGATTATCACGCTATTTATACCCTCAGGGAGACCTCGGCCCTCAATCCGGGCCCGCGTAATGTTATCGATCTCGCCGGCTATGCCGCCGTGGGCATTATTTTAAGCCTGATGGTAGTGCGCGATACCCGGCAAAAGAAAGTGCTGCTGGCGATCCCGCCGCTGTTTGCCTTTATGGTGCTGACGCAAAGCCGTGGCCCGTTGATTGCGTTATTGGCAGCGCTGGCGTTGACGACCTCATTCGTTACGCTCAATAAAAAAACGGCTATGGGCATTGCGAGCACGATGATACTTGCCGTCGCCGTCGTTTTGTTTTCTGACATTGGCGAGATGCTGATTACGCGCTTTGAAGAGCTGTACCAACAGAGTTTTGTGCGCATGAGCATTTGGCGACACAGCCTGTCGCTGATAGGTCAGGCGCCGTTTTTTGGCTATGGCTTTGATAAAGAACTGGCCTTTACCAACTATACCGGTGAGTTTATTCATACGACCCACAGCCTGTATCTGGGCGCGTTGCTCAAGGGAGGATTGGTCGGGTTCTGTTTATTCGCCGCGTTGCTGGCGTTTGGCGCACGGCTTGCGCTGAACCATCTCAGGGCCGGCCGCCGCCTGGAGGCCGCCTTATACCTGTTTATGCTGATCTTCTATTGCTCGCAGGGCATGTTTGTCATCGCCAACCCGGCCGAGTTTTGGTATCTGTTCTGGTTCCCGGTGGCGATGGTATTGACGTCGCCGCCGCCTGCCGAAAATTGATCAGCCGTGAAGGGGGGCGAGTGCCAAGGCATTCGCCACTTTTTCAAACACCTGGTTCTCGGTGATGATGCTTAGCGGTTGACGGCGTTGCGCTACGCTAAGTTTTTCGGCATCGACCGGCACGTACATCACCTGATGCAGTTCGCTATTTTGATAGGGGCCGGTGTGTTGCGGATTTGCCGTGACAAACAGGCTGACGGCCGGCGTGTTCAGGGCGATGGCCAGGTGCAACGGGCCGGTGTCGCCGGTCACCAGAACCTGCATGTTTTCCATGACCGCCAGCAGCTGCGGCAGCGTGGTTTTGCCGATATGGCTGACCACCCGTTGCCGTTCGGCTGCCGTCAATCCCGCCATAAACGCCTGCTCGATATCCCGCTCTTTAGGGGCGCCGATTAATTCAATTTGGTTATGCGCCGACTGCGCCAGCAAGAGCTTTGCCAGACGGATAAACTGGCCGACGGGCCAGCAGCGCAGCGGTTCAGACGCGCCCATCTGAAAGCCGATAACGGTTTTCCCCACGGCCTTGTCTCTGGGCGGGAAGGCGATGGGAATAAACATCTCGGTGTTTTGAGTCTCGCAACCCAATTGGGCCACCAGATCCAGCTTGCGCTGAATTAAATGCCCGCCGGTGCTGCGGCTTACGCCACTCAGCCAGCGTTCCATGCCGGTGGCTTTATTGCCGTAGGCGTCTTTGAACACATAATGGCAGCCGGCGGTAATCGCGGTGATCACGTCATAAGGGGATTTTGAGTGCAGGATGATGGCCAACTGGGGCCGGCGTTTTCGCAGTTGGCAAATCACGCCAAGCATGTCTTTCGCTTTATGATCCCAATAGATGACATGGTCAAAGTAACGGCTGGTCGCGACCAGTTGCTTGTTTTTGTGGCTGGAAACGAGAGTGATGCTGGCCGCCGGATAACGTTCGCGCAGCGCGCGAATGGCCGGCGTATTGAACATTAGATCGCCAAGCGCGGTGGTGGAAAAAATAACGATACTGTCGAAAACCAGGTCCGGCTTAAACGTGGCCTTGTCTTTGAAATGCCCTCCCAGCCGGGTGTAAAGCTGTAGGCCAGCGTTGGCCGCCGTTATTTTCCACTGTTTCGACATCTTGATTCACTTTGAGTTGATTGGCGCGCCGGTCGGCCAGGTGCATCATATGATGTTTACCTCAACGGGCCAATGGGCGGCAATATATTGCTACATATGTTTGCGTAACCTTAATAAAGGGCAGCGGGCTGCCCCCGTGTTGCATCAATTTGGCCAAACCTGCGAACTGCGCGGCGTATCCATCCGATAATCTGAATAGGGCCGAGTGAAGATCTCGCGCCCCAGATCGCGGGCGGCCAACAGCGGGTTACGCGGATCGCGGTCGATTTCGCCCCGGCTGTTGCCAGCGCCATGCACTACCCCGACAAACTCGGAGTGCGAGTAGCGGCTGAACTCCTGGATCTGATGCGCGATACCCATTGCCGCGCCGGGGTAGGTTTCTTCCGAGGCGACCGCCAGCCCGATGCGTTTGCCGCTCATGCGCTGATGCACCTGCTTCGCATCCGGATAGGCGTCGGCGTAAGAGCTGAAAGCGCGGTCGAAAAAGGCTTTGGTCTGCGCCGACATGCCGTACCAGTAAATGGGGGTGCAAAACACCGCCGCATCGGCCGGCAGAAAATGCTCGAGGAACAGTTCGCCATAGCGATCGGCCGGCGGCGGGCTGTGGCGCTCGTCCGTCAGAAATCCGCTGATATAGTCATCCAGAAAATGCAGGCTGGCCCTGGTCCCCGCCTCGGCGGCGCCCGCCATGACGGCTTGCGCCAACGCGGCGCTGTTACCGTCGCGGCGCGGGCTGCCGACCAGCACGATAAGGCGTTTGGGTTGATGAGTTGAATTCATGTGATTCTCCGTTTGCCGAGCGTGAAATTGTCATCGCCACTCTATGGGAAGCAGGGAATAGGCGACAAATGACGCTTTCTCTGCCAGGATGAATTCAATTCATCCCTATGGATTGTCCACTATGTTCGCCACGCTTCCGGTCACCGCACTGCGCACCTTTGAATCCGCCGCCCGCCTGCGCAGTTTTAAACAGGCTGCGCTGGAGCTGGCGGTTACGCCGACCGCCGTTTCGCACCAGATCAAGGCGCTGGAGCGGCAACTGGGTTTTGCCCTGTTCGACAGGGTGCCGCGCGGCGTGCGGCTGACGGAGAAAGGGGAGCGTTTGTTCGCTGGGGTACATACCGCGCTGCTCGATGTGGCAAATACGCTGGATGCGCTGCGGCCGGTGCCCAGCGCCGGCGCGCTGTGCGTCTCCGTGACCCATTCTTTCGCCGCCCTGTGGCTGGTGCCGCGCCTGGGGCGTTTTTATCAGGCTTATCCCCATTATCTGGTTCGCCTGGAGGCTTGCGCTGAGGTGATTGACCTGCAGCAGGACGCCAGCGTGGACATTGCCATACGCTACAGCAACGCCAATTATCCGCGGTCGCATCAGGCCGCACGGTTGGAAGAACGTTTTGGCGTTTACGGCGCGCCGGGGCTGTCTGCCACACAGTTGCAAACCCCTGCGCTGATCACCGTTCGCTGGCGCGATTCAACGCTGTATGAAAACGGCTGGCGCGACTGGTGCCTGGCTGCCGGGGTCGACTGGTGGCAGCGGCACACGTCGCTGCGGGCCTACGATGAGGAGCATTATGCCTTGCAGGCGGCGGTGGCCGGGCAGGGGCTGGTGCTGGCCAGTTCGGTGATGGTGTCCGATCTGGTGCGTAACGGCCTGCTGGTGGCCTACCGACCGGATATCTGCGTGCCGGGTGCCGCTTATACTGCGCTGTGTGTGCCTGGGCGCGAACGACACCCGCCGGTGCGGGCGTTTCTGGGCTGGTTGCAGCAGGAATTGCGGTATTGAATACAGCACAAAATAAAAACTTTTCTGATGTGGAGCGTGGGAATATTGGGTAAATTCGGTATTCCATTCCCATGAGAGAGATGTCCATGAGCCAGCCAAGAACTTCTGATTATCCGATTGACGCGCAGTTTATTCAACGCTGGTCGCCGCGTGCGCTGGCCAATGATCCTATCGACGACGAAACCCTGCTGAGCTTCTTTGAAGCGGCGCGCTGGTCACCTTCGGCGTATAACATTCAGCCCTGGCGTTTTGCTTACAGCAAGCACGGCTCGGCCAGTTGGGACAGTTACCTGGATTTCCTGATTGAGTTCAACCGCGGTTGGGCGCAACACGCCTCGGCGCTGGTGGTGGTCATCTCCAAAACCACCAGCCTGAATGGCGATAAGGAAGTCGCTAACCCAAGCCATGCGTTTGATGCCGGCGCTGCCTGGGCGAACCTGGCGTTGCAGGCGCACTTGAAAGGCTGGCTGACCCACTGCATGGGCGGCGTCCACCACGACAAAATCAAGGCGGCGCTGAACCTGCCAGATAACTATGTGGTGCACGGCATGGTGGCGATCGGCAAAGCGGGTGATAAATCCCAGTTGCCGGAGTTCCTGCAGCAAAAGGAGATCCCTTCAGGGCGGTTGCCGCTGGAGCAGACGGTGGTCGAAGGGCTGAACTTCACCCTGTAATCGTTTCGCCTGACGTGAAAAAGCCCGCAGAG
>Ga0105250_10000827_pt1 | contig 18425 bp, 12 predicted proteins | sample KBSS54metaG_FD_80425 | JGI IMG/M metagenome (GOLD analysis project Ga0105250, IMG submission 80425) | Switchgrass rhizosphere microbial communities from Kellogg Biological Station, Michigan, USA - KBS S5-4 metaG | ecosystem: Host-associated > Plants > Roots > Rhizosphere > Soil | place...
ATGTCTTTCTTGCGGTCGGTAATGTGCAGGTAGCCGTGCGCATCCACGTGGCCGATGTCGCCGGTGTGCAGCCAGCCATCAATGATGGTTTCTGCAGTTTTCTGCGGGTCCTTGTAGTACCCCTTCATTACCAGATCGCCGCGCACACAGATTTCGCCGGTTTGCCCCTGGCCGAGGATGTCCCCGGCGTCGCTGAGGATTTCCACGCGCACCAGCGGATTGGGCCGGCCCACCGAAGACAGACGCTCGTCCGATGCCAGGCGTCCACCGTGCAGATGCTCGGCGGGCGGCAGGTTGGAGATCGAGGCTGGGGCTTCAGTCTGGCCGTAACCACCGGCCATGACCGGGCCGAAGGTCTCGATGGCTTGCTTGAGTTTGTCCACCGACATCGGCGCCGCGCCGTACAGGAAATACTTCAGCGAACTGAAATCGACCTTCTGCGCCAGATCCGGCACATCCAGCAGTCGATAGATCACGGTCGGCGGCAAAAAGGTTTCGGTGACCTTGTACTTCGGGATCATTGCCAGCATCAGCGCCGGATCCGGTTTGGTAATGATCACCACCGTGCCGCCCCGCGAGGTGCACGGCAGCGACAGCGTGCCAGCGGTGTGGGTCATCGGCGCCGCCGCCAGGTTGACTGGCGGATGGTCATCCCCGTAAGGGAAATTGATCATGAAGTGTGCGCAGAACGTCTGGATGCTGCGATGAGTGTTCATCACCCCCTTCGGCAGCCCGGTGGTGCCGCCGGTTGGCGAGAGTGCCACGACATCGTCCAGTTGATACTCGACCTCCGGTGCCGTGACCGGCTGACCATCGATCCAGGACTTGAGCGACGGTGCCCCCGGCAGGTGCTCGTCGATACAGATCCACAGACGAATTTTCGGCAGGCCAGGACGCAACGCGTCGATGATCGGCGCGAACTCTTTCTGGAAAAACAGCACTTCGCAGTCGAACGCGTCGAGCACGTGACGGTTCTCTTCGGCGCTGTTGCGTGCACCAACAGGAATCCAGCAAAGGTTGGCGCGCCATAACCCCAAGGTGCAGGTCCACGCCACTGCATCATTGGCAGACCAGATGGCGCCCTTGGTGCCGCTGGGCAAACCGGCTGCCAACAGTGCGTTGGCGATCCGGCATGACAGGTTGCGGACTTCGGTAAAAGTGAACACCCGATCGTCCTGGATATACGCCGCGCCATGCGGATTGATCCGCCAGCCACGGTCAAAGAAATCAATAATCGCCATGTCAGTCACTTCACAGTTGAGTAACGGTTGCGCGGGCCAGACCACGTTGCTCGAGGAAGCCCAGCAGATAGCGATGACCGAAGGCTTTGGAGGCCGAAGCGAAACCTGTCTTGGCGGTGTCGTTATTCAACAGCTTGACCACGGCCGCAGCGTGCAAGGCGCCAGTGGCGATGTAAGGCGTGATGCCATGCACGGTTGCACGCACGGCCGTCAGTTGACCGCGACCGATAGCGAAGTCGACGGTGCGTTGCAAGGTGCTGCGTTCACGCGGTGGCATGCTTGGAGTGGTCGATTGAACGAGGCTTTGAATCACCGCGTCCTGCTGCTCCTTAGGCAAGTGCTTGTATTCCGCTTCCCACTTCTCACCCAGGCCGTGGACCATTTTCATTACCGGGTTGTCGTAGAAGCCGACACAGGACATGCAACTGCGGACACGGCCATCATCCTCAAAGAACACCGGCAATGAGGTGCCGCCCCAAGGCAGGCAAAACACCGCTTCCAGCAGATCGGGACAAACCACATTGAAGCTGGCGTTCGGTGCATAAGGCACGAGTTCCTTTTCCCACAGGTAGGCCCCGGGATAGCGGACGCCTTCGAAGATGGTCGCCGTTGAACCGACGGTCACCCCGGCGGCACCGGTGCGTGGGCCACGAGTCAGTGTGGCGGTTTCCAGCGAATCGACGCCCGGAGTTTCCAGGGCCAGCTCGGCGGCTATTTCGGCGTAGGTGTACATATATGCCAGCGATGGCGACAGCAGCAGACCGGCCTGGCGATACAGCTCGCCGAACTGATCGCGCAAGGCGCGAATGTGCGCCTGCTCTCCGGCCGGATCCAGATAATGGCAGCCAGCCTTCAAGGCCGCCTCAACGGCGGTCAGGCCAAAATTGATGAATGGGCCGACTGTGTTGCAAACCACGCGCGCGCCTTTGAATACCGAAACCAAAGCCTCGACCTCATGTGGGCACTCGATGATTTCGTAGGTCGCCGACTCCAGACCGACAACGCGTTGCGCCATCATTTCCTGAGCACGAGCAGCGTTACGAGCTACGGCGGTGAACGGGATGTGCTGGTCGATCAACCAATCCATGATCAGCATGCCGGTGTAACCACTGGCGCCGTAGACAACTACTGGATATTTGGCCATCGGGATTTACCTCATTTGTTGTTTTTGGATGAGTGATGTCGGGTGAATCTGCAGAGTCAGTTGTTCGCCCAGCCTTCGGCATACAGCTGCTGGGCAAGCAGCCCCAGTCGCATGGTCAGGACCCGGTTTTCGCCGTCCTCGATCAATGACGACTGGGTGTCGCGCAGCAGTTTTTCGATCGGGTATTCGCGCGTGGTGCCATTGCCGCCGAACAGGCGGAAAGCCTCTTGCACAACGGCCATTGCCTCTTCGGTCACCGTGACCTTGGCGGAGGCTGTGGCGTACGGGTGGGTTTGCGGCGACAGGCGCGCGAAGCTCAACGAACGTCGGGCAACCGCACGCGCTGCCTCGACCCGACGCAACATTTCGCCGAGGCGCAGACGGGTCATCTGGTGATCGATCAATGGATGACCGCCCTGGCGGCGCTCATGGCAGTACTGCAGCGCCATCTCGAAGGCGGCACGTGCGACACCGGTGAACACCTGACTCATGTGGGTGCCGGCGAAGGACCAGGAGGAGCTGACAGCACCGTAGTACTGGTCGCGCTCGGCAATAGCGAAGCGACGTGGCACTCGTACACTGTCGAAGTAGATTTCGCCTTGGGGCAAGGAACGCTGCCCGATCTTGTCCAGGGGCTTGCCTTTGGACACGCCTTTGAGGTCGAGGGGGATAATCAGCGCAATACCGTGCGGCCGGCCGTTCTCATCGTAGAAACCGTCGCCGTAATCAGCGCACATCAAGCCCAGTGCAACCTGTGCAATGGCTCCGTTGGAGACCCACGCGGAGCTTTGGCCATTGAGGATCACTTCATCGCCGACCACTTTAGCGGTCAGATTGCCGATATTGCCGAGCTTACCTGCCGGCCAGTCTCGCGCCATGTCGAAGATCTGGTTGTCGCTGCCACGATCAGGTTGAGTGGCCATCCAGCAGCCGATCCGGCCTTGGCAGAGTTCGACCAACTCGGCATTGCCAGCGGCGATGGCCATTTGCAGAGGGAAGTCGGCGCAACCCAGCGAGACAGCCAGGCCTGCATCGCCCCAGCCGAGTTCTTCGCCTATCAGAGATTCGATCCGCACTGCCATTTCCGGCGGTAACTGCGCCAACAGTGCCGGGTCAAGACCGAGCTTGGCGAATTCGCCGAACAACGAATAGTAAGGCGAGCCCGGGGCAACGACTTCTTCCGGGGTCATCCGGTCCAGCTCTCGACCCAGCGGGCGTAACACCTCTTTGGCGAAGCGGTGGACGGAGGCCTGTATTGCAGCCTCCTCTTCTGTCAGCGGTGTTTCGAATCCGGAGAGTCCGGCGGCTGGCAGGGTAAGTGTCGACTTGAGCGAGATCATCAGAGTACCTCCATCGAAATCGCAGGTCGCTGCGCTTTGCAGCGTTCTGCGTCTTGTTATTTGCAATCGACTCTAACAAGCAAAATTATTTAACGCAACACTTGTTATGTTTATTGTTCGAAACGTAAATGGCAGCCTTCCAGGCACGGAAAATCCGGCCGAAAATCAGCAGGGTTCTAGATGTTTTTTCGCGCTGAAATGCCGGAAAGCGGGCTGGCACCTATCTTCCGACATATCGATGGCATCAGCGTTGAGGGACGACGCCTCGCCGTGAAAACAGAATCGGTGAAGTGTCACTGTTGAGCAGGATCGCGGTGAGAGAAACACCGTCGCTGCTGGGTTGCTCGTGAAAACTGCTCCCACCGTCGTCACTGCGAACCATCAAACCGTCGAGTCCTACCGCAATCACTGCTCGCCCGGAAACATCTATGGCTGTGACTGAACTCTTGCTTTGCAACGGTACGCGCTGCCAGTTCGAACCGTCTGCAGAGCTGTGCAACAAGGTGCCGCGTTGCCCGCCCACCAGCAGTGAACCGTCGCCAAGCACGGCCCCTGTCCACAACGTGCCGCTGTAGCCCGTATCCAGATAGCGCCAGTGTTTGCCCTGGTCATCGGAGCGCAATACCTGGCCGCGTTCCGCAGTTGCGTACAAATGCCCTGCTCCATCGGCAAACAGTCCCATCAGATTCAAGTCGGCACGACTCGCTCCGGGAGGCGCATCGATTTTTTGCTCGATCCAGGTCTTTCCGCCGTCATCGGTTGTCAGCACCAGCGACCACAGCCCTACCGCGACACCTTGGGTCGGGTTGAAAAAGTGCACCGCAAACAATGGCCGATCTTCTGCACTGGACAAGCGTTGAACTTGCCAATTCTCACCTCCGTCCCTGGTGGCGAGAATTGCACCCCAGTGACCGACAGCCCAGCCCTGTCTGGCATCGACGAAGGACACACCGGTCAAAGGCGTGGACACCGGTACGGATGTCGCTTGACGGAAATGCTGGCCTCGGTCGTCCGACAGCAACACCACCCCGTGATCGCCGACGGCAACGGTCCGCTCCCCAGCCCAGGCAACACTCAACAGCGTGGCGGCACTGGCGTTGGCAGTTTTTGCTGCAGGTACGGTCGGCAAGGGCGAAGCCTGCGATAACGCCGATAACATTAGAACGAGTAAAGCAATCAGATTTCGCATCGGGATCTCCTCAATGCACCAGAGAGCCAATCAAGCGCACTGGACGACGCCGTGGGAACATTCGTTCAAGCCAGACGGCGAATGCAGGCAGAACTGTCATGGCCATGATCATGTTGACCAGGAACATGAAGGCCAGCAGCTTGCCCATGTCGGCCTGGAACTTAAGATCGGAAAACGCCCAGGTGGCGACGCCCACCGCCAAGGTGATGGCGGTAAAGATCGTAGCGACGCCTACCTCCAGCAACGCGTGCTCGACCGCTTTGGTAATTGGCTGCCCGAGAGCCTGGTGCAGTTGCAGACGGTTGTAGATATAAAAGGCGTAATCCACGCCGATGCCGACGGCCAGCACCATGACTGGCAAGGTGGCGATGGTCAGACCGATTTGCAGCTCTTTCATGAACCAGTAGCCGATGAAGGTGCCCAGTGTCAGCGGTAGGCAACAGACCAACACCGCGCGCCAGTCTCGATAGACGACAAACACCAACAGAGCGATCGCTGCATAGACATAAAGCATCATGGGCAGCTCGCTGCGTTCCACCTCTTCGTTGATCGCCGCAATCACGCCAGCGTTACCGGAAGCCAGGCGTATGCTCACGCCCGGCTGAATGAACTGAGAACGGAATGCCTTGGCGGCGTCAATCACGCGGTGAGTGGTCGTCGCTTTATGATCGGCTAGGAACAGATGCACCGCCGTCATGCTGCAATCGGGACGCATCATCCCTGGCACTCGAGCTACTTCGGCGGCCATCGACGAGTAGTTGGTCGGGTCGATGGGCACTGCGTTCATTTTCGGGTTGCCCTCGTTATAGCCCTCGTTAAACTGCCGCAGGCTGTTAGAGAACGAGGTGACCGACACCACACCTGGTACACCTTGCATAGCCCATACAAATCGATCCTGATACTGACCAAGGGCAACGTCTTCACAAGCGTTTGCGCCGGCGTCAGTTTGGGCTTCGAAGACCACACTGAGCCAATCCAGCCCGATGTCGTAATTGCCGGCAATGGATACCGCATCACGATTGAAGCGCGCATCCTCGCGCAGTTCAGGCGCCCCGGCCTGCAGGGAGCCAACCACCCGATCGTGGCTTTGCCAGGCCGCGGTGACAAATATCAGCACGGCCATACCCAGCACCCACCGGACGTTGTGCCATTCGGTCAATCGGGCAAAACCGCGTAACCAACGAGCCCGGCGCTGGCGAGAAATTTCCTCGGCAGCGGCGTAACCGGCATCTACCCGTAGCATTGATGCCACGATCGGCAGCATCACCAGGTTGGTGACGATCTTGAACGCCACCCCGAGCGAGGCAGTGATTGCCAGCTCCCGAACCATTGGAATCGGGATCAACAATAGCGTTACGAACGAAACAAATGCAGTGACTAACGCCAGCGTGCCGGGAATCAGCAAGCCGCTGAAACTGGCGCGTGCCGCTCCTTCCACCGACTTGCCGCAGGCGATCTCGCGAATGATGAAGTTGATTTGCTGTACGCCATGGGAGACCCCGATGGCAAACACCAGAAAGGGCACCAGCACTGCCAGCGGATCCAGTCCATAGCCGAGCAAACGCAAGGCGCCGAACTGCCAGATCAGTGACACCAGCGAGCAACCCACCGCCAGCAAGGTGAAACGAAGCGAATGGCAATACCAGTACACCGCAGCGGCCGTCAGCAGCAATGCCAATAGGCAGAACTCCAGCACCGCCGAGGCACCTACTGCAATGTCACCGATCTGCTTGGCGAAACCGATGATTTGGATCTCGAAGTCCTTATCCTCGAACTGATTGCGAATTTTCTCCTCAAGCACATGGTTGTAGGCCACATAGTCGAGGCGCTGGCCGTCAGCATCGAATTCGTTGAGATCGACAGTGATCATTGCGCTGCTTTGGTCGCGAGCGACCAGCGTTCCGATAAAGCCACCCTGCGCCGTCGAGTTGGCGATCATCGCCATGCTCGTTTCATCGAGACTTTCGGGCGTCACCGTACCCGGCACCAGCGGATCGGCACGAAAACCTTCTTCGGTGATTTCGTTGACGAACGCGTTAGGCGTCCACAACGAACGCACACTGCTGCGCGATACGTTCGGCAGGAAAATCAGCGCCTGAGTGACGTCATAAAGGCGCTTGAGCCCTGCCTGGCTCCAGATCGTCCCCTGACGAGCCTTTACCACCACGGTCAGCCGGTTCGCACCGAGCAAGTCGTTGCGATACGTCTCAAAGGTTGAGATGTACTCGTGGCCAATGGGTAGCTGCTTTTCGAATCCTGCTTCCATGCGTAACTGGACGGCAAACCAGGCCATGCCCGCTGTGAACACCGCCAAACTCAACAACGTCAGCAGGCGATGAGTGAACAACCACTGTTCGATGCGCGGCAATACACCGCGCACTTTGGTTTCCTTCATTTTCAGAGAACTATTCACGGCGTGCCTCATAGGGTTCGGGAGACCACAAGGCCGACGTAATCGCGATCACGCAGCAGTTGATCGTAAGGGGTCTTGCCGCCCATGAACTTGGCGTAGTTGGCCGAGATCTGCCAGCTCGCAGGATTGCGCACGAAGTTGAGGTACAGGTTCATACTGCTGGCATCCTCGGTGAACGTCGCCGACAGGTTGGGTGTGCGTCCCTTGATGGATTGCGAATAGAACACTCCCGGCGTCACCTGCCAGCCAGGGATCAGCGTGTTGTCATACGTCAGGCTGAAATCGAGGCTGATTCCGGAAGAGGTTTTGTTGCCCTTGGCGCTCGGCGGGATGGACGGATCCAGTTGCCAGGTATTGAGACCGGCGGCAATCGGTTCACCGGCGTACTCGTTATGCAGCCCCGGGTATTTCACGACCACGAGTTCGCTCAGCAGCGTACCGGTGCTGGCACCGGTGAGGTCGAGCAACGTCGGCGAGTTGGACGGGGTCATGCTGTAAATGCCGGTCAGGTGCCATTGCAGTTTCTTTTCATCCGTCCAGCACTTGCCACCGTTGCTGGCACAGGCGTCGATGACTGGATTAAGCGGCACCGCATCCTTTGGGCGATATGAAAGCTCCGTACCCAATGCCCAGTCGCCGACCGGCATGTTGGCACTGATGCCGTACATCATGCGGTCCTCCGGATACTTCCAGGTTTGCGCCAAAGCGAAGGTTTCCGGATCCAGTACCTGCATGCTCAACGACGGCAGTTTGTCGTGATAACGCATCACGTACAGGCCGAGGTTGAGATCGGTGTTGTCAGGCTGCCAGCGCAGCGACACCCCCCATTGGCCTCCATTGCGTGCGTCCTTTTCGTCGTAACCGTAAGCTCCCCTGCCCTCGCCCAGTGCATGGGTCGTGGACCAATAACTGCCCACGGGAGGCAGCTCGCTTTTGTTCCAGTTGAACTGCCAGTACGCCTCGATGTTGACGCCGGCACCAAGCCCTGACGCGAGGCTCAACATCGGCGCTGGCAACAGGGCTTCCTTGAGCTGGGTGCCGGGACGCGACAACGCCATGACATCGTAGGCGTTGGTATTGTTGATGCCGCCGGCAGCGAACAGGCTCTCGCCCCAGTTGATGACCTGATTACCCAGACGAGCACGAACACGCTGTTCACCGACATCGAAACTCTTGCTCACCCACAGGTCCAGCAGGCGCGCTTTGAACTCCAGATCGTCCCGGGCGCTGCTGGTGAGGCCGTCGCTCCCGACACCTTCAGGCCGGTTGGCCGATAGCGCACCGCTGGTGTCGGTCGCGGCAAAGTCGCGTATCCAACTCCCGCGTGCCATGAACGTGTAGTCCTCGGGAAATTTAAGCACCAGTTCATGGGTGCCTTTTATGTAGTTGGTGAACAGATCCCCCCGGTCGTAGTCCAAGTCGCCCTGGTCACCAATATTGGCGCTGGGAGCCAGACAACCGCTGGGAGGATTGTGACCGCCTGGACTGCTGGTGATGAGATTGCATCCGCGAGATTCGGTCCGTAACCCCATGCCCACAGCGAGAGTGGAATCGAATGAGCCTCGGATGTTTTCGGTTTCAAAAGTGAACGCCATGGCAAATGGGGTTGCACACGCGATGACAAGACCTGAGGTTTTACTGATTATTTTTTTCATGTCTGTTCCCGAAAGCCGCTGTTAGCGTTCGCTGGTGGCGCGCAGATTGTCTGAGGTGTAGAAGTCGCGTTTCAAACGAGGGTTGTTGGCGCTATCGGTGAGCCAGCGATGGTCGTTCTTGCCGGTACCAATGGAGGTCATGTCGTAGAGGTAGCGACCATCAACGAGGTTGTATTGCGCCTGGGCTTCCATATCGCAGGTGCCAGTCTCGTAGACCGGGATTGTGTAGCCTTCGCGGACTTTCCAGATTTGCCCTTGTTTGTCGTAGTCCACCGCCATCAGCGCGTTCCAGCTGTCCTCATCGATGTAAAACAGACGTTTCGGAGCCTGATGACGCATGCCCTGGCGAACGGTTGCTTCAACCACCCAGACGCGGTGCAACTCATAGCGACGCGATTCGGGGGCGATGAAGTCGCGCTTGGCCACATCCTCAATCTTCGCCGAGTTGTCGTAGGCGCCGAACGAGTTGTAGGGCACAAGCATTTCCTGCTTGCCGACCAACTTCCAGTCGAAGCGATCCATCGGACCAAAGAACACGTTGGACTCATCAATGGTGTACTGATTGTCCAGACCGATTTGCGGTGCGTCGTAGGAGTACGCCGGCATGCGACGTACCCGGCGCTGGCCCGGGAAGTAATAGAACGTAGTGGCTTGCTCGCCAGCTTTGGTCGTCACCACGCCGGCCTGCCCGGCAAGGGCTGCGGGGTCGGAGTAGCTGAAGTAGGTCGCGACTTCGAGGCGATCGAATGAGGAAAACAGCGCACTGCCCTTCACTCCCCATGGCGTGTACATGAACCAGTCGGTGGAGGTTCGCAGCCAGTCTTCACTGCCCTTGCGTGGCGAAATCCCGGAAACGGTTTTCGACATATCGAAGCCGACGCCGCGATAACGCATTTTCATGTTCCACATAACCTCGGCACCCGAGGTTGGAAACGGAAATGGGATACCGGGGACGTAAGCCTCCTGCAGTGCCAGACCGTCGCCGTCGAGTTTCGCGAAACCGACATTCTTCTTCGTGTTTTCCGCGACGAAATCCGGTACGCCACAGCTGCGCCGTGTCGGATACACATCCATCCGGTACCCCGGAATCTTCTTGAACATTTCCACTTGGCCAGGGGAAAGCTTGCCGGTGTACTTCGCGACGTTGCCTGAGTCGATACTGAACAGCGGTTTATCATCCTTGAACTTCCACTGCTGACCTCGCACCTGGCCGTGGCTCCAACCGCCGCCTTGTGGTCCGGGTGGTGTCCAGGCAGGAATGACACCATCGGCGCTGGCCGCCGCCTCACCTCCCAGCGGGGTCAGTTTTGTGCCGAGCAATGCAGGATCCTTATCTGCCGCCTGCGCCGTGCAGATGAAGGTTGATGCGACGAAGGCCGCGATCAAACATCTGCGTACGACGCCTTTAGAAAGATTGTTATTGGGGCGCTCAATCACTGTGTTCATTGGAGGATCCTCGTGGGTCTTGATCGGCACCGTGGCCACTTTGACGGCAGTAACACGTTGCCTGCGCTAACCTAATCAACTGACTTGATCAATTGACCAAGTCGCTTGATCAAAGCAAGGCTGGTGCCAATGTCTGAAGCGCGGGAAATAGTCACGTTTAATCAATCGATTACAGAGACGCGGGATATATTCGAGCCACGAGAGTTTCGTTAAACATTTCCGAGTGTTTCTTCGGTTCGCACCAAATCGGGAATTTGCGAAACAGTCGTTACCAATAATGGTGCGACAGTTTCAGACCACCGTTTCTTCCCTGACGCAAGGCGATTCGTTGCTGTAGCATCCGCAAGCGTCGACAGCGCCCTTACCGATAAAGGGCGCCAGGAATATTGGAGATTGCTGACCTATGGCCAGAATGGGCGCTGAATTACGCCGGCAGGATTTCGTCGAGGCAACGATCAAAGTGATTGCCGAGCACGGTGTCGCCAATTCAACGACCCGACGGATTGCGGCGGCGGCCGGTTGTCCGTTGGCATCGTTGCATTACGTGTTCCATACCAAGAACGACCTCTTCTATGCCGTCTATGAGTCACTGTTTAACCTGCCTCATCAAGCGTTGGAACACGTCCCTGCCGGGACAACTGCCGCTGATACGACTGCCGAAGTCCTGCGACAGTTGATCACTTGGTTCATCGATCATCCGGACGCGGCCAAGGCGCAGAGTGAGTTGTTTTTTTGGGCACTGCGCAATGACCCCGAAATGGCAAGCAAGATTTACTCAGTAGCCATTGAAGCGACTGAGCAGGCACTGGAGCGAGCTGTAGGCGCAGAGCTGGGGGAAAAGTTTTTAAAGGCCGCAAGTCGGCTTCTGGTCCAACTGGTTGACGGGTTGACTATCGCGTGGTCCGCCCATGGAGACCTGCATAGATTGAGAGCCGAAACCGAGACGGCTTGCGCCGCACTGGCCCTGCTGGTGGCCAGTCACTGAGCCGATCACATGCTGCTGACCAGATGGCCTCCATCCACGGTCAGTACGCTGCCAGTCATGAATGCACCGGCGTCACTCGCTAACAGCAAAAAGGGACCGGCCAGTTCGTGTAACTGACCCAGTCGACGCATGGGCACCCTATCGCGGATGTAGCTGTTGCCCTTGTCACCCTCAAAAAAAGCTTCGTTCATTTCAGTCTTGAAATAACCTGGCGCGATGGCGTTGACCCTGATGTTGTACCGCGCCAGCTCCAGCGCCAGTGACTTGGTCAGCTGAACCACCCCGGCTTTTGCAGCGCAGTAATGGCTGTAACCGGTGCTAACGCGCAGTCCGAGTATCGAGGCCACGTTGACGATGCTGCCCTTACGTCCGGCCTTTGCCAGCCTTTGTGCAGCAACCTGGGCGACACGCCAGACGCCATCCAGATTGGTTGAAAGCATCTCACGCCACTGCTCTTCACTGATTTCGAGTGGACGCTGGCCGTTACCGATACCTGCGTTGTTGAGTACCACGTCAACCACGCCAAAATGTGCTTCGGCCGCATCGAACGCCGCTTCGACACTGTTCCGGTCAGTCACATCGAGTTCGACGGACAGCGCTTGCCCGCAATCCCATTCAATGTCCTTTGCCACCTGTGCGAGTCTTTCGACGCGTCGTGCAGTCAGCACAACCCGGGCGCCGGCATGCCCAGCGACCCTTGCCAGGTGAACTCCAATGCCGCTGGAGGCGCCGGTGATCAATACAGTTCGGCCGGCAAGCGAAAAATTCTGAATGAAATCTTGAGTCATCAACACACCTCGAAATGAATCGCGCTGGCGCGCTCTACGGGTAACAGGTCCCTTTCTCCGAAATCGGGCGAGCATGAGGCAGATGCGTGGTCGTCCTCATGACTCGCTCTCGTCCGGAGAAAGGGAATTTTCAGAATATTTCGATGCGAGATCTGCCGGCGGCTACCAGACGTTCCAGAAGCGCCGCTGGGCGAAACCACATCTCACCGTATTCGCCAAGCGCGCTGCGATAGTGATGGATGCGGCTGAGCACCGTTTCCAGGCCCAACTGCTCGGCGTAATGCATGGGGCCTCCGAGATGCGCGGGAAAGCCATAGCCGTTGATCCACACCAGATCGATGTCGCTGGCACGCAGCGCAATACCTTCGTCCAGCAAGCGAATGCCTTCGTTGATCATTACAAACAGGCAGCGATCGTGAATTTCCAGATCTTCGATGTTGCGACGCGTAACGTTGTGTTCACGGGCAAGCTGCTCTGCCAGCATGATGACTTCCCGGTCTTCCCTTGGACTACGTCCCTCGTAGAGGTAAAAGCCACGTCCGGTCTTTTGCCCGTACCGTCCCAAGGCATACAGTTCCTCGGCAAGGCAGCAGTAGCTCTGGTCATGGGCGATGGCTTCACGATTGGCGTCGCGCATTAGAAAGCTCACATCGATACCTGCCAGATCCAGCATGCTGAATACGCCCATATTCAAATCCAGACTGGTCAGCACTGCATCAACCTGGACCGGCGTCGCCCCCTCCAGTACCAGACGGTGAGCTTCGCGGGCATAGGGTTCGAGCATGCGATTACCGATGGAGCCGGCGCTGTTACCGGAGATGACCGGAAGTTTGCCGATACGTCTGGCGATGTCCATGACAGCGGTTACGACGTCCGGCGCTGTCGTCTGACAAAGCACAATTTCCACCAATCGCATGACGTTGGCCGGACTAAAGAAATGCATGCCAATGACATCCTGCGGACGAGAGACCATCTTCGCGAGCGCATCGATATCCAGCGACGACGTATTGGTCGCAAGAATGGCACCTGGCTTACACACGCTCTCCAGAGCGAGGAACACCTGATGCTTGCTCTCCATCTTTTCGCATACCGCCTCAATGATCAGGTCGGCATCTGAAAGGTCTGCGTAGTCGAGCGTGCCAAACAGCAGTTCCATCCGCTGCTGCATTTGCACGGCACTGAGTTTTCCGCGCTTGACGCTGAGTTGATAGTTTTCACGAACACGTTTGAGACCGCGATCCAGCGTGCGCCCATCAAGATCCATCAGCGCAACGGGAATCCCTACATCGGCAAAGCTCATCGCGATGCCTCCACCCAAGGTGCCTGCACCGATCACGGCAACCTTGTTGATCTTGCGCGACGGATCAGCCGTATCGATCCGGGGCGTTCGCCGCGCGTCTTGTTCTGCGAAGAAAACATGCCGCAATGCTTTCGACTGACGTGATGCTTCAGCCTGCTTGAACAGCGTCAATTCCCGCACCAGTCCCTCTTCCAACGGCAACAGGCAGGCGGCCTCCAGCGCAGAAAGCACCAACCTGGGCGCCAGTCGACTTTTCCAGCGCGGCTCATGCTCCACGCGATAACGCGCCAGGAAATCATCGGGCAAGTCCTCGGCGGGGTTTGGCCATGCTTCGGCTGGCCGCGCAGGAGCACAACATTCGATCAACTCATTGGCATAAGCGCGCGCCTCTTCCAGCAACTGTTCGGTGCTGGAGGAGATACGGTCAAGAATGCCGAGCATTCGAGCACGCTCGGCATCGATCTGCTCACCTGAAAGAATGAGGTTCAAAGCCGATTCGGCGCCTATCAGCCTGGGCAAGCGTTGCGTACCGCCGGCGCCAGGCATCAGACCAAGATTGATTTCCGACAACCCTAGCCGTGCATCTGGCGCACCAATCCGGTATCCGCAGGCCAGGGCCAGCTCTAGCCCTCCTCCTAACGCAAACGTACCGATCGCCGCAATCAGTGGTTTATGAAGCGCGCTCAAGCGAGTCAGGATGCCAGGCAAGTCAGGTTCAGCGAAGCACGCTTCGGTCCCGAATTCTTTGATGTCGGTACCAGCACTGAACAGTCCCTGCACCCCATAGAGAATGACGGCACCCACCGCTATGTCCGTAGCGGCACGCTCACAGGCATCAATGAGGGCTGCACGTAGGGTCTGGTCGAGTGCGTTGACCGGCGCACGGTCAAGACCGATCAGCGCCAGGCCATCTACGACGCGGTAATGGATCAGGTCACACATGGAGTGTCCCTTACTGACGTATTCAGGGTGTTGAGAGGGCGTGATTGAAGATCGAATATCCGCGGCGTTTTAAAATTTCCGGAAAACATCACCGATGCTGGCAACGGGATAGGCTGGCTGCGACTGTGCTGTCGGGTTCCAGCTGACCGGGCTGAACACACCGTATGAGCCCACTGAGTAGAAGCTATGAATCGAGTAGATGGCGAGGGAGACGAGAGTCAGGGCCAGGCAGGAAAATAGAATCGGGCGCATCGCAAACCTCCGTCATCTGGCGGGAGCCAAATGCAGTGTCTTTTGTTATTGAGGGTTTCGATTCTGGATAACGACCGATGCAAAAGCTTGGCAGATCACGCCAGGTATTTTGCAGTTCATGACATGCAAATACCCCGAAATCCGTTCAGCTTTGTGAGCCGGGCGTTGAGCTTATTTCGTCTCAGATGAAGTAAGTTGCTCAAGTTCTGTGGTTTTCATTGCAGTAATGAGCTTTTCCTGCACAATTCCGAGGACTGAAATACGATTCGAGACCGACTGATGTCCCTGACTCCTCAAGACGAACGACTCATCAAGGCGCTTGCCCTGGCCATCGTTGATCGCCCCCGTGCGACGCTCAAGGAACTGGCTGAAGCGGCAGGCGTGAGCAAGGCTACGCTGCATCGCTTTTGCGGCACCCGCGACAACTTGGTGCAGATAATGGAAAGCCACGGTGAGACGGTGCTGAACCAGATCACCACCACAACCGACCTGCTGCACGGAGAGCCGGTGCAGGCGTTGCGCAGTTTGATCAATGAGCATTTGGCGCATCGTGAAATGCTGGTTTTCCTGCTCTTTCAGTACCGACCCGACACTTTTCCAGTCAACGGTGAGGGCGACCGTTGGCAATCTTATGCCGATGCCCTGGATGCTTTTTTTCTGCGCGGCCAGCAATTGGGCGCATTTCGCATCGATATCACGGCAGCCGTTTTCACAGAGCTGTTCCTGACCATGATCTTCGGAATGGTCGATGCCGAGCGCCGTGGGCGCGCGGCCAGCGCCAACTCGGCCAATGTGCTGGAACAGATGTTCCTGCACGGTGCCGCTAACGTAAAACCCCAATAATCCACACTCTATCCTCCTGCAAAAAAGCCCCGTGACCTCTCGGTCTACGGGGCAAAAGGTTGGATGCGCCAACCCAAAGGAGCTCTTGCCAGGATTTATCTGACGTTTGTTTGTGATGACCATCCTCCACCCAGCGAACGGAACAGATCGACCAGGGCAATCTGGCGCTGAGTGCTGACTTCGATAAACGCCGTTTCGTTGACGAAACTGGTGCGCTGGGCATCGAGATAACGCAGGTGGCTGTCGATACCGCCTTCATAACGGGCCTTGGCCAGACTCAGGGTTTCAGTGCTGGTGTTGGCCAGTGCGCGGCGCGCGGCTTCCTCCCGGCGCAAGGTGTCGGTGGCGGCCAATGCATCGGCGACCTCGCGGAACGCCGTCTGAATCGTGCCTTCATAGGCCGCCACGGCTGAATCCTTGCGGGCTTCGGCCAGACTCAGCCCGGCACTGTTGCGACCGGCATCGAACAACGGCAGCGAAAGGTTCGGCACGAAACTCCAGGAGCGCGAGCCACCGTCGAACAGACCGGACATCTGCGCGCTGGAAGTACCAAAGCTGCCGGTCAGGCTGATACGCGGAAAGAACGCCGCCCGTGCCGCGCCGATGTCGGCATTGCGCGCTTGCAGTCGATGCTCGGCCGCAAGAATGTCCGGCCGGCGCTCGATCAGCGTCGAGGTGGTATCCGGGGCGATGTCCTGCACCAGCATCGGCTGCGTCGTCAGCCGCTCGGGAATCACTTTCCCTGCATCCTTTGTCCCCAGCAGCAAAACCAGCGCGTTGAACGCCTGCTGCTTCTCGCGCAGATTGCGTTCCTGCTCGGCCCGCGCCTGCTCCACCAGCCCCAGTGCTTCCTGATAATCCAGCGCAGTCGCCGTGCCGCTGGAGCGGCGCTGGCTGATCAGCGCGAACGAGTATTCGCGGCTGCTCAGGGTTTGTTGAGTCAAATCCAGACGACGCTGGGCGCCGTCATGAACCAGATAGGCCTGACTGACTTCGGCGATCAGCGCGATCTGCGCGGCGCGGGCGGCTTCTTCGGTAGCCAGATATTCCTGCAGCGCAGAGTCGCTGAGGCTTTTGACCCGGCCAAACAGATCCAGCTCGTATTCGGGCAGCGACAGGCCGACTTGATACTGGCTGGCCACCCCTGCCCGGCCGTCGCTGGCCAAGTCCGACGGCAAGCGCTGGCGATTGCCGGACGCGCTTGCATTCAGCCCGGGAACCCGATCAGCCCGCTGAATTCGGTACTGCGCCCGAGCCTGCTCGATGTCCAGAAGGGTCTGGCGCAATGAGCGATTGTTATCCAGCGCAACCTCCACCAGACGGCGCAGATCGGGATCGACGATGAACGCCTGCCACGCCAATTGGTTGATCGGAGCGCCTTGTTTCAGCGACTCGCCCGCCCAGTTGTCCGCGACCGGTGCAACGGGCCGCTCATAGGTCGGCGCCAACGAGCAACCGGCCAGCAGCATGGCGATCACCAGCGTAGAAAATCCTGAAATACGCATGTGTCACTCCTGAGTCAAAGCGGGTTGTTCAATGGATGCCGGTTTACTGCGCAGCATCGACAGCACCCAGACAAAACAGATCGGTACAAACAACACCCCCAGCAGCGTCGCGCTGAGCATGCCGCCGATCACCCCGGTACCGATCGCCCGCTGACTTGCGGCACCTGCCCCGGTCGCCAGTGCCAGCGGCACTACGCCGAGAATGAACGCCATAGACGTCATCACGATTGGCCGGAAGCGCAGCCGTGCGGCCTCGATCGCGGCGTCGCGCAGGCTGTAACCTTTCTCCCAAAGCTCCTTGGCGAACTCGACGATCAGAATCGCGTTTTTCGCCGCCAGACCGATGATGGTGATCAAACCGACCTTGAAGTACACGTCGTTGGGCATGCCGGCGACCATCACCGCGAGCACCGCACCGATGGCGCCGATCGGCACGATCAGCATTACGGTCAGCGGAATCGCCCAGCTCTCGTACAGCGCCACCAGCAGCAGGAACACCACCAGAATGGCCAGCGCGAACAGCTGCGTGGCCTGACCGCTGGAGACCTTCTCCTGATAGGACAGACCGGTCCACTCGTAGCTGAAGCCGGCCGGCAATTGCGCAGCGATACGCTCCATTTCCGCCATGGCTTCACCGGTGCTGTAGCCCGGCCCCGCATCACCGACGATGCGCACCGACGGATAACCGTTGTAGCGCACCACCTGCACCGGACCTTCCTCCCAATGCGTGGTGACGAAAGCACTGAGCGGCACCAGATCACCCGCGGTGTTGTGTACATAAAGCTTGAGCACGCTTTCCGGAGTCATCCGGTCGCCCTGCTCGGCCTGCACCACCACGCGCTGCTGGCGGCCGGCGTTGGTGAAGTCGTTGATCACCTCCGAACCAAACGCGGCAGACAACGCACTGCTGATTGATTCAAAACTCACCCCCAGGGTGCGTGCCTTGTCACGGTCGATCACCACGCGCAATTGCGGCGACTCGGCCAGGCCTTCCATCATGGCGTAGAGGATTTTCGGGTTGCCGTTGGCCTGACCGAGCACCTGGTCACGGGCAGCGAGCAATGCTTCGCGGCCCAGACCGGCACGATCCTGCAGGCGCAAGGCGAAACCACCGGAGTTGCCCAGCCCGTCAATCGGCGGCGGTGGCACGGCCATCACCGCACCGTCGTTGGTCACGGCAAATTGCTCGTTCAGCGCATTGACTTCCGCCATGGCCGATTGATCTTCGCCACGCTCCGACCAGTCCTTGAACACCGGGAATGCCAGCGCGGCGTTATCGCCCATCCCGGAGAAACTGAAGCCCGACACCAGGAACGTCGACTGGACCGCGTCACGGGAGGCAAGATACCGCTCCAATTGTTCACCGGTGGCTTCGGTACGGG
>Ga0105250_10000830_pt1 | contig 18358 bp, 14 predicted proteins | sample KBSS54metaG_FD_80425 | JGI IMG/M metagenome (GOLD analysis project Ga0105250, IMG submission 80425) | Switchgrass rhizosphere microbial communities from Kellogg Biological Station, Michigan, USA - KBS S5-4 metaG | ecosystem: Host-associated > Plants > Roots > Rhizosphere > Soil | place...
ACTCGCCAAGAATCATTGGTTGGCTTAAGATGACGCCGTACTCGCTCATCTAATTCGGGACCATACTGATGAACCCAGCGCATGATGGTTGTAGGAGCAATAGATAGTCCGCGTTCTTCCATCATTTCGACTAAATCACGAAAACTGAGGTTGTACCGTAGGTACCATCTCACGGTTAATAAAATAATATCAGGTTGATAATGTTTCCACTTGAATAGATTTTGCTTTTCTATACTGATCACGTCCTTTTTTAGAGTAATAGTATCAGTATGTCCAAGTTTGAGAGAATACTTGCAGATATTTTGAAGTTTTTGCACCAGAACCCAAATTGTAGACGCAATACAAAATTGTAAACTCAATATCTTAAATGAGCTTCAGTAGAAAAAATTGAATTAGAGAGTGTTAAATTTGGCCAAGGACTTCTTATAGATTTCCTTGGCTTTTATGTTTCCTTAGATTATTTGTAATGTAACTAAGCTTTATTAATTCAGTAAATATAACCTAGCTTTTTTGAGATGACTTCACTACACTTTTTAACGTGGTTTCCATAAATTTCGATTTCATTTTCTGGAAAACGAATTGTTGGTATAGAAATACTGAGAGCACCAATTACATTTTTAGAAAAGTTCAGAATGGGAGCTGCTACACATCGTATTCCAATTTCAGTTTCTTCGTTATCAATGGCGTATCCATTTTTCCTGACTAACACTAATTGCTCCAAAAAATCATTAATGTTTGTAATAGTGTAAGGAGTGTTTTGAACAATTTCACTTTTATTCCAAATATCTATTGCTTTTTCCTTATCGGAAAATGCAAGAATGGCTTTTCCTACAGCTGTACGGTACATTGGATTCTTTTTTCCCACCCACGTATGCATTCTTATTGTGTTAGTAGATTCAACTTTATGTATGTAGACAATCTCTGTACCCTCTTCAACAACCAAATGGACAGTTTCTTTTGTTAAATCAGCTAATTTTTCAAGAGCAGGTTTTGCCTCCTCTAATAAATCCAGATCTTGTATTCTTTTATTACCCATTTCAAATAATTTAAAGGTACATCTGTATTTATTGGAACCCTTTACTTGTTCAATATATCCGTTATTCATAAGCGTTGATAATAATCGATAGACTGTTGTTTTATTCAAATCTAAGGCTTTACATATATCAGTAATACCGATTTGATTATGTTGAGACACAATTCCTAAAATTGCTAACGCTCTATCAACAGATTGAACGGTGTCACCTTTAACCAATATTGCCACACCCCACAAAAAATAATTTAGTTAATATTATTATTAATTATAGTAGTTTCCTGTTTAAAAATCCATCACTCATTATTAAGAGGAAAAGTTGCTATTTATCTCCAAAAATTAAATAACCAAATAAGATCTCCAATAAAATTCATCTAAAAATTCCTATAAATTAATATCCATACACCATAAAAACTTGCATATTACAGAAAACGAAAACAAAAAAATACGGGCGTTAATATGTTTATTTTTTTGTTATTTTGAATATAAAAGTTTATTTTATTTGGTTTATAGTCTATTTATCTTGTTATTTTTTTGGTTTATAGTGTTTTTTTTTGAAAAATATAAAATATTATATTGAATATCGGTTATGTTTTTCGTATAATGAAAAATAAGTTCACGATATGAAACTTAATTTCAAGATTAATAAATTTAAAATTTATGATAATGATAAATTTTGAAGTGTTAAAATTGAAAACGCGTTCATTATTAGAGGAATATCATTTTATTCAATAATTTTGAATATTTATTTTATTTTGCGAAGAACAAAGATAACAAAAAAATTATTATACTTTTAAAAGTATAATATCCACAACTTATTTTCATTTGGAGGGAAGAGAATGATTCAAAATAAAGTATTTATTGAAAAAGAAGAAGTAGTAACATATATAAACTTGCTAATGGACAACCTTTCAACCATAAAAGATAGTACAGGAGAATTTTTGTTACATTTTGAGGATGTGGTAGTAGACGACAAAAGTTGGAATGTCTGGAATTGGCCACAAGGTGTTGGGTTGTATGGAATACATAAATACTCAAAACTAATAAATGATCAAAAGGCTTTAGGAATTGTAACGGAGTGGTTTAAAGCAAGATTTGAAGAAGGAGTTCCACCAAAGAATGTAAATACAATGGCTCCACTTTTAACGTTGGCTTTTTTATATGAAGAAACAAGGGATAAAACGCTTGTCCCTCATCTTAAAGAGTGGGCAGAGTGGGTAATGCATGATATGCCGCGAACAAAAGAAGGTGGACTGCAACATATGACATATGGTCCAGAAAATAAAAATCAGCTATGGGACGATACATTAATGATGACTGTATTACCTTTGGCGAAGATAGGGAAGCTTTTCAACAAACAAGAGTATATTGAAGAAGCTAAAAAACAATTCCTAATACACATTAAATATTTAAGTGATCGAAAAACAGGTTTATGGTTCCATGGATGGACTTTTGAGGAAAATCATAACTATGCAGAAGCACTGTGGGGAAGAGGAAACTGTTGGATCACGATAGCAATCCCTGAAATCATAGAAATATTAGAATTAAAAGAAGGGGATTTCTTTAGAGAATTTTTAATTGATACATTAAAGAGACAAGTAGAAGCATTAGCTCAATATCAAGATGAAAGCGGTTTATGGCATACATTAATTAATGATAAAACATCTTATCTTGAAGCATCTGCCACGGCAGGGTTTGCCTATGGAATTTTAAAATCTATCCATAAAGATTATATAAATCAAGAATATAAGGAAGTAGCATATAAAGCGATTCAAGGAATTATAAGAGAAGTGAGTAAAGATGGAGCATTACAGAATGTTTCGGTTGGGACAGGTATGGGGGATAACTTAGATTTTTATAGAGAAATCAAAATTACGACCATGCCATATGGACAGTCATTAGCAGTTCTTTGCTTAGCTGAGTTTTTACATTCATATAGTTAATTAGAGTTAGAAGGGGGAAAATACGAATACTCATTAGCATGTAATGTTTGATGAGTATTCGCAATTTTGATATATAAGATAAATTCTATCATCAATTAATAAATAATATTGTAAACTTCGGTTTAGATCCATTTTGAAAGCGCTTATAAGATATTACGGGGTGAGATGATGGGGATGGAGAAGAAACAGATAAAACTTGTTAATTATTTAGCATACGGCTCTACAGATTTTTTAGGTGCAGGTGCTTTTGCTTTAACCGCAGCTTGGCTATTGTACTTTTATACAACATTTTGTGGGCTAACTCCCGTTCAAGCTGGATCAATTTTTGCAATCGCTCGTGTTGTCGATGCTGTAGCAGCTCCGGTAATGGGATATGTAACAGATAACTTCCATAAAACGAAACTTGGAAGAAAATTTGGAAGAAGAAGATTCTTTTTATTGATTGCCATTCCTTTAGTGCTTTGTTATTCCTTAATCTGGGTTAGTGGCATGAGTTATTGGTATTACTTACTAACATATATTGCCTTTGAAATAGTCTATACAATGGTGTTAATTCCCTACGAAACACTTGCATCAGAAATGACTACAGATTTTAAAAAACGGGCAAAATTTACTGGTGCCAGAATGTTTACAGCTCAGTTATCAGCTGTATTTGCTGCTTTTATTCCAGGGAGACTGGTTGAAGCATTAGGAAAAGATGATCCTTCTACATTCCTTTATGCTGGTGCAATTTTTACTGTTATCTTTGTCTGCGTATTAACATTCGTTTACAAATTTACATGGGAAAGACCTTTGGACGACATTTTACAGGAAGAAGAGCATGAGGAAAAAATTCCATTCTTCGAAAATGTAAAGAAAGTATATATAGATTTAATCTCGACTCTAAGAGTCAGAACATTCAGACAACATTTAGGCATGTATTTAGGTGCATATCTAAGTCAGGATATCTTTAATGCAGTGTTTACTTATTTCATTGTTTTTTCACTTGCACAAGATGCAGTTGTAGCCTCTAACTTAATGACAGTTATGTATCTGCTACAAATTCTCGGAGTATGGCTGGCTATGACTATAACGCTTAAATTAAATCCAGCTCCAGCATATAGAGTAGCAATTTCTCTCTTTATGGTGGGTGTCATTGGCTACTTAGTTGTTTATTACTCCAATCCTTCCAATTTGATGTTAATGTTGTTCATTCTGATAGGTATCGCAGGGCTTGGAAGAGGGGGGTTAAACTTTATCCCTTGGAATAACTATCCGTTTATTCCGGATGTTGATGAAGTAATTACAGGGCAGAGGAGAGAAGGGGTATTTGCGGGGATGATGACATTTATACGCAAAGCTTCTCAAGCACTGGCTGTCTTCCTTGTTAGCCTTATCTTACAGGAGGCTGGTTTTGTTTCAGGAAAAACGGTTCAAACGGCTTCCGCCCTCAATGCAATTATGGCAATTCTGACAATAGGAACCTTACTTTTTCTTGTTGGAGGCTTTTTAATCTCTTTCCGTTACAAGTTAACAAAAGAAAATCATACGACCTTATTAAATGAAATTAGCCGGTTGAAAAGTGGAGGTTCTATGAATCACGTTGATGCCAACACACGTAAAGTAGTTGAACAATTATCGGGGTGGCAATATGAAAAGCTTTGGGGGAACAATCCAGTTGGCTATAAAAACAGAGTAAAGTATAGAAATCTTGAAAATGAAAAGGCATCAAAAACTAGCTAACAATCTAAAGAATTTTAATAAGCATTGGTTATCTTGGTTCTAATGAAAAAAATTAAGAATTAAGAGTTCTTTAAAGTTAAGAATATGCTTTATTCTATTTTGATAAAAACAAATATTTGTAACGTCGGCTCAACATACAAGATTTAAAGGTCTTGATTATTAATTGAAACTTCAAATAATTTCATATATAATTAAAAACATTAGTTTCCAAATAGGAAATTAAATTTCCTATTTGGAAATAAAGACGCCATATTTTTTCTGGAGGATGACTTTAAAATGAATATATTATCTAAACTTTCTGATTGTGGAGTAGTTGCGGTTGTAAGAGGTGATTCAAAAGAAGAGGCTATCCGTATTTCTGAAGCATGTATAAAAGGAGGAATAATAGGTATCGAAGTGACGTTTACTGTTCAAGATGCAGATACAGTGATCAAAGATTTAGTCTCTATCTATGATAATAATGACAATGTAATCATTGGAGCGGGAACGGTACTTGATGCTCAAACCGCACGTATCGCAATTTTAGCCGGGGCTCAATTTATTGTAAGTCCAGGCTTTGATAAAGAAACAGCAAAACTATGTAACTTATATAAAATCCCTTATATGCCTGGCTGCATGACAATTACGGAAATGAAGGTTGCATTAGAATATGGGGCAGATATTGTGAAATTATTTCCAGGAAGCGCCTTTGGCCCTGACTTTGTTAAGGCAGTGAAGGCACCACTTCCTCAGGTTAACGTTATGCCAACGGGCGGTGTAAACTTGGAAAATATTAAAGAATGGATCCAAAATGGTTGTACGGCCGTAGGAGTAGGAGGAAACTTGATTGCTCCAGCGAAAGCAGGAGACTTTGAACAAATTACCTTACTTGCTCGTCAATATGTAGAAAAAGTGCAAGAGGCAAGGGTGAATTAATGATGAAAAAAATTGTAACACTTGGTGAAATTATGCTTCGTCTTTCCACTCATGCTGGAGAGCGCCTTTGGCAGTCAGATCAGTTAACGATGCATTACGGAGGCGGGGAAGCAAATGTAGGAATTTCACTTTCCCATTTTGGCCATGATGTTTATTTCGTTAGTAAAGTACCAGACAATGCACTAGGACGTGGAGTTAATCGTCATCTTCAATCCCATGGAGTTCATACTAATTATCTTCTAACAGGGGGGGAGAGATTAGGTACTTATTATCTAGAAAGTGGGGTGGGGGAACGGAGTACCAAGGTGACGTACGATCGAAAATACTCTAGTTTTTCTACGTTAAAAATGGAAGATTTGAATTTAGAAGAAATTTTTCATGATGCTACACTGTTTCATGTTTCAGGAATAACATTAGCTCTGTCTCCTACATTGCGGGAGTTAACGCTTTTAGCTTTAAAGAAAGCAAAAGAAAAAGGTATAAAAACCAGCTTTGACTTTAATTATCGTGCAACCCTTTGGAGTCAAAAAGAAGCATCTCAAGCAATTAAGCCTCTTTTACCTTACCTAGATATTTGTTTTTGTGGTGAATTGGATGCTATTCATTTACTTTCGATAGAGGAGGCAGAGGATTCTCTATCCGAAACAGAAAGACTTGAATATTATTACGATAAAATCAAAGAGATGTATCCAAACATTCAGTATATGAGTTCCACTTTTCGTCATGTAATTTCTGCATCAGTAAATACGCTGCAAGGCAATTTGTATGTAGATGGAAATTTGTATCAAAGCAAGGTGCATCATATCGATCAAATTGTTGATCGGGTTGGAGGGGGAGATGCATTTGCGGCAGGTGTACTTCATGGAATAGTAAATCAATCATCTTTACAGCAAATAATTTCTTTTGCAACAGCTGCTTCTGCATTAAAGCATACGGTTCATGGTGATTGTAATGCTTTTTCTGAAAAGGAGATTCTGGAATTTATAGATAATGGAATAGGTAAGATTGTACGATAAGAATAGAATTTAAAGTTTTTATTACTAAAATACTATATTAAATAATAAAGGAGAATGCATAATGGAAACTCGTTACGCTCATCACCCAGAAAACGTAAAAAAATATACAACTGAAGAATTGAGAGAGCACTTTTTAGTAGAAGCACTTTTTGAATCTGGCCAAGTACATTTAACATATACTCATGTGGATCGAATGATTTTTGGTGGTGTTACACCAGCTAAGGAAGAATTAACAATTAAACTCGATAAAGAATTAGGTGTAAATTATTTCTTAGAACGTCGTGAGATGGGTATTATTAACATTGGGGATGACGGTGTTGTTGTTCTGGATGGGGTGGAATACGATATGCAACGTCGGGATGGGTTGTATGTTGGAAGAGGAACAAAAGAAGTATTGTTCCGTTCAAAAGACGCAGATAAGCCAGCAAAATTTTATATCAACTCAACCCCTGCCCATCATACGTATCCAACTGTGAAAATTGATATTAACAAAATTGATCCACTTCATGCCGGACAATCAGATACATTGAATGAACGTAGAATTTATCAGTATGTTCATCCAAACGTTTGTGAAAGTTGCCAGCTACAAATGGGATTAACTATGCTTTCACCGGGTAGTGTATGGAATACAATGCCTTGCCATACCCATGAACGTCGTATGGAAGTCTACCTATATTTTGATATGGAACCAGATACTCGTGTATTCCACTTTATGGGTAAACCAGATGAAACAAGACATTTGGTTATGAAAAATGAACAAGCAACAATTTCACCAAGCTGGTCTATTCACACTGGAACAGCCACAAGTAACTATACATTTATTTGGGGAATGTGTGGAGAGAATATTACTTATGATGATATGGATCACGTGAAAATGGAAGATTTACGATAAATCAGTTAACACTTAGACGTGAGAACTCTTAATAGTATCCTAATAGATACAATAATATTTGTGCTCCTTCTAGGGTAAGATATAAGTTTTCCACTTTTAAATCAAGAAACATAAAGACCAAACATCAAGAATACATGAAATTGGGGGAGTAAAACAATGTCGAATGATTTAAATTCTTTTTCAATGGATTTTTTCCAATTGAGTGGGAAAGTAGCCATTGTCACAGGAGGCAATAAAGGCTTAGGGCAAGGATGCGCAGTAGCTCTTGCAAAGGCGGGTGCTGATCTTTTCATTGTTACCCACGGGAAAGAATGGAATGAAACAAGAGAATTAATTGAAGAGACAGGACAAAAAGTTCAGTTTCATCAAGCAGATTTAGCAGACCGAACAGCTGTCAAAGGAGTAGTAGAGGCTTGTTTGAAAACATTTGGCAGAATTGATATTTTAGTAAACAATGCGGGAACAATTCGCCGTGCTCCTTTACTTGAATATAAAGAGGATGACTGGGATGCAGTGGTAGATATTAACCAAAATGCAGTTTATTTCTTAAGTCAAGAAGTTGCAAAAGTAATGGTAGAACAAAAGAGTGGGAAAATTATTAATATTGCATCTATGCTTTCCTTTCAAGGAGGGAAATTTGTACCTCCTTACACGGCAAGTAAACATGCTGTTATGGGGATTACAAAAGCATTCGCAAATGAATTAGCAGAACATAATGTTCAAATTAACGCTATTGCACCGGGCTATGTGGCAACTGCAAATACTCTACCAATTCGTTCTGATGAAAAGCGTAACCAAGAAATCTTAGGACGTATTCCTGCTGCACGCTGGGCAACTCCAGTTGACTTAATGGGCGCGGCTGTATTTTTAGCAAGTAGAGCATCTGATTATATGAACGGTCATATTTTAGCAGTCGATGGCGGCTGGTTAGCCAGATAACTCTATTTTATAAATTAGAAAATATTTAAATAGAGTATATTATTAAACATGGTATTAGCTGTATCGCATTTATAGTGATACAGCTTTATTAAATTACAGCTGACGTGATGAACAATTAAAATAAAAAAGGATGATATAAATGAACCTGGGTATAAGAGGACATGATATTGAAAAGAATTGTTTAGAGGAATTAGTAAAAGAAATTGAAAGAAAAGGACTTAAATCTGTACAATTAGCGTTAAATAAATCCTTAGACTATATAAATACTGACTTGGGAAATCTAACCCCTGGTCTTGCACATTATGTAGGAAGTACCTTTCGAAAACATGGTATTCAAATTGCTGTATTAGGCTGTTATATTAATATGATTCATCCAGACAAGGTAGAGAGACGAAAAGGTTTAGAAAGATTTAAAGAACATATAAGATACGCGAGAGACTTTGGCTGCAGTATTGTAGGAACGGAAACCGGAAATGTAAATGCTGAAATTTTTTATACTACAGAAAACTTTAAGGAAGAACCTTTTCAAGAAGTGGTTGAAAGTGTCCGTGAGTTGGTGGAGGAAGCTGAAAAATTTGGCGTAATTGTAGGAATTGAAGCAGGAGTGAATCATCCTATCTATTCACCGAAAGTGATGAGAAGACTTTTAGATGATGTAAACTCCAACAATCTACAAGTGATTTTTGATCCGGTAAATTTATTAACAATAGATAATTACACAAAACAGGAAGAGATTTTTAAAGAGGCATTTGACTTATTTGGGGATGAAATTGTTATCTTACATGCTAAAGATTTCATTGTAGAGGGTGATATGTTAAAACCGGCGGCAGTCGGTAAAGGACTACTAGATTATGATCTAGTGATGACATTAATTAAGGAGAAAAAACCTTTTATAAATGTTTTAATGGAAGATACACAAGAACCCTTCATAGACGAAAGTGTTAACTTTTTAAGAGAGAAATATAATCAAGGTTGAGAATTGATAGTTTCAATCATTTTGCCAAATTTTCTAAGGGCAAATCACTTACATTAAAGGAAAGTCCATTTTGTTGTTATAGTTATATATAAGTCTAAGTAACTCATTTGTCATGGAATAAACGGCCCGTGTACAAATGAGTTATGCATAAAGGATTGTCTATTTATTAAGAAGAGATAAAGGTAGATATGCCTAAAATATTAGTTCTTCTTATAAAGATACATGCATTTTCCTCAATGATATTTAAAAGGGAGAGGGGATAATCAAATGGTAACTGTTAGGGAAGTAAACCCAAATCAAGTTCGTCTATTTTTGACAGGGGATTCAACCGTTGCTAGTTACCCCAAACATGAAGCACCAATGGCTGGTTGGGGACAAGTATTTGATTCCTTTTTTACAGATCAGGTCACAGTCCACAATGAGGCAAGGTGCGGGAGGAGTTCAAACAGCTTTATTGAGGAGGGGAGATTAAGAAATCTACTTGAGAGAATTCAACCTAACGATTATTTATTTATACAGTTTGGTCACAATGATCAAAAATCGTATGGAACACAACCATTTACAACCTACCAGTTCTATCTTACACAGTACGTTACGGGGGCTCGTGAAAAAGGAGCAATTCCCATCCTCGTTACTCCCGTTCATCGACGAAACTTTGATAGTGAAGGAAAATTAGTAAATATGCTAGACAATTACCCAGCTGCAATGGTACAACTATCGACAAAACTTGATGTTCAGTTAATTGATTTATGGACAAAAACAGGAATACTTTATCAGTCTTTAGGGGAAGAAAAATCAAAGCAATTATTTGTTTGGCTTGATCCTGATGAACATTCAAATTACCCCGAGGGAATACACGATAATACTCATTTTTGTGAAAATGGAGCAAAAGAAATAGCTGGGCTCGTAATAGAGGGAATTCAGGAATTAAAACTTCCATTAGCCTCATACCTGAAATGAGGGGAAATATAACTTTATAGATAATATAAGAGTTTGTAAGGAAAGGGATAAGGTATGTTAAGTTCGAAGCTTCGGCTTTAAATATCCAATGAAATTAACTAATCATCAGTGGGGCGAAGGCACCCACTGATGGAAAACTCCTTTATAAACTTATTTAAATATCCCAACCGGGTAAATATTTCTTTGTGTTTTGAAGCATTTTTTCAAATAGTTCCTTCGCTTCCTGGGGTTTGATTGCTACTAGAGGATCGTTTACAAAAGCTCTAAAGGCTATATCTTTATCTTTGCGAATAGCTGCTTTCAAAGTCGTTTCTTGATTCAGCACGTGCCGGATAATGAGATTATTAATTTCCTCAGGGAGCTTACCAGCAACTACGGGCTGGACACTGTTTCTGCTGATTACTGCATTTGTTTCGACGATAGCTCCCGATGTAATTCCTATGATCTGACCCTTATTAGGAATATTAAGGTTTGTGATAAAGTTCCCTAAACCAAGGAGTGCTTTCATTATTAAAATTCCTTCTTCACCCGACAAATTTAATTTCATTCTTTCTTCTCCTGTCAGAAGCCTTTTGCTTTTCTCATATAAACATTGCTGGTGTTCTATCCGCCAATCGACACTGGTTAAATGAAACTTCCAAGCAGACACTGTTTCTGGTGTAGTAAGATACCAAGAGGACGGCATGAATTCTGCCAAATGTCTATCACCGGCTGCAGCAATTAATCCATATCTTTTAAATAAATCAAATTTAACTTTGTGAGCTGACGAGAAATGACTATTTATCCAATGATTTTTATCTATACCTAAATATCCTTCTTCATAATACTTGTCAACAAATTCTTCATATAAAGGAAAAAGATCCGTTCCTTGATAGGAGGCTTGATCAATCCAGGTAAAATGATTGATACCAAGAACATTTACTTTTATATCCTGTCTATTTACACCTTTAATTCCTTTTAAATCATCCAGCATAGAAGCTAAAAGCTTCTGAGTGCCGAAAACTTCATGACAACATCCAATAGCTTTAATTTCTGGAAATACTTCATAAAGAGTTCTTGTACATAAGGTCATTGGATTCGTATAATTAATCACCCATGCGTTAGGTGCGTATGCTTTAATAGCTTCAGCAAACTTTACGTAAAGTGGGATAGTACGTAAGGCACGCATAATGCCACCTGGTCCAACAGTATCTCCAACTGACTGGTAGATACCATACCTTTCGGGATAATGAACATCGGATTTCATTTCTTTAAAAGTACCAGGTAGAATAGAAATAATAACAAAATCTGCGCTTTGTAGTGCCTCTTCCAACGTTTTAGTTGCTTTATACTCCCATTTCCCAACCACACCATCCTGATTATATAAACTATTTCCAATTATAGAATTATTATAGGCAGCTTGGTAATCAATATCATAAAGCTTAACGGTTCCAGAAAGCTGACTTTCCATGGCCAAATCGCTCATTAGCCCCCAGGCCCATCCTCTGGAACCTCCACCGATATAAGCGATTTTTAAATCGGTTACTCTTTCATTTGTATACTTCATCCTTTGCCCCCTATTTAACAAATTTTAAATCTAATATATAGCAAGAATGAAAAAGAATCCTTTCTATATTTGCTCAATGAGTTATTTTTCTACAATTCTTGCTATTGAATTTTTTTGAAAAATGTTATTGTTAAATTAGGAGGGAATGCCCTTGTTCAATAACATAAAACACCAAAAAGAAACTATAGACGATTTTTCCATTGAAAGAACCAAACGAACTGAAGCGTATAATATGAAATCTAATCATTTTCACGACGGATATGAAATTTATTATATGTTTAAGGGGGAAAGGTTTTATTTTATTAAGGACCGCACTTATCATGTGAGGGCAGGAGATCTTGTTTTAATAAATATGTATGATATGCATAAAACAACTGAAGCTTATTCACCTAGTCATGAAAGGCTGCTAATCAATTTTAGGCCAGATTATATACAAACAATGACCAATGGAATGGAAGAAAAATTTTACGAGATATTTCAAACCTTCCCTGTGCTTCGTTTAAATGTTAGAGAACAAGGATCATTAGAGTCCATTCTGAGAAAAATGATAAAAGAGTATGAAGACAAGAAGGAAGGCTATCAGACCTATTTGAAGTTGCTTTTGGTGGAGCTGTTGCTTTATATATACCGACACATAAAAAAAAATAAAATTAAACCTATGGAATATCACAATTCTCTCCATGAAAAAGTCTCTGAAATCGTACGATATATCAACAATCATTATATGGATTTACTTACTTTACATTCTCTCTCAAAGCAATTCCATATAAGTCCTTACTATCTAAGCAGAATTTACAAAAAGGGGACGGGTTTTTCATTTGTTGAATATCTAAATCAGGTACGGATTAACGAAGCGCAAAAACTGTTGAAAACTACGAGTTTAAGCGTTACCTCCATTGCTGAAAAAGTGGGATATGAAAACCCAACTCATTTTGGTCGTGTGTTTAAAAAAGTAACCGGAATCTCTCCCCTTAAATATAGGAAAACCTTTCTTTAAATATAATGATTTAATGAGTCGAATTAGTGAATTAGGGATATGAAAATTTTCACTATATTGTTTTTAAGCATTTTTGAATGCTTTACACAAATAAGGTTATAGATTAAAACTTATTTTTAGACTAGTTAGAAGCCTGGGTTTGAAAATTTCTAAATCAAGTAAGTATATAAATTAAGTAAGGTTATAAACAAAGGAGAAACCTATGCAGCATGATCTTCTAAATCAATTATTAAAGATAACAGATGAAGAGGAACTGATTTTACAAAACAGAAGAGAGATAAATAAAGATATTTATACTAATCAGTCTAATTTTATTATAGAAAGTCAAAAATTTCTTAATCAAGAGAGTATGATTATGGTTAGAAAACATACACGTTTTGTGGATTTTCCTAAACATAAACATAACTATATTGAGATTAATTATGTTTACAATGGAGAGCTAAATCAAAAAGTAGGTAATCAAAAAATAAGTTTGCAACAAGGAGAGCTGTTATTTTTAAATCAGCATATCGAACATGAAATTCAAGCATGTGCAGAAGAAGACATTATCATTAATTTCATCATTCAACCTAAATTTTTTGATTTTATCTTTTCGCTTTTAACCACCGAAAATAGAATTAGTAATTTTCTAATAAACAGTTTATATAACAGTACTCAAAATGGGCAATTTCTCTATTTTAAAGTTTCAGAAGTCGAGAGCATTCAAGATTTAATAAAAAGAATTATTATTGAAATTATGTCTCCTGCTTTTATGTCTGAATCAACCATTAAATTGTATATGGGTCTTTTAATGGTTGAGTTAATTAAACATGCTGATAAGGCTGAACATACAGAAGACTATCCTGTACAACATTATTTAATTGTTGAATCATTAAAGTATATTGATGAACATTTTCAAAGTGCGTCACTGTATGAATTAGCCTCAAAATTAAACCAGCCCGATTATGCTTTAAGTAAGGAAATTAAAAAGGCCACCAACTATACATTTAAAGAATTACTTCAAGAAAAACGTTTAATTAAAGCGAAAGAGTTACTAGAAAGTACAGATATACCGATTGCCTCGGTTATAGATCAAGTTGGATATGATAATGTAAGTTATTTCTATCGGATTTTTAAAAATAAATATAATCAAACACCAAAGCAATTCAGAGAACATTTAGCTAAGAAATAATATGCTAAATGTTCTTTTTTATTGGGGATTTATCCAAATAAACATAATAATTACAATTTTGAAATTGGTTTTAATTCATCTTTAGAAACATAAAAACCCTTTATTATCAAATTTCGCAAGATAAAAAGGGATATATATCAGAATTGAAAATGAAATAAAAACAATGCATATTTGCAAATAAGGACAATAAATAAATAATTTTAGACATTATTTTCGCCTTTTAACTGACTTAATATAAAGACATAAGCAAACGCTTTCAGACAAAGGGTGATAAAAATGAAGAAATGTTGTTTAGCAGTTGATATTGGTGCTTCTAGTGGGAGATTAATAGCGAGTCACCTTGAAGATGGACTATTAAATCTAAAAGAAATCCACCGTTTCGAGAATAAAATGGTCCAAAAAGATGGACAGTTTTGCTGGGAGCTTGATCGATTATTTGTAGAAATAAAAAAGGGAATTCATAAATGTAGTGAAATGGGATTGTCCCCAGAAAGTATCGGTATTGATACATGGGCAGTAGATTTTGTTTTACTAGATGAATTTAACAAACCTTTAACAGATTTTGTTGCTTATCGCGATCCAAGAACAGACGGGATGATGGACGAGGTCTTTAAAACTTTTATGAAGGAACGCCTGTATCTAGAGACAGGAATTCAATTTCAAAAATTTAATACGATTTATCAACTGTATTCAATCAAACAAAATAGTCCGGAGATTTTAGAAAAAGCAAAATCTTTTCTAATGGTCCCTGACTATTTTAATTATTTATTAACAGGAAAAAAAGCAAACGAATACACAAATGCAACTTCAACTCAGTTGGTTAATGCTTTCACAAAGAAATGGGATCATGAAATATTAGATCAATTAGGCATTAACAAAGAAATGTTTCAAGAAATTCACACACCAAAAACAGTGTTGGGTACTTTGACTGAGGAGTTAATAGAGGAATTCGGCTTTGATATGAAGGTTATTCTGCCAGCAACTCACGATACTGGTTCAGCTGTCATTTCGATTCCTGAGCTGGAAGAAACAATCTACATTAGTTCAGGAACGTGGTCTTTAATCGGTGTAGAAAATTATTTTCCAATTTGTATTACAAAAGCTTTAGATTACAATTTCACCAATGAGGGTGGCATTGATTATCGCTATAGATTTTTAAAGAATATTATGGGGCTTTGGATGATACAAGAAGTGAAAAGAAATTATAAAGATCAATTTTCTTTTGCAGAGTTGGTCGTCTTAGCTAGTCAGGCTCAAGAATTTAAATCGATCGTTAATGTAGATGATCCAAGATTTTTAAAGCCAGAAAATATGATTCAAGAGATTCAAAGTTATTGTCAAGAAACAAACCAGCCAATTCCAGCTAATCCTGGAGAAGTAGCAAAATGTGTGTTTGACAGTTTAGTATGTAGCTATCAACAAGCAATTAATCAAATTGAAGAAATTTTTGAAAGAACATTCAAACAAATTAATGTTATCGGCGGTGGTTGCCAAAATGAAATGTTAAATCAACTAATTGCTGATGCAACTAAAAAAGAAGTATACGCTGGGCCAGTTGAAGCAACTGCAATCGGTAACATTGTTTCACAGTTAATGGCAGTTGGTGAAATTGAAGATATAAAAGATGCAAGAACAATTATTAAGAACTCCTTTGAGGTTAAAAAGTTTTCACCTTTAACAGTAACGACATCATAAAAAAGAAAGGAAGAATATCAAATGACAATTAGAGCAAATTATGAGATTGCAAAAAAAGAATATGAAAAATGGGGAATCAATGTTGATGAAGTATTGGAACAATTAAAAAATGTACCGATTTCCATTCACTGCTGGCAAGGAGATGATGTTGCTGGTTTTGAGGTAAATAAAGGAGAATTGTCAGGTGGAATTGATGTAACAGGAAATTACCCTGGTAAAGCGACAACACCCCAAGAACTAAGAGCAGACTTAGAGAAAGCGTTATCTTTAATTCCTGGAAAACATCGCGTGAATTTACATGCCATTTATGCAGAAACGAATGGAGAAGTAGTGGAAAGAGATCAATTAGAGCCGAAGCACTTTGAAAATTGGGTGAAGTGGGCTAAAGATCAAGGCTTAGGTTTAGATTTTAATCCAACATTATTCTCTCATGAAAAAGCAGCAGATGGTCTAACATTGTCTCATCCAGATGAACAAATCAGAGAGTTCTGGATTAACCATTGTATCGCTAGCCGCAAAATTGGTGAATATTTTGGTAAAGAATTAGGAACAGCATCTTTAACAAATATTTGGATTCCAGATGGTTATAAAGATGTCCCAAGTGATCGACTAACACCTCGTCAACGATTAAAAGAGTCGTTAGACAAGATTTTTGAAGAAGAAATCAATGAAGACTATAATCTTGATGCTGTTGAAAGCAAATTATTCGGTATTGGTTCTGAATCTTATGTAGTTGGATCACATGAATTTTATCTTGGATACGCATTAAAAAATAATAAATTATGTTTATTAGATACGGGACATTTCCATCCTACTGAAACTGTATCAAACAAAATTTCATCTATGTTACTTTACAGTGACAAGCTTGCTCTACATGTCTCTCGCCCTGTTCGTTGGGATAGTGATCATGTTGTTACACTGGATGACGAATTGCGTGAAATTGGTCTCGAGATTGTTCGAAATAATGCATTGGATAAAGTTATGATTGGCCTTGATTTCTTTGATGCAAGTATTAACCGTATTGCCGCATGGACAATTGGAACAAGAAACATGATTAAATCATTACTATATGCGATGTTAGTACCAAATGAACATTTAAAACAGTTACAGGAAGATGGAAACTTTACAGAAAGATTAGCATTAATAGAGGAATTCAAAACGTATCCTTTCGGTGCAATCTGGGATTACTATTGTGAAAAAATGGATGTGCCTGTAAAAGAAACATGGTTAGAAGAAGTTAAACAATATGAGCAAGATGTGTTAGCAAAAAGGTACTCTGTTTTAGCCTAAAACACTCATTAAGAGCAAATAGTAAATTTACAAAGAGATACAGTCAGGGGGAGGGTCTAATAGATCAATTCCCCTGTTTTATATTACAAGGATTCCTTTTTTGATGAATAGGTTACAACTTAATGTTTTTTCCTACTCTATTTTCATGAAATAGAATAAACTTAAATATTTTGAGGATGTTAGGGTGACAGCGTGTGGAGTATAGATCAATTCGGCCTAAAAAGATATATGAAGAAATCTCGGACTACCTTTTAACCATGATTAAGGAAGGCACATTAAAACCAGGGGATAAGTTGCTTTCTGTTCAACAGCTTGCAGAACAATTTCAAGTTGGAAGGTCTACTGTACGTGAAGCTTTAAGCGCTATACGTGCTATGGGGTTAATTGAAATGCGACAAGGAGAAGGAACCTATGTAAAGAGTTTCGACCCTTCCCATGTAGTAATACCTCTAAAATCCCAGCTTTTATTGCAAGAAGAGGATGTTGCTCACTTATCTGAAGTTCGAAAAATAATTGAAATAGGAGCTGTGCAAGCCGCAGCCACAAAGCGTACTAAGGAAAATTTAAGAGAGATGGAATGTTGGATTGACAAAGGAAAAGATCTAATGAGCGACAAAGAAACAGGAAGGCTGGCAGATTTTCATTTCCATCTAGCGATTGTTAAGGCTTCTCATAATCCTATTCTATTAGAACTTATGAGCCATATTTCTAAATTGATTGAAGAAACAATCGACCAAACACACTATTTAATTTCACATGAAGAACAAGCGACAAAACACTTATTAGATGGGCACATGGCCATTTATGAGGCAATTAAAAATCAAGATGCAGAAGCTGCAAGCAACGCTATGGTCAATCATTTAACAAAAAGTGAAAAACTACAGTCTGTTTTAAAAAATCAAAAAAATGAGTGTAGGGCAATATGAGGAACTTTCCAAGCCCCTATCATTTTTATGATTATCTTTTATTTTTCAGTAATCTGATGACCAGATAAATTTAAATATAAGTTAAGAGGAGATTTTTAAAATGAAAGTGAGCTTATTTATTACATGTTTAATCGATACTTTCCAGCCGAATGTCGGTAAAGCAACAGTTGAGATACTTGAACGCCTTGGTTGTGAAGTCTCATTTCCTACATCACAGGTATGTTGTGGTCAGCCCGCCTATAATAGTGGCTATGTTGCCGAAGCCAAGCAAGCAGCGAAAAATATGATTCAAACTTTTGAACATGTAGAGTATGTAGTGACTCCTTCTGGTTCTTGTGCA
>Ga0105250_10000835_pt1 | contig 18327 bp, 13 predicted proteins | sample KBSS54metaG_FD_80425 | JGI IMG/M metagenome (GOLD analysis project Ga0105250, IMG submission 80425) | Switchgrass rhizosphere microbial communities from Kellogg Biological Station, Michigan, USA - KBS S5-4 metaG | ecosystem: Host-associated > Plants > Roots > Rhizosphere > Soil | place...
CAGCGGCAGTTGCTCCAGGCCATGCAGTTGCTGCGCCGTTTCCTTGCGGCCATGGGTTTCCACGAGTCCCACCAGAACCTCGCGGCCCCCCTGGCGTTCGCGCTGGGCGGCGGCCAGCATGGCGTAGGTCTTGCCCACGCCTGCATTCGATCCGAAGTAGATGCGCAGCTTGCCCCGTCCCTCCTGCGCCCGCTCATGGCGCAGGCGCGCGACCAGGGCATCGGGATCGGGGCGCGGCAGACCGGGCGGCGCCGGCTCGGCAGAGGACGAAATGGGCATGGTTCTCAGCCTAGCACCAGAGCGTGCTCCCACACTAGAACGCCGCCGACAGCGACAGCACCCAGCCGCTGCGGCCCAGGCTTTGCATCTGGCCCGCCGCGTTGGCCGCGCGGTAGTAGCGCGTGTCGGCCGAGGTGCCGGCCCAGGCCAGCGTGGCCGTCCACGGTCCCCAGCTGCGGGCCAGCGAGACGCGCCAGTCGGCATACGACAGTTCGCTGTAGTTGCGCACCTGCGTGTGGCCGGCATGCAGGCCCAGCACGGCCCAGTCGCCCAGCGGGTGCTGGTAGTTCAGGTCCAGATAGCTGCTGCCGCGTGAGCTGCCGCTGCCGGGAAGCGCCTCGGCAAAGGCCGTGGCCGCCGTGCTGTCGCGCAGCCCGAAGTAAGGCGTGAGCGCCAGCGACCATTTGGCGCTGAAGCCGCCGTTGGTGACGCCCAGATAGGCCTCGGTGGTGTCGTAGCGCACACCGCCGCCGCCATCGCCCCGGGGCACGCGCGCGCCGGGATAGTTGTAGTGCAGCAGGCCGATGTCACCCGTCCAGCCCGCCGGCAATTCGGTGCGCCAGCCGCCGTACAGGTCCAGCTCCAGCGCGCGGCCATCCAGATAGCTGTGGCGCGACACGCTGGAGCCGGACACGCCCAGGTAGGCGCCGCGCGGCAGCGACAGCTCCAGCCCGCCCTGCAGCGCAGGCCCCATCCAGCTTTGCGAGATGCCACGGAAACGGTAGTCGCTGAGCAGCGTCACGCTGCCGGTGAGGGCGTAGGCGGGTGCGGGCGATTCCTGGGCAGCGGCGCTGGCAGCGCTGACGGGGGAGGTCTCTGCCTGCGCATGGCAGGATGCGGCCGCCAGCGACAGCAGTGCGGCCAGAGAGAAACGGGGAACGGCACCAGCGGCCGCCATGGAGGGAACGGATTTCATCTTGGTTTTCTTGAAGAGAAGAGCAAAGCGGGGCCTGCCCGGGCGGGCAGGCGGGCCGCACAGGGTCACGCCAGGTTCAGAGCTACCAGCAGCATGTCGATCAGCTTGATGCCGATGAAGGGAACGACCAGGCCACCCAGGCCGTAGATCAGCAGGTTGCGCCGCAACAGGGCGGAGGCGCCGATGGCGCGGTAGGGCACGCCACGCAGGGCCAGCGGGATCAGCACGATGATGATCAGCGCGTTGAAGATCACGGCACTCAGGATGGCCGAGCCCGGGCTGGCCAGCCCCATGACATTGAGCGCCGACAGCTGCGGATAGGTGCCCACGAAGGCGGCCGGGATGATGGCGAAGTACTTGGCCACGTCGTTGGCCACGCTGAAGGTGGTCAGCGCGCCGCGCGTCATCAGCATCTGCTTGCCGGTCTCCACGACCTCGATGAGCTTGGTCGGGTTGCTGTCCAGGTCCACCATGTTGCCGGCCTCCTTGGCCGCCTGGGTGCCGCTGTTCATGGCCACGGCCACGTCGGCCTGGGCCAATGCGGGCGCGTCATTGGTGCCGTCGCCGGTCATGGCCACCAGGCGGCCTGCGGCCTGGTGTTCGCGGATCAGGCGCAGCTTGTCCTCGGGCGTGGCTTCGGCCAGGTAGTCGTCCACGCCGGCCTCGGCCGCAATGGCCGCCGCCGTGAGCGGGTTGTCGCCCGTGATCATCACGGTCTTGATGCCCATGCGGCGCAGCTCGGCAAAGCGTTCGCGTATGCCGTGCTTGACCACGTCCTTGAGCTCGATCACGCCCAGCACGCGGGCACCGTCGGCCACGACCAGCGGCGTGCTGCCGCGGCGCGACACATCCTCCACCACCTTGAGCATGGCGGGCGGGAACTGGCCGCCCAGGGATTCAACGTGGCGGCGCACGGCGTCGGCCGCGCCCTTGCGCAGGCTGCGCGTGCCGCCGTCGGGCTGCGGCATGTCCACGCCGCTCATGCGCGTCTGGGCCGTGAAGGGCACGAAGACCGCATGCAGCGTGGCCAGGTCGCGCTCGCGCAGGCCATGCATCTCCTTGGCCAGCACGACCACGCTGCGGCCTTCAGGCGTCTCGTCGGCCAGCGAGGCCAGCTGCGCCGCATCCACCAGCTGCGCGGCCGTCACGCCGGGCGCGGGCAGGAACTCGCTGGCCTGGCGGTTGCCCAGCGTGATGGTGCCGGTCTTGTCCAGCAGCAGCACGTCCACGTCGCCGGCCGCCTCCACGGCGCGGCCCGAGGTGGCGATCACGTTGGCCTGCATCATGCGGCTCATGCCCGCCACGCCAATGGCCGACAGCAGGCCTCCGATGGTGGTCGGGATCAGGCATACCAGCAGGGCGATCAGCACCGTCAGGCCCACGACCTGGCCGCTGCCCGTCAGCTCCACCGCAAAGGACGAATAGGGCCGCAGCGTAACGATGACCAGCAGGAACAGCAGCGTCAGCCCGACCAGCAAAATGGTCAGCGCCAGCTCGTTGGGCGTCTTGTGGCGGCGAGCCGACTCCACCATGGAGATCATGCGGTCGAGGAAGGACTCGCCGGGATTGACGGTGATCTGCACCACCAGCCAGTCCGACAGCACGCGCGTGCCGCCCGTGACGGAAGAGAAGTCACCACCGGCCTCGCGGATCACGGGGGCCGATTCGCCGGTGATGGCGCTCTCGTCCACCGAGGCCACGCCCTCGATCACGGTGCCGTCCAGCGGCACGGTGTCGCCGGCCTCCACCAGCACCCACATGCCCGAACGCAGTTCTTCGGCACCCACGGGATGCCAGCGGCTCTGGTAGTTGGCCTGCTCCAGCTTCTTGGCGACGGTGCTGCGCTTCATGCTGCGCAGGCTGGCGGCCTGGGCACGGCTGCGCCCCTCGGCCAGCGCTTCCGCAAAGTTGGCGAACAGCACGGTGAACCACAGCCACAGCGCAATCGCCAGGATGAAGCCCGCAGGCGCTTCGCCTTCGCCCGCCAGGGCCTGGGCCCAGAGCAGGCTGGTGAAGATGGCGCCCAGGTAGACCACGAACATCACCGGGTTGCGCCATTGCGCGCTGGGTGCCAGCTTGCGGACGGAGTCACCCAGCGCCTGGCGCACCAGCGAAGGATCGAACAGGGACAAAGCAGTTTTGCGCGACATGGCTTACTCCTTGGCGGCATGGACTGCCGCAGGCTGCAGCGTCGCGGCCGAAAGATCGTCCAGCGCCAGGTTCAGCTGCAGCACGTTCACGCGCGGCTCGCCCAGCAGGCCCAGCACGCGCGGCTCCACCTGCTGGCGCAGCAGTTCCTGGACCTTGGCCACGGGCAGTTGGCGCTCGCGGGCCACGCGCGGCAGTTGCAGCTCGGCATTGGCCACCGAGATGTGCGGGTCCAGGCCGGAGGCCGAGGCCGTCACGGCATCCACAGGCACCGCAGCATCTGCAGCCAGGCCATTGAGTTCGCGGTAGGCCGCCACGCGCGCCGCCACGGACTCCTTGAGCGCCGCATGGGTCGGCCCCTGGTTGGTGGCAGCCGACAGCGCAGCGTTGTAGGGCGCGGCCACCGTGGCATCGGCCTTGTCGGGATCGGGCGCCGTGGTGGCGCTGGGCCTGCCCTGGAAATAACGGGGCGAAGCGAACTCCTGCCCGATCAGGGCCGAGCCCACGACCGAGCCCTGGCGCATGACCAGGCTGCCATTGGCGGTCTTGGGAAACGCAGCCTGGGCCACGAGCGTGGTGACCAGCGGATAGGCCAGGCCCGTGACCACGGCGACGAACAGCGCCGACCGCAGGCTGGGGCCGAACAGCGAGCGCAGCCCGCCAGGAACGGCCTGCGCTTGGGCCTGCGCATCAGCGCGCAGCACCGGCAAGGGGCCGGAAGTATGTGTTTGAACTTGCATCTCGAAACCTCCGCCGCACGGCCCTGCCAAGGCAGAACCGGCGGCCAAGAAAAAAACGGGCTCAGCTGGCTCAGGGATTCAGGGGTAGACCTGTCCTGACAGCATCTGCAGCTGCTCGACCACGGGCCCCAGGGCCAGCGAAGGCAGGAAGGTCAGCCCGCCGACCACGACCACCACGAAGACCAGCAGCCCCATGAACAGCGGCGTGGCCGTCGGGAAGGTGCCCGGCCCCGCAGGCACGGTGGGCTTGGCCGCCAGGCTGCCCGCCAGGGCCAGCATGGGCAGCAGCGTCAGATACCGGCCCGCCAGCATGGCCAGGCCGATGGTGGTGTTGAAGAACGGCGTGTTCGCATTCAGGCCCGCAAAGGCCGAGCCGTTGTTGGCCGTGCCCGAGGCATAGGCATAGAGCACTTCCGAGAAGCCATGCGGACCCCGGTTGGCCAGGCTGGCCAGCGTGTCGGGCCAGACCGCCGCCAGCGCCGTGAAGCCCAGGACGGAGATGGGATGCGCCATCACGGCCAGCATCACCAGCTTGATCTCGCGCGCCTCGATCTTCTTGCCCAGGAACTCGGGCGTGCGGCCGATCATCATGCCGGCCAGGAAGACCGTGAGGATGGCGTACTGCAGCAGGTTGATCAGGCCCACGCCATCACCGCCGAACACGCAGTTGAGCATCATCTGTGCCAGCGGCACCAGCCCGCCCAGCGGCGTCAGCGAGTCATGCATGGCATTGACCGAGCCCGTGGTGGCGGCCGTGGTCGTGGCCACGAACAACGCCGTATCGGCGATGCCGAAGCGCAGCTCCTTGCCCTCCATGTTGCCGCCCGGCTGGGTGGCGCTGATCTGCTGGTCGGCACCTGCGGCCGTGAGCAGCGGATTGCCTGCCTGCTCGGCCGTGAACACCAGCGCCAGAAAGCCCACGAACATCACCAGGCAGGCGCCGAACAGCACCCAGCCCTGGCGGCGGCGCAGCAGCATGGAGCCGAAGGCATAGGTCATGGCCGAGGGAATCAGCAGCATGCCCAGGATGTGGATGGCATTGGTCAGCGGCGTGGGGTTCTCGAACGGATGGGCCGCATTCATGCCGAAGAAGCCGCCGCCGTTGGTGCCGATGTGCTTGATGCTCTCCAGGCTGGCCACGGGGCCCAGCAGGATCTGCTGGCGCGCGCCCTCCAGCGTCGTCGCCCAGACCTGGCCATCCAGCGCCTGCGGCACGCCCTGCCACACATAGACCAGGGCCACCACAAAACTCAGCGGCAGCATCACGCGCCACAGCACGCGCACGTAGTCCACCCAGTAGTTGCCCAGGTCCGATGCACTGGAGCGCGCCAGGCCGCGGATGAAGCCCGCAGCCGCGACCACGCCCGTGATAGCACCCGCAAACATCATGAAGGTGATGGCCACCATCTGCGTGGCGTTGGACAGGCTGCTCTCGCCCGAATACGCCTGCCAGTTGGTATTGGTCACAAAGGACACGGCCGTGTTGAAGGCCAGGTCCGGCGTCTGCGCCGCATTGCCCAGCGCATTGAGCGGCAGCCAGCCCTGCGCGCGCAGCAGCGCATAGCCCAGCAGCAGCATGGCGCCGTTGGACAGCAGCAGCGCCAGCCCGTAGCGCTGCCAGCCCATGCGCTCGGCCGGGTTCACGCCCAGGGCGCGAAAGCTCAGCCGCTCGATCCAGGCATGGTGCTCACTCGTGAAGCAGCGTGCCAGCCACTGCCCCATGGGCACGGCCAGCGCCGTCATCACCAGCAGCACCAGTGCATATTCCATCCAGGTCAACCACATGGCGGTCTCCTTTCAGGCAGTCAAATCCGGCCCAGCGCCGCCACGAAGGCCAGCAGGCCCCCGAAGCAGCCCAGGCTCAGGGCGATAAAGATCAGGTCTTGCATCTGCGCCACCTCAGAACTGCTCGGGCCGCAGCAATGCGTATCCGAGGTAGACAAACAGAGCCAGAGCGCCCAAGGCGCCCAGCCATCCGGTGATTTCGGTCAGGGTCATAGGAATTTCTCCCGCATCGGCACCGCTTGGCGGCACCTGTTGTTGCGATGGGGGAAACTCTAGGGCCGGGGCTGTCAAAAGCGGATTGAGATTGCGGCATGCCGTATCAAGACGGCATCAAGATGTCCACCGATGCCTCTTATCGAATGCCGCCCTTCACGCTCTGCCATCCCACCCTTATGACCCCTGCACTCCCAGTGAAAAACACTTCCACGACAGGCCAGGCAACCGATGGCAGGACTTTCCTTCGTTTCTGGGGTTTGCTCAGCCTCCTGTACCTGGGATGGCTGCTGATCTTCTGGCCCGGCGTGCTGGGCGAGGACAGTGCGGCCGTCCTCATGGAAGTGGACAACCCGGACAAATTCCGCTCCGGCAAAGGGGTACTGTGGTACTACTTCATCCGTCTCACCTACGGCGCCACCCACTTGGTGGAAGTACCCATCATCGCGTTGATATTGCTGTGCGCCATGTTCTTCGCCCGCATGCTGGCCTGGTACTGGACCTCGCGGCACCGCGCGCTGTGCGTCTTTCTGCTGCTCTTCATCTGCGCGGCGCCGCACATGGTCTATTTCACAGGCACGCTGTACCCGGACGCCATCTTCGCCGTGGCTTCTTGCGCGCTGCTGTTCGAACTCTGGCTGCTGTGCAGCCAGCGCCAGCACAGTCGGGCATCCCTGGCCGTAATTGCCCTTGCCTTGCCCTTCGCCGTGTTCGTGCGCGCCAACGGGATTGTTTTCCTGGCACCTGCCATGCTGTCCCTGTTTCTCGCCGACCGCCGCAGCCGCTGGTATCTCGGGACCATCATCGCGTTCTGGTGCGCCACGGTCTATGCAGGAACCCAATTGCACAAATCGACCGCGCAAAGCGCCACGGATTCACTGGTCCTCTTCGAGACCGTCAAGCTGCTCCAGCCCAGGGCCATGAACAATCTATGGCACAAGCAGCCCCTCATGAACGACCCTTGGGTACTGCAGGAGCCCAAGCTTTCCGCGCGCACCCTGGAAATCCTCGACAGCTACCGCCCCCGGGAGCTGATGCTCGCCTACTCGGACCCAGCCTACTGGGACATGCTGGTGTTCCATCCGTCAGGCCCCCAACTCTTCGGGCTGCCCGAGGATCAGCGCAAGGAACTGGTGCAGGAATTCTTCCGCTACAACCTGTGGCACAACCTGCCGGACGTGGTAGCCAGCCGTGTGAACGTTTTTTTGGCTGCGGCGCTTGCGCAGGGTGGATTTCCTGCGCTCGACTATGCGCAATACGTCCTGAAGCGCACCCAGGCACAGTCGCAGATGCGCCGGTTCGGGCTGGACCAGGCAGAACAGGCGCTGCGCGCCGTGCACAGATATAGCTACGCGTGGCGGTGGCTGCTGTGGACACCTTGGCTGGGCATGGGCCTGCTGGCCTTGCTGCTGTGGCGCAGTTGCCGCTGCAAGGACCTGCCAGCCCTGCTTGCGACAATTCCCCTGGCGTTGCAACTGGCAGGTATCGCTGCATTCGCTTCGGCAGGCGAATATCGTTACTTACTGCTTTTCTTCACCATGCCGCTGGTACTCATTCCCATAATGATTTCTTCAGCGCACGAAAGCAGGTCGTAACAGCCCCCAGGCGGCAGGTCAATGCATGGGCCAATCAGGGACACCGTGTAAAAGCCATCTTTTGCCCACGCTCTGTAAAATGCGCCGATTCGCCACGGGTGCCAGACACCCGTGCGCTCTCGACAGCCCATCTCCTGGATTCCCCCTTGACTTACGCCCTGGAAACCCGGCGCCGCCGGACTTTTGCCATCATTTCCCACCCCGACGCGGGCAAGACCACGCTGACCGAAAAGCTGCTGCTGTTCTCGGGCGCGATCCAGATCGCGGGCGCCGTCAAGGGCCGCAAGGCCAGCCGCCATGCAACCTCGGACTGGATGGAAATCGAAAAGCAGCGCGGCATCTCGGTGGCCAGCTCGGTCATGCAGATGAGCTACCGCGATCACGTGGTCAACCTGCTCGACACGCCCGGCCACAAGGACTTCTCGGAAGACACCTACCGCGTGCTCACGGCCGTGGACTCGGCGCTGATGGTGATCGACGCCGCCAACGGCGTGGAATCGCAGACCCGCCGCCTGATCGAGGTCTGCCGCCAGCGCGACACGCCCATCATCACCTTCGTCAACAAGATGGACCGCGAAGTGCGCGATCCGCTGGACATCCTCGACGAAGTCGAGCGCGAACTGGGCATGCCCTGCTGCCCCGTCACCTGGCCCGTGGGCCAGGGCCGGCAGTTCGGCGGCATCATCAACCTGCTCACCCAGACCATGACGGTGTTCCAGCCCGGCAGCGAACGCCGCCCGCAAGACTTCGAGGCCATCCCCCTGGCCGAGGCCGACAAGCTGCGCGCACGCTTCGGCCAATCCTTCGACGATGCGCTAGAAAGCATGGAACTGGCCCAGGGCGCCTCGGCCCCCTGGGACCACGAGGCCTTCCTGGCAGGCAAGCTCACGCCGGTCTTCTTCGGCTCCGGCGTGAACAACTTCGGTGTCATGGAAGTGCTGGATGCCGTGGTCGACATGTCGCCCCCGCCCGGCCCCCGCAAAAGCTCGCTGCTGGTCAACAAGCAGCCTGTGGAAAAGATCATCCAGCCCGAGGACGAAGGCTTCTCCGGCGTGGTCTTCAAGGTCCAGGCCAACATGGATGCCAACCACCGCGACCGCATCGCCTTCGTGCGCGTGGCCTCGGGCAAGTACACGCCCGGCATGAAGATGAAGGTCCAGCGCACTGCCAAGGAGCTGCGCCCCACCTCGGTCGTGACCTTCATGAGCCAGCGCCGCGAAGCCGTGGAGGAAGCCTATGCGGGCGACATCATCGGCTTCACCACGCACGGCGGCGTCCAGCTGGGCGACACCATCACCGACGGCACCAACCTCCAATTCACGGGCCTGCCCTTCTTCGCCCCGGAAATGTTCATGACCGTGGTGCTCAAAAACCCGCTGCGCACCAAGCAGCTGCAGCAGGGCCTGATGCAGCTGGGCGAGGAAGGCGCCATCCAGGTCTTCAAGCCCGAGGCCGGCGGCAACATGCTGCTGGGCGCCGTGGGCCAGCTGCAATTCGAAGTCGTCCAGCACCGCCTGAACGCCGAATACGACTGCGACATCCGCCTGGAAGGCTGCCAGTACACCGGCGCCCGCTGGATCACGGCCGACACCCCGGCCGAGCTGCGTGAATTCGAGAACGCCTACCCGCTGCGCATGGCGCGCGATGCGGCCGATACGCTGGCCTATCTGTGCACGTCACCCTATGACGTGCGATTGGCGCAGGAGCGGTTTCCGAAGATTCACTTTCATCCGCTGCGGGAGCATGCGGGGTTGGCGTTGCAATCCGGAAACTGACCAAAGACAGGCCATACCATAGGCATGACAGCAAGCACCCCCAACCTTCATCGGCCCGTTTCCCACACCAACAATTTCGATGCCATTCGAATCGTTGCGGCACTGGCGGTTCTCGTCAGTCACCACCATGCGCTTACCGGGCAATTCGAACCTTTGGTACTGGGCATACACACCCTGGGCGGTTTTGCAGTGCTTGCGTTCTTCGTATTAAGCGGCTACCTCGTTACCGCAAGCTGGCACAATGACCCGCATCTATTGCGCTTCAGCTTACGCCGTGCTCTACGTTTATGGCCAGCACTCATAGCTGTCATTCTTCTCACGACCTATGTCATGGGAACGTCGCTCACGACACTGCCGCCAAGCGAGTATCTGCGCTCTCCATTGACGCGTGAATATCTGTCCAACATCTGGCTGGAAAACAAGGGCTGGCTACCCGGAGTTTTTGAGAAAAACATCTACCCGAGAGCAATCAACGGATCTCTGTGGACCATATCTTTTGAGGTGCAGTGCTACGTGATTCTTGCTTGCGCCGGTGTTCTGGGTGCCTTGCGCTCGCGGGCTTTCTGGGTACTGGCAGTCTTGGCAACATTCATTTGGTACCAGTCCAAATATGGACCTGATTTTCATGCGGACTGGAAGGTCAAGCGCGAAATGATGGTCTACTTCTTGCTGGGCTCAGCGATGTTTATGCTGCAGCCACTCTGGAGCAAGCGGCCACTAATGACTGCCATCATCTTGGTGTGCGTTGGCATGGCGATATGGAAATTCGGCTATCGCTATCTTGGATTCACGATTGCTGTTCCATACCTTCTCATCTACCTCGGCTCGCTGTCTACGCCCGTGATAAGGTCCTTTGGCCGTTGGGGCGATCCCTCTTATGGGATCTATCTGATTGCTTTTCCAACGCAACAAGCTGTTCTGCAAGGGTTATGGCCAACTGGGGGGTTGATGGGTACCATGCTACTGTCCATCGCCATCACTACCAGTTTGGCTTACCTTTCGTGGCATACCGTGGAAAAAGGCGCGATGAACTTCAAACCTCGAAAGCCATGACGTTTTTCCATTCCAGAAATTCTGGCAGATATTCTTGCGTCTTATATACCCCATTTTGCACCAACGCACACCCCGTATGCAATGGAGTTGCACCCATGAAGGCCATAACTATGCGGTAGCCGGAACAATGGTCTTCTATGGTACCTACCGTAACACCTTCACACGAGAAGACTTTGGGTGCGCCACATATGCGGTGCACTGTTCTGGGAAAATTTTCCTTGTGCGGCGACATCGGCACTCGGGAAAACAGTACTGAATTTAAAATGCAACAAGTCCTGAACCAGCCATCTCAGATGCCTTCCGCGCAACAGCGCAATACCGATATGCGCTGGTTATTGATTGGTTTGGTTCTTCCATTGATGATTTATGTGGCACGGGCCACCCCTATCGTGGCAGACGGCTTTCTTTGGTTTGATACCGAGTACACCTATCTGCCGCTGGCCCGTAGACTGTTGCAGGATTCCACGTCCTTTTGGAACAGCCCCGATATTTTGGCAGCCGCTCCTGGTATTTTTGTCTACATGGCACTGGCACATGCAGATGTGGTAACCATCCAGACTTTCAATTTAACTCTGGCTTTAACCTCGGTAATTCTGCTCTTCGATGCAACCCGACGCAGCTTCGGCTTCGTGGCTGCATCTGTGGCAGCTTGGCTCTGTGCCTGTTCACCAGTTCTGGTCTTAATCAGCATTTGGCTGATGGCAGAGCCTCCATACCTGTTTCTGGTGGCACTATGGCTTTGGGCCAGCGCCTGCTGTATGGATCGACATGCAGGCAAAGTGCTCGCATGGATTTCCCCCATGCTGGCCGGCCTTGCTCTGGGAATGGCGACCTTGACGCGAGCCACCTACATGTATTGGATTCCCTCGGCCATTGTGGCCCTGTGCATCCTAGCTATTTCTGCACGATGGCGTCACCTTCTACCCTGGAAAAAGCTGTTGCTCGCGCACGTAATAGCGCTGATTTGCATTGGTGCCTACATGGCGGCCAATGCTCAGAAATTTCACAAACTGACTATCGCAAATGGGGCAGGAGCAGCACTCTTTTTCGGAATCAATCCCATGCTGCGAGGGCAAGAACCGCCCTATTTTGGTCTTGCGCATAGCAGCCCCACACAAATGAGTCACTTATCCATTGAAGGCGACTCCATTCTGACTCAGGCCCATCGAAAAATTGCTTCATCATTGCCACTCGCCTCATTGTTCAAAACACACCTTGACAAGGCAGCTACTTTTCTATTTTTTAGCAAAAGTCATTTACGCAATTACTCGGAGAGAGCATGGCGGATCTTTCTGTTGGTGCTGGCAATCTGCGGTGCCTGGCTCGGCCGCCACAAGCCTATGACTTGGCTACTGGCAGGCGTGCTTATCTATCAATGGGCTGTCCACATCCCCGTTCTCTACAATCAGCGATACAGCGTCAGTGCGCTCGACACAGGATTAACCTTGCTTGCCGCAGCAGGTGCAGGCATGCTCTGGAGCTTACCTCGTCGGAAACTTTTCATTTCATGCACAGTCGTGATCATTGTGGCAAGTGTCCTGGGCGGTGCCTGGCACCAACGCTATAGCCCCCCCGCACTGCCCCAGGTGAACGACGCGCCTCAACAGCTTATGAGATCCGCAGCCTTGGATGAAATCATGTTCGATGGCTTGCAAGGCAATCCATTTCAGGAAACTGCGGCTATTGCCTCGGGCAACGTGTTTTCCGTGACATGGCGCGCACAGTTCTCGGCCCTCGACGGCAGCAAGCTAGTCCGCCTGCGTGTTCAGGAAATGCACGGTCGCTGCTCACAGGCATGGCTGACCCACACCAGCCAGCAAGGCGAAGAAAAGACGACGCATATTCGGTTGCGAGGCTGGCGTGGCGAACCCGATTTCGCGTGGGGCCTCAACAACATGCAGCATGCAACCCCCAGCACACAGCTGCGTATTAAATTCGAATGCAGTACAGACACGAGCGTGCGCTTTTCTGCCATGGAACTGCATGAAGCCAGCTTGGGGCAATGGCTGAACTCCCTGTCAGCACACACTGAGCAATGACTTTCACCGCACATAACAAAGAACGTACGGTTCGGCTTTTCACGGCTGCCTGGCTGGCCTGGATTCTGCATACAGCAACCAAACAGCTGATCCGCTACTTTCCTTCAGCAGATGCCGAAATCAACGGCGACGCCTACTGGACCTACCTTCCCAACGCCCGCAAGCTGCTTGCAGACCCCTGGACCTTCCTGACCACCGACCCCGCCAGCTACTACGTCGCCCCGCTGGGCTACATCTGGGCCGCCGTATGGGGCGCCGACCATGCGCGCGTCGAACTGGCCAACTGCGTACTCTTTCTTGCCTGCGTTCTGATGATGTGGCGCTGCGCCACGCGGCTGGGCGGACTGTGGGCCGGGGTGATCGCGACCAGCCTGCTGGTCAGCTACCCGGCACTGGCTTCATTCATTCCGCAGGTACTGACCGAATCGATCTATCTCTTCGGCCTGATGCTGTGCATGACAGCGGGCATTGAATACGCACTGGGAGGGCGGCGGCCTCGCCTGCTGCTAGGCCTGTTCGCCATCGGCCTGACCATCACCCTGCTGTCGCGCCCTGTTCTGCAGGTCTTCGCACTGGCGGCCCTGATCGCTGCGCTGGTGCTGACGGCATACGCTGCCTGGCGCGGCCCGGCGCTTGGCCGCACCCTGCGCTGCCTTTCGCGCATCATTGATCGCCGCCTCTGCGTGGCACTGCTGGCCGCCATCCTGCTGCCCGCCGCAGTTGTAGTGAAGAACGGCACCTGCTTCGGTGTCTGGGGATTGGGCACGGGAGCAGGCTCGGGCCTGCTCTATGGCCTGAGCCCCTCCAAGATGGGATTGGAGCCCGTCTACTCGGGCTTTGGCTACGACGCATCGCTCGTCCCGCAGACGGCCTCCGACATGACCACGACCAACCCCCTTGCCCACGAGTCGGACCGCATCAATGCCCGTGTGGGCCTGGAAATCGTCAAGAACACCCTGCTAATGGACAACGCCGTGTTCTTCGCCCACAAAATCAAGGCTTGGCTGATCTACAGCACGCCCGAACTGCAGTTCCTGCGCAAACTGCGCGCTTTGCGGGTCTTCGAGTGGCTTGCCATCGGCTTTGCCGCCATCTCGCTCGCTCTCCAGGCGCGGCGACGCCCCAAGGGCGAACGCCTGCGGCTGCCCGGCCCTCCAGGGCGCGAGCCGGAGCGGCTCACCATCCTGCTGACACTGCTCATGCTGGTGCTGGCCATGGCGGCGCAACTGGCGCCTGTGCTCTACAACACGCGCTACAACCTCTTTTTCCTGGAGCCCTGGCTGATGCTGCTGTGCGGCGTGGCATGCGCCATCCTGCTGCAAAAACCTGCCGCGCTGGCCACATCCTCCGGCTCTGCGGCCAGTGGTCTGCGCCAGCTGGCGCAATGGCTGCCGCGCAAGGCGGCCGTCGTGCTGGTGCTCGCACTGCTGCCGCCTGCGCTCGCACGCTACGCGGCCCGTCACGAAACCTGGGGCATGGACCCGTATCGGCCCGGCCCTGTGGAGATGGCACTGGACCGCACCGCCATGGGTGCCCTTCAGTCCCAGGATGCCACGGACCTCGGCGAGGGCCGGTGGAAGCTGACCACCAGCCCGGCCTCCCTGGTCATACCGCTGGAAATCAAGGAGCCCGGCATCCTTTCCCCGCATCGCACCATGGATGCCATCTGGCGAGCGCGCTTCGCCATTGAGCTGCAGAGAGAAGAAGCCCGCACCTGTCGCAAAGCCGTCGTACAGGTCTCCAACGCCTATCAGTCGAACGACTGGTATGAGCCCGATACCGCCCTGCGGCTGCGCCCCGATGGGAAAGCCCACACCTACGCCCTCCACGGAAACGACCATCTTCGCCCGGCAGGACCAGGCAAGCTGATCATTACCTTCCACTGCCCCAAGGACACCGTAATCACCTGGTCTGGCGCGGAACTGCTAAGGTCCACGCTTCCCGAGGCGGCACGGGCCCTGGTTCAGCACGGCGTGCCCATCGACCCCTATTACCGCAACGAACCTCGCTGACGCCCTCTTCGAATCCACGACATGACTCCGTTTCTCACCAGCATCACCATCCTGTGCGTCCTGGGCATCTCGCTCGGACAGATGCTTTTCAAGAAAGCCGCGCTGTCCATACCCGAGGCTGCCACCTGGCAGCACTGGGTCTTCAACGGCTGGCTCATTACCGCTCTGGCCCTCTACGGCATTACCACCCTGGTATGGATCTGGGTGCTGCGGCACGCGCCGCTGCATCTGGCCTACCCCTTCATGGGACTGGCCTTCGTGATCGTTCCCTGCCTGGGGTGGCTGTTCCTGAACGAACCCATCCGCATTCCCACGCTGGTGGGCGGCGCCCTCATCCTTGCCGGAATCACAATTACCGCCCACGCATCCTGAGACCCATGTCCACTCCCATGCGCATCGCCGTCGCCATCCCCTGCTACAAGGTCACCCAGCATGTGCTCGGTGTCATCAACGCCATCGGCCCCGAAGTCGAGGCCATCTATGCCGTGGACGACGCCTGCCCTGCCGGCAGCGGACGCTTCATCGAGGAGAACAACACGGACCCACGCGTGCGCGTGCTCTACAACCCCGAGAACCGGGGCGTGGGCGGCGCCATCGTCACGGCCTACAAGGCGGCGATTGCCGACGGCATGGACATCGTGGTGAAGATCGATGGCGACGGCCAGATGGACCCCTCGCTGCTGCCGCTGTTCGTGCGACCCCTGCTGCGCCACCAGGCCGACTACACCAAGGGCAACCGCTTCTACCGGCCTGAGTCGGTACAGGACATGCCGCCGGTACGCCTGTTCGGCAATGCCGTGCTGTCCTTCATGACCAAGCTCAGCTGTGGCTACTGGAACGTGATGGACCCGACCAATGGCTATACGGCCGTACGCACCTGCGTGCTGGCCGAACTCCCGCTGGACAAGCTGGAAAATCGCTACTTCTTCGAGACCGACATGCTGTTCCGCCTGAACACCGTGCGCGCCGTCGTCAAGGACGTGCCCATGGATTCGGTCTATGCCGATGAGGAGTCCAACCTCAAGATCGGCAAGGTGCTGCCCGAATTCCTGCGCAAGCATGCCTCGCGCCTGTGGCGGCGCTATGTCTACAACTACCTGGTGCGCGACTTCAACGTGGGCACGCTTTACAGCCTGAGCGGTGTCATGCTTGTGCTGCTGGGCACCTTCTTCGGCCTCTGGCGCTGGATCGTCAGCAACAGCACCAGCCATCCCGCCACCAGCGGAACCGTCATGCTGGCGGCGCTGCCCATCATCATCGGCATCCAGTGCCTGATCGCCTTTCTGCACTACGACGTGAGCAGCGTGCCCACCGAGCCGGTCAGCCTGTCCCTCGAAGACGAAGCCGTCGCCTGACCGCGCCGTCTTCGCGGCCTGCCACATCCAGTCCTGTCCACCAGCCCATCCATGCCCCACCTGCCTCGCACCTTCCACCTTCCATACGCATCCACGCTGATCGCCGCAGGCCTTGCCCTGGCATCCATGGCAGCCCATGCACAGACAGGTTCTGGTGCCACGCGCGGCCAGCCCCTGGTCATCGCGCCCACGGTGGAAGGCATGCTCCTGTGCGATGAAGCCGTTGCAGACACCAGGATCAAGTCCATGGACGAGGCCTATGCCTTCTGCCAGCAGCGCAAGCTGGACGGCTCCGCTGCCGTCAACCGCCTGCTGGACACGCTGGAGCCAGGCGGCCCCAAGGGCAACGTGCAGATCGGCTACACCGCCACGCTGCAATTGCTGGGGCTGTACCAGCGCACGGCCAAGGGCTGGGAAATCGACGAAGCCAAGGTGGACAGCTTCCTGAACGTTATCCGCAAGGTGCAGCGTCCGGTCGTGCTGTATTTCTCGGCAGACCATTTCGACTCGGTCGGCCCGATTGCCGCCGAGCTGGCCAAGGACCCCGTCAATCTGATGCAGCTGAAAGACGGCAAGCCCCTGGAACTGGGCTATTTCGGCTACCGCATCCTGCCCTACACGCTCTCGACGGATGCTTCGGTTCCCGTCAACCACTACCGCTTCAAGGCCCTTGAATACATGGCCAGGAAGATCCGGGAGCTGCCCAAGCCTGTGCAGGACCGCATCATTGCCTATACCCTGCCCGGTGAACTGCACCACATGTTCCCGGACTTCGAGAACGGCATGGGTGCCTATCAGGACATCCGTGTCACCGACTACAGCCCGGGCTCTGTCGCAGGCTTTCGCCAATGGCTTCAGGCCAAATACAAGGACATTGCCCAATTCAAGGCGAAGACCGGGCTGGACTACGCGTCGTTCGACGTCATTCCGGCCCCATCCAAGGACATACGCAAGGAAAAGCTCAACGGCTTCGGTGAACACTACGACGCATTCGCCGACGGCACACTTCCCGTGGGCGGCTGGCTGTGGGACCCAAAGCAGGCAATCGAGCGCCTGGATCTCTATCTGGACGGCAAACTGGTAGGGCCCATGGCCCGCGGCCTCAACCGGCTGGACGTCTACCGCGCCGTGGACAACATCACCAGCCCCAACACCGGGTTCCGCTACAACCTCGACTTCAGCAACCTGTCCGCTGGACAGCACATCGTCCAGGTCGTGGCCGAGTCCAAGGGCCGCAAATACCAGTTGGCCAATGCCAACTTCGTTGTCGTTCCGCGCAATCAGGGCAAGATCGTCAACATGTACCCCCGGCGGCTCGGCTGGATGCCGCCCACGTCCATACTGGAAAAGCAGGGCGTGCGGTCGTGGCTCGACATGCCGGCGCAACTGCAGGACGTCTACTACAACCCCTTGGCCCGCGACTGGAACCACTACCGCGAATCGCAGGTGTACGCACAGCTTGCGGTGTTCCACGAACGCGCCATTGCCGCCGGCCTGCCCGCAGCCAAGCTCTACTCCCACCAAATCATTCCCGATGTGAATCCCTCCTGGAATCCGCAGTTGTTCGCCTCCACCCAGACCCTGGATGGCAAGGCACCTTGGAAGCAGGGCCTGAACATGTACGGCGGCGCCACCAACAGCGACTGGCTGCGCGGTTTCATGAAGCAGCACCAGATCGGCAGCGGCTACGGCGCGCCCGAGTTCAATCCGCAGCAATGGAAACTTGACGGAACGCACCTGGCCGCGCTGAAGGCCCACTATGACGCAGGCGCCACCTTCATCAGCCCCTACTACTTCTCGGTGATCAACCAGCGCTTCAAGGGCGCAGCCGAACACGGCGTCAACCGCATGGAGCTGTCCCCAGACAACCCCAAGGACGGCTCCGACAAGTTCTACAAGGCCATCGTCGAATTCGCCAGGCAGTAGGATGGAGCCCTTGCGCGCACGGTCCGTGCGCGCAAACGCTGCCCTTTTACAAGCCGCCCCGGGCGGCTTTTTGCATTTTGACGACCGTGCCTACAACCCTCCAGCCGCTGTCCCTCTGGACACCTCCCGCATCGCCGCTCGGCATCCTCACCGACATCGACGACACCCTGACCACCGAGGGCGTGGTGCCGGACCATGTCGTCGATGCCATCGCCCGGCTCAAGCAGTCCGGCCTGCGCGTGGTGCCGATCACGGGCAGGCCCGTGGGCTGGAGCGAGCCCTTTGCCCAAGCCTGGCCCGTGGATGCCATCGTGGCCGAGAACGGCGCCGTGGCCCTGCGGCGCAATGCGCAGGGCGGGCTGGACAAGCTCTACCAGCAGGACAAGGCCACGCGCACCGCCAACTACGCGCGCATGCAGCAGGTGCTGGCCGAGATCGAGGCCACCGTGCCCGGGGCTCTGCGCGCCACCGACTCGGCGGGCCGCGAATGC